>JAEEGL015314855.1_pt1 | contig 12774 bp, 13 predicted proteins | sample 9134231 | NCBI WGS metagenome assembly JAEEGL01 (sample SAMN16246548, study PRJNA631951) | gut metagenome | biome: gut microbiome; feature: rumen; material: fiber-attached | host: Bos | place: Iran: Karaj | collected 2018-10 | reverse complement strand
TTAGCTGCCTGCTGTTCACCGCGGCTTTTGTCGCAGCCGGCCTCAACTGGCGTTTCGGATGGTGGCTGCTACCCAACTGGGCCGTCTGGGCAGCCGCAGGTCTCTTCCTTGCATCCTATCTACTTTACGCCGAAGTACTCCGTGAGAACACCTACCTCTCCCGCACAATCGAAGTCCAGGAAAACCAGAAAGTCATCGACACCGGCCTCTACGGCATAGTCCGCCACCCGATGTATATGGCCACCACCATCCTCTTCCTGGCTATGCCTCTGGTACTTGCCTCCCCAATATCCTTCCTAATAATGCTCGGCTACCTCCCCGTAATAGCCAAACGCATCAAAAACGAAGAATCCGTCCTCTCACAAGGCCTCCCCGGCTACACCGAATACAAACACCGCGTCAAATACCGCCTCCTACCCTTCATCTGGTAGAGCTCACTTTTAGACAGCTCAATCCCGACGCCGTGCTTTTTGTGTGGGCTGGCGTAGCGAGGCGATGAGGGATGAGGCGTGGAGTGTAACCGCCTTAAAATCAACTAAATAACAACTTCAACGGTAACCAAAAAGTGCTCCATTGAAAAACATATTTGGTTGACAGTCAGCAACTTACACTTTACGCCCAATTGTTCTCTAAAGAGGAAGAGAAATAGGTCGTAAATATAAGGGTAAAGCTGATATTCATTTGTTATAACAATTATTTTATAACTTTGTTATATTTTACATTACAATTATTAAATTGCGACCGATTTTAGAAGAAAAGATCAAGATATGTAAGGTTCTCATTAACAGACATTTCAATCCGTGCTATATCTCTGCCTTGGTTTTGCAAATGAATTATTCTAAATACTAAGATAGTTGTAAGAATTATTATGAGGAAGAGGTGGCGATAGAGGATATGTCTAAACGGAGAATAGAGGAAACCATTCTGAGATTATGGGATTCTTTTATTTTCTCCTCTCTTTCTTTCGAAACCGATAGGCATAATTATCAAAGTATCAGTTTTCTTAAACTATAGTTCAGAGGAATGATTCTAAGTATGCTACAATAAGACAACTAATATGACTAAAATTAGATTTCATTTTTCTTTGGTTTGTATAACGCTGGTCTGTTTCACAGCGAATGCCCAGAATGTTTTTAATGAGTTACAGTCTGATTTAGATTCATGGAAAGTCGAATCTATGTCAGTTGATAATAATCAAGCGAAAACAAGACGTAAAATAGTAAAGTACGATAATTATATTATTGACGCTTCATTCATAAAAGACGAATTAGCTCAGGGCCAAATTCTCTCAATAACAGACGCTTCAAAACATGACCTCTTGACAGGTGTAGTGCTTTCGGTAGGTGATCAGGTATCTCTTCAGGGTATAGCTTTTGAAGAAAACGGAGTGGAGAAATTTGGAACATTTGCAATCTCCAATATGTCTGATGGCTCACTCTGTTTCAAACCGAAGCAATCGGATGAGATTGTAATCAAGTGTACTGCTCTAGATTATGTAAAAGGGAATGATTCCGGCAATCCTGTTATTTTATCTATTGGGGACAATAAGCTAGCTTCAAGTGATAAGTCCAGCCGGGAAGGATATGAATCCATCTCAGCTACACTTCCTACTCCCGTTTTACTAGACGCTCCCATAAACATTTCTACTATTCTATCTTCTATATCTGGAAAAGTTAAGGCTGAATGGAATGATCGTACATTTGATGGCGATGTAAAGTCTGCTGGAACAGAGTCTCCAGTCAAGTTTTATTATCTTACAGGTACATGTAAATACGCTGATGGAAAGACAGTTTCTGTTTCCAAGTCAGAATCTAATCTTACTATGAGTGTGACAGATCAAACAGGTAATACAGAGAAGTATGTTGTCCCGGCATCAAGTATCAATGAGCAAGCTTGGTGGTCTGAGAAAGACTTTATCAAACAGGCAGAACTATACAGCAAGCAATTGGAGGTGAGGAATAGAGAAGTATCTTCTACAGAATCTGTCCAAGAGGTGTCTTCTCTTCAGTCCAGCGATTCTTTATCATCGGATTCTGGAAAAGGCTCTTCGTTGGAAGATATGATAGTACCATTCTTAATATTGATTGCTATTATCGGTTCTTTCTTATTCCAGATTCTAAGTTGGTGGCATTCAAAGAAATGCCCTCACTGTAAAAAACGTTTCTGCCTGAAGGTTATTGATGAGCAGGACCTAGGAGTTACTGAGAGTAAGAGAAAGAAACAGAGTGATGGCAGATATGTTACCGTCTATTATCATAAAATAAAGTACATCAAGCAGTGCAAACATTGTGGCGGAATAGTTACTGAAGTGAAGGAAGAATAGGTATCCTGGTTTCTATTCCAACAAGCAAGAGCGTAAGACTTCGCACACAGATGAACGAGGTCTTACTTATGAATAGAAGGAGAGGAAAAAGTCTTTTTGATTGAGAGATATCCAGGCGGCAGAGCAATACTAGATTATAAGGGGAAAGGATGGATTTTACCTGGTAGCTGATCCAAGAAACAATGTGAAGAAGTAACGGAACCTATTTTGTATAAAAAACTAGCCAATTGGTTGCGCTTTTCTGGTATTCAGGATGGATAAATGAAGCTTCCTGCCTGGCGAATTCCCGATACCAGGAGTAATTCCAACCATATCCCATATCTGTATAGATGGCTTCAGTAACACCTGCATTAAGAAGGGCCGTTATGAAGCTACCGAATGATCCGGATTCTTTAGCGTCAACAATACATAGTTTATTGTCCTTCTCGCATACAGCTCTAAAGAGATTGACATTAGATAAAGGACGGGTTGTTTTAACTTGAACTCCTTGGTGTATCATCATCTCCTGTGCAAATCCAGCCCCATTATTCTCAGCCGCTTTGTTGAAAGCATCGTGAAAAGCATTCGGATCCGCGTCCTTATTATATAGAAAAGACCACTCTCCTTTACTCGTTACAAATGCTCCTGTATATCGGCTACTTCTGGGTTTCTTATAATAGACCCCATCGCTAACATGAGCACTGCATATTCGGCTATGATCTGCCTTAGTTTCATAATCCAATGTGAAAGCTGCTGCGCAACAGAAGATAATGTCTGGATCAGTTGCTGGATCCGGGCGTTCAAAACATCTGAGTGAGATTGAATCAGTCTTAGGATAGTATATGGTTAAACCAGTATACATAGTGTCAACTATTACTACTGGCGAAATAACTTCTTGATTCTCCAGAACGGTTTCCTGTATCTGACTACTGCCATTTTTATTAATACAAGATGACGTCACACTTAAAGAAAGAAGAATCTGTATTATGATATTGACTTGAATCGAGAAACTCATCGTCTGTAGGTTTTAATAACTAGATATATCAAATATCCCGCAACAATTATATCAACAATGTTCCATAAGACACGGCCTAAAGCAATTTTCAAAAACGGTTGGAAGAGAATTGCTAATATGATAAAAAGAATCATCCTGTCTTTCGAACCTTCATTATACTCACAATAAGCGAGATAGGCAAAACTCAACATAGCTACAAACCGAACAAACTGAAAATAACCATAAGGCATAGAAAAAAAGCAAAGTATCAAAGCGATAGCCAATCCTATGCGAAGTCCTTGCTGGAGTAATGTATGCTCGCTACTATTCATAATTTATTAAAAGTTAAGCATTAAAATAATACACAAATATGATTATTATGGACGAAAGAATTAATTATGTGCCCATTCAGTCTTAGCAAAAATCACCTCTCAGTCTTAAGCAACTGTTCAATGATTCATTATGTTGCACATGGATACAGAATCTTGCTAATCTATTCCTCTTTAAAGGAGCTATTATTTTTCTTTTTTCTTATTGATCGGAGTTCGTCCAAATAGCTGGCGGTTATGACACCAGAAGGTAGAGCTATTATGGCTACTCCAAATACTGAAGAAAGCATACTAATTAAGCGCCCTATGTCTGTTACTGGAACCATATCTCCATAACCAACAGTAGTAAGAGTTACTGTAGCCCAATATAAAGCGTCAAAGAAATCACCAAAGGTCATAGTCCCAGTTGTTGGATTTATATGAGGTTCAGTATTGAACATTATGAGAGCGGTTAGAAAAACATAAAAAACGGCAATTCCTAAGACAGAGAGGAGTACACGTTTCTCTTTCTTGAGAACACGACCTAATACTTGTATCTTGTCAGAATAACGGATGAACTTGAGGAAGCGAAAGATTCTGAGCATTCTAGTTATTCGGAATAGTTTAAATCCTCGCCCAAGAATACTGAGACCAGGGAGAATCGACAACAAGTCAATTATAGCCCAACCCGTGAATGGGTAAATAACAAAAGACCAACGATTCTTATTCAGTCGGAAATCTGCCGTTATCCAGCGAAGGATGTAATCAATAATGAAAAAGGAGACAGTAACTTGCTCGATAATGCGAAATAAATGTGTGTCTTCCACAAACATTAAAGGTATTATGCTTACAGCAATTGCAATAAGCATAATAATGTCGTAAGCAAGGCTCAAATAATCATCATTTGAGGCTTGTTCAATGATCCGATACAATTTTAATCTAAATGACCTTGCTTTCATTTGCTAAACCTAATGTTTTTACAATCCTATAATGTGGACGTCGTTTGACTTCAATATAGATTTTACCAATATATACCCCAATTACCCCAATAGCAATGGTAACAATTGATCCCAAGAACCAGATAGATAGCATAATGGATGCCCATCCCGGCACGTAGTGGTTAAATATTAAAGAGCAGATAACGTATAATAATATAATGAAAGAAAAGAGAAGCATCGCCAATCCACAATAGATAATGCAGTTTATTGGCTTGGTAGAAAAAGAAGTAATTCCATCAACAGCTAGTTCAATCATTTTTTTTGCATTATACTTGCTTTTCCTACCTTCATTGGGCTTAATTTCCTCATATACAGTTGTATAGTTCATTCCAATGAGAGGGATAATACCTCGAAGATAGATATTGCGTTCGGTATATTTTTTGAGTTCACATATAGCTGTATGTGATAACAATCGAAAATCAGCATGATCTTCGATTATATTGATCCCACATTTCTTTTGTATTTTATAGAACTGCCTGGCGGTATATTTTTTTATTATGGAATCCGCTTCTCTATTCCTTTTAACGCCGTATACAACTTCTGCCCCATTTAACATATCGTCAATCATCTTATCAATTGAAGACAGATCGTCCTGAAGATCAGAATCAATAGTTATTACAGCATCGGATTCTTCTGTTGCACTCAATATGCCAGCCAAAAGAGCTTTTTGATGTCCAACATTTGAGCTTAAATTGATTCCGCAAACACTATTATTCTTTTGATGCTCACTTTCAATAATATCCCATGTTTTATCCGTGCTCCCATCATTAACAAATAAGATGAAACTGTCGGTTGTTACCTTTCCACTATTTTTCAATGAATCTAAACATGAAATGAGCTGTTTCGTGGAGTCTGAAATAATAGATTCTTCGTTAAAACAAGGGGATACGATGGCTAGTTTAATCATTGGTTAACTGTTTATAATATTCGCTATATGTTCCAAACTTCTCGCCTCTGGATTTAAACATCTTTATTATGCTGCGTAAACGCCGCATGGCCTCTTCGCCTGAATTGCGTTTTATTAGAGGGGAAACCGATATGGTTTTATCTGTATCCATAGGATAAAACTCCCAGGGATGAAAATACAGATTTATATTTTTATCAACAAAGATGGTCCATAAACAAAGCATTTTATAGATGTAAAGAGGAAGCAAGTGCATTGAAGCCCAGAATAGAGGGATTCTTGTAATGGGGGTAACAGATGCGGGTATTACACATATCTCGTCTTGAAAGAAAGGCCTTCTTCGGCAAAACCAATTATTATAACGCCCAGGAATAAATGTCGGATTTAGAGACGCGCTGTATTCATAGCCACACTTATTCAAATCAGCAGTTTTTACACCTTGCATTTTGGGTTGCCGATAACCTGACAGCCTTATATTGAGGATGTCTTCTAACACACATTTTGATAATTTCGGATCAGCGGGGTGAGGATTAAAATGAGAGCAACCATGAGACGCTATTTCATGGCCGTCATCTATTATTGATTTAATAACTGCTAACTCGCGAGTTGCGAAATTTGTCGTACAAAAAAAAGTAGCACGTATCTGTTCTTTGCGGAGAAGCTCTAGTATCTTTAAAGTCCCAAGACGTGATATCGTAATGCCCTGTGATAATGCATCATAATACTTATCTCTCTCTAGAGGGGCATCAAATTCTTCTATGTCAAAACTCAAATAAACCATTTGACATTAATCTTCTAAATAGACAACCAAATCGTCTTTATCAAAATAAGGCAAATACACATTCTGGATCCATTCAATGTCATTCGAGAAATAAGGCAACAACAAATGGGATTCTGGAAGCTTGGGAATCTTCAGTGTGTCTGATTTTGATTCATATACTATTTTGTCTCTTTCTCTAGATTTATTTGAAAAATCGTAGCAGTTGGGCAACAATGACAGGTAATAGCCCCCAATCACTATCAACAACGAAGATACAATTATACTTATGTGATGTATACTGGTTGCCCATTTGTTAAATGTTGATAAGATACACGCGATGATAACGAAAAACGCATATATTGAAAATTCAGCGGTAATATATATTCTTGCCGGCCCTGGATCTCTAAAACAAATATACATAATAGCACTGTCAATAGTATAGAATATGATGGATATTAAAGAAACCTTCCAAATAGTGGCTTTATCCAAGGAAATGCCCCCACTTTCTATCTGCAAGAAAGAAGTAATAGGTAGAACTGTAATAGCCAATACAAAAACAGGAAGAATTGTTGTTATTCGATACCAAATACAAAACAAAAAAGACATATTAGAGCCTTCTTCTAAGACGGTTGTTTCTTCTCCCAAACGGATTAGATTACCAGGAGCTAAGATGTTTGATAAAGAAACAATAAACAGCATTAAGCAAGCTATAATACATGATCGGGTAAAGGCTCCATTGTATATTAAATCATGTATAATTAAACAAAAAACACAGAAAGTGATAAAAGTCAGTTTACTCCCAGCAATAATAATGATAAGCAGAATAGATATAATGCAGAACAAACTCTTAGACTGTCTATTTATATGTTGAATTCGGTGATAGAGGGAAACATAAACTATGACTGAAGATAATTCTATAATATAGGTAAAACTGGCGCATACCCAATATCGTATTTCGGCACCGCCTATCACGAAAGACAGGAAAACCGAAGTAAAATAGAGAGATGAAACTATCGTGGCTTTCTTGTCTGTACTAATAAAAGTTCTCATGAAGAAACATATTGACAGCACAAGAGCAATTAATGATAAAATATTAAAAATGAAAGGCACTCTTGAAAAAGAGAACAAATGAGGCAAAGAAGCCAAAAAGGTGTGAGTATATGATCCTTCCCAATTATTCCAATAGTAGACCTGAGTGTTCCAGAAGCCTAACCTGTGCACATTTGTCCCAAACCAGAAGTCATCACAAGATAACACATTCATATATGCTGACGGAATATACCAGCATAGAAATACTGTAATGGCGCAATATACAAATACTCTTGGTAATGATTTCTTCATTATCTTTCTTTTAAAAAGGAGGGCGGCGAACCGCCCTCCTACCCATAGCCTCTAGTATCTATCTGCTAGAATAGTGCGAGCGGTGGGAGCTATGCGAGCTATGCGAACTATGAGAACTGTGAGAGCTGTGTCCTACCAGGCTGCTAGGATTTGCTAAATCATTCGCAGGCTGAAGAACCAAAGACTGCTGACTGAGTTCTTCGATTTGCTGATCATTGCCAGTGAATCGAGAACTGATCTTCTCAGTAGCTGTAGCCCAACTGCTAACACAAGCTAAAACAGCAGATACTACGAGAAATGCAATTTTTTTCATAAATACCTCCTATTTTAAGTTTAACATATGGGGTTATTATTCTTCATCGTTAAGGCTTTAATATGTGAACTATGATAATCCCGATTTGATTCAAAAAAACCGCCACACAATCCTTTTAACATACATTGCTTACATTCTTCGATGTATATATCTTTCCAATCAGAAATGGATTGCACAGCAAACTCTCTGATGTCTTCAGGGAGGACGCACAACTGAGCATTATAAATATATGAAGGAATACCACGGTCGCGTAGAAGGAGAACGGCTTCTCTTAACTCAAATTGATAGTCATAAGGGTCGATCCATAACTGTTCAAGATTCGTCTTTGCTAGACCGATTGTCTCCATTTGCATGAATGCCACTTGACTAACAAAAGGAAAATTGTGATATATGAAATCCGCTAGTTGTGGTAAACGATTGTAGGTCTGTTTATGTATAACAACTCTTATCCCTATCTTAGTATTGAAAAGAGCCAAATTATAAAGTCCTTGAACGGTTTTATAAAAAGTTTTTGCACCAATTATTCGATTATGTTCTTCAGCTATATCGGAGAAAATAGGGATATCTACCTGAATGTCGTGGTGTTTACATAAAGCTAGTTGCTTTGCATAATCTCGATCTGCGAACTTGACACCGTTAGATAAAATGCTGATGGCTGCATGAGGCAGTTTTTTTTGAATATGACGCACAAGTACAAATAGATTTGCACCGATGAGTGTTGGTTCTCCTCCAGTAATACCCACCTCTTTTGTGGATGAGTCGAAGAGATCAATTAAGCGCAAATTAAAAGCTGTCTTGTCTGTTTCTTGTGAAATAGGTGGCTGGGGGCACATAATGCAACGATGATTACATCGCTCAGTAGCCATTATAGCATTATGAGAAGATTTAATTTCGTATAGCACTGTGCAGAGTCCGGATGGCGTTATCAAGACAACATCGCCATCATTAAGCCCGACATCTTCGGGAACATTAAAGACGATTGCTTTGGAGCCAGATGCGGTGGCAGAAGAAGACAAGGTGGCCGCATAGCCTTTTTTACCTTCGCGATACTGTCCGTATAAAATATACTGTGATTTGCTGAAAAACACCGGCTTATTAGAAATGATGCCCAGGATATCTTCTTCAACGTTTAGAACGTTTGCATTGAATTGCCTCATAATACTATCTGGTATTAATCCATGACCAAAAAATCCGATTGATTTCCGGGTCATTCTTTTTCAATAATTCAAACAAGTAATGGATAATCGCCTTGTTCTTTTTGCACATTTCATTAGAAGGGCGAAAACCAATCATATCCCCCTGCTCAGAGAAATTTCTGACTGGATCAGCCCCGCAATATGGCTGGAAGGCACAATACGAACAACTGGGTAGGCATTCATTGCAAGCAGAATTCAATATATGATGCAAATGGCCGCCATTGAACATCTCCTGATAAGTATTTTCATTAACATTCCCCAAGCGGAAATAGAAATTTTTAAACCGTGCCATCATACGACCTTCATCCGAAACATATACGCTCCCATCATAGTCGTAAATTGCGCCAGCAATACCTACTCCAGCAGGCGACTGTAGGTCGACAAAACCTGTTGCATAAGGAGTAAGCATCCGCTTCAATAAAAGTGTCGCATATCCTTCAACGAAATACGTGCCTTTCTTATTGAGTTTTATTATGTAATCAAGTCCTTCAATATAATTGTTGATAAAATCTTCTACAGGATAGGCAATCTTTTCTTTATACTGTTTAGCAAAACCGTAGGGATTAAGAGCGCGCAAGAATATATTATTAAACCCTAGTCGTACGTACTCGTCTATTATCTCTTTAAACCTGCCAAGGCTATACTTCGAGGTAGTCATCAACGCTGAAACGCATTCATTATCATTCCAGATTCGTCGAATCAATGCTAGTTTCTCCTCAAATATCTCATGAGTATGATCTGTGTTCTGGAGAGGGCGATTAATATTATGTAAATCACGAGGACCGTCAAGAGATGTGGAAATGAAGCACTTATGTTTCTTTAAATACTTAATCATTTGTTCCGTCAGGAGACAGATATTGGTGCAAATAACAAATTCCAAATGCCTTTTCTTGAACAGGTTAACATATTCTGCTTCTTCGATAATATATTTTACCATCTCGAAGTCAGTAGATGGGTCACCTCCTTGAAACTCAATTTTAATACAAGGTGAAGGCGATTCAAAGATAGTCTTGACAACATTCTTTGCTGTTTTTTTAGTCATATCAGCGGAATGATCCTCAAGATTCTTTCTAGCAACTTGGCAATATATGCAAGATGAATTGCACCTAAGTGTAGGGACAACCATATGCAGCGAAGTAAAGTCTCTAAGAATACTTTTTTTTGTTCTAAACTTTGTAGCAAGCATTGGTACCACATCGTCAATGTTATCAGTTGTGGCGATTTGCTTTGATTCAATGTCATAGAAGACATCAGATTTGATGTCCATTGTGCCATCAACAAGAGAATCAAAATCAGTATTACCGACAAAAATATATTCGCCGACATCGTTTGTCAGCAAGACGATCTCGTCATTAAAACGTTCGAATCTAAAAGGTAAAAGAGTATAGTGCGACATGATATTTATTTGGAAATAGGCTTAAATGCCTCTTCGACAATTAAATCACGTATATGTCCAAACTGCTGGTTAATATGAATTCGAAGTTGTTGGTCTATTAACTTTTGCCAAAAGAAGCGTTCTAATTGAGATAATGACTCTGTAACTTTCGTCTTAGATGATAGGTTTACAATAATAAAATTAGTATCATTTTTATCAATCTCTTGCGTAACATCATATTTGTTGCTAAACTCATATAAAACAGCTATAATCGCATCTTTAGAATAAAGGCGATTATCTATTCTAATTGTAAGATAGTTGCTCATATCTTCACGATTATTAGATGTGTTTATAATCAGACTCAATAATAATATCATTACTAATATCCTCATCATCTATATGAAGAAGATGCGTTAAATACTCTTGCTCAGATTGTGAGATAAAACCATCAACCATAGATACTGCCTCGAAAAGGTGATAGAAGCATATACGATAGGTCAAATCAGCTTTTGGATGTACTACAAGAAGTAGGGTGGAAATAACGCTTTCATCTAATGGAAGGTTAATCTGGTAGGAGCAGTTATTTATGTACGGCAATAAACCATGTAGATTGATAATGTTAGCGGGGATTGCCCCAAGTCCTTGGTAACTGATGAAATAATCCGGTCGGAAGAACTTCACGAGCAATAGAAGCAAGGCGATACCCTCGGGACAGTTGAGCCGTGTGCTGTGATTCAGACCTTCATAGGCGCGGACCACATCAATCATGAGCAACAACTTAAGGTCATTGTAATCCTTGCGGCGACGGGTATTCACGCGTTCATGGAGGGCGACATGCATACGCGTGTCAGCGATATACCTCTCATAGAACGACAAAATCATCGAACTAGCCTGGTCTATCTTGTCGAAGTATTTCTCGTCAATGCCAGTTGACAGATCAATCTTGAAATCATCATCTATTGTTTCCTGTGCATCCTCATCCTCGATAACAGGGGGTTGCGTAAGAGTCTCCAGAACCTCGTAAAATTCAGTAAAGCACTCCATAAGGCGTTATTGTTTCAACCATTCATCCCAGTTGGACTGGGCTTCTATATTATCCTCTATACTGTCATTAAGGTTGGTGAATAAGTCATAGCCAACCAGGGTTTCCACATCATTCACCGAGACCACGGCACTCTTTACCGGCTGTGATTGAGAATTGTTCTCAAATACGAAGGCTATGGAACGGTAGTTCTTGCCGTCGTACCTAAGCACAGCTTTGAAAAAGCCATCAGGCACAACAACATTGCGAGCGCCGATAGTGCCGTAACTGTTGGCATACACATAAGGTCCGCAAACCACCCATACGCTACCGAATTTTACTGCCCAGTCGCGCACATACTTCTCCAGCGAATGCCAAGCCTTGCCATTGAGATCGTGATTCTGCGGGCAGATATTGGTTAGATAGAAACTCTCATTCATAGCCGTCTGAGACCATTTCATATCTGCGGACGGAGCCATATGGCCCTTGTCCCATCCGGTGTTGCTATAGTCCTCACGCATGGCCTGCTTGTCCTTGTAGTCCAGATCCATGCTGAAACTGCGAGCCCTTGGAACCTGGCCTGCTACTTCTTCAGCAGTAAGCTCATATGCTACCCAATTTGGTATCAGCCAATCTGTATTGTAGTTGACAACAAAGCCATCATAGACCAGTACTATGTCGGAACTCCGTATGGCTGGAATCTCCATCAAGGTAATGTTCAATGCAGGCTCTCCAATGCCACGGTGTCCTTGAGCCGACAAACTAGCTGGCACAAGTGAAATCGCAAACATCAAACCTATTCGTCGTATTAGAGTCATAACGTTTAATTCAAGATGGAAATTTCGTCGGGCGCAACACCCTTCAATTGAAGCAAAGTGATCTTGAACGGGGAATCCGTCATATGGCTCTGAGGCTCATTGTTGAAGCTCCGGCTGCAGGCATCTTCCCAGGTCTTGCGATCCTGCTCACGCTCCGCATACAGGAACATCATCTTGCAATGGGTATTGATGCCTTCCTTCTTCGCCGGAGCCGGATTCAGGCGCACGAACGGTGTAGACTTGTAGTCCATCTGCTGAAGCAACGCATCAATGTCCGTATAATCGCGGCCCACATACGGATAGTCTTCCGTGTTGGTCACATACTTGAAGATAGAGAAGTCCTCGATGGCCTTGAAAAGCATCGCAACGAGCTTTTTCTTTAAGTCATTCTTGAACTTGACGACCTCTTCCTCCTGGACGTTATACTTATCCTTGAACATCTTA
>JAEEGL014270262.1_pt1 | contig 12774 bp, 16 predicted proteins | sample 9134231 | NCBI WGS metagenome assembly JAEEGL01 (sample SAMN16246548, study PRJNA631951) | gut metagenome | biome: gut microbiome; feature: rumen; material: fiber-attached | host: Bos | place: Iran: Karaj | collected 2018-10 | reverse complement strand
GTGGCCTCCAGCGATAGCTGTTAATATATATGAAACCCGGGTGTGCATAGTCGTTGTGGCTATGGATAGTAACGTGACGACGGCCCGGCAGTATCCTGTAGAGAGTGGGTTTGGGGATACCAGTTTTTAACACGGCAGAGGTTTGCTTGCGGCGATTCCGCAGGATTATAAGGCTGACCGATTCCAGTTCTGGAGAAAAAGCACGTGTAGAGACCGTGGCTCTACAATATGCGGGTGTAGTTTAATGGTAGAATAATAGCCTTCCAAGCTACTGACGAGGGTTCGATTCCCTCTACCCGCTCCATTTAATGAGGGAAAAATATGAATACACGAGAATATATTAGGATAATAAAACCTTATTTGCAAGACAACCGAGTTCAGCAAATGAAAAATATAAAGCATCATTTTACCAATCGGTTGAATCATTGTGTTATAGTATCTTATTTTTCATTTTTAATATGTAAAAAAATAAGATGAAATTATGAAGAAGTTGCAAAGGCCGCTTTATTTCACGATTTTTATTTTGATAAAATAAAAAATGAGAACGGTATAAAAAATAAGGTACATGAGTTTTCTAATGGACATCCAAAAAAAGCTTATGATAATACATTAAAAAACTTTGGTTTGACCCCGTTAGAACAGAATATTATCCTATCCCATATGTGACCTTTATCTAAATATAAACCTAAATATAAGGAAGCAGTTGTAGTGGGATTAATTGATAAGATTATGGCTCTACTGGGTCATTAAAAATCTGGTTCCATGGTCCAGTGGTTATGACACCTGCCTGTCACGCAGGAGATGGGGGTTCAATTCCCCCTGGAACCGCCATTTGCCGACATAGCACAATTGGTAGTGCAATTGACTTGTAATCAATAGGTTGTGGGTTCAATTCCTACTGTCGGCACCATTTGGGGCTGTAGCTCAGCTGGGAGAGCGCTACCCTTGCAAGGTAGATGTCCAGGGTTCAAGTCCCTGTAGCTCCACCATTTGATAATAATATAATTTAATATAGATATAGTGCATCACAACTTAAGAGTGGTTAATTCTAGGAAACAGAAGAAGTTATGCCCTAGGAGGAGAGCCCGAATGGAAGGGTTCGGGAGCCATGCTCGCTTAGCTCAGTTGGTTAGAGCGATTGTTATTTGAAATTAAAGTTTGGTTAGAAAAAAACTACTATCTTTATAGATAGAGGATTAGCACAGTAGGTTAGTGCGTCTGCCTTACAAGCAGAAGGTCGGGGGTCCGAGTCCCTCATCCTCTACCATTAAAATATAGAGGTGGTTAGAAAATGAATAAGGTATGTAAAAGATGCGGGTTAGAAAAACCTATACAAGATTTTGCTAAAAATGGAAAAAGCACAAGAGTGTATTGCAAGTCTTGTGAAGCACAAAGAGCAAGAGAAAATTATGAAAAATCACAAGAGTATGTTAGGTCATTAAAAACCAAATGTAGTAAATGTGGTTATGACAAAAATCCGGCAGCTCTTGAGTTCCATCATCCTAATGGTGATAAAGATACAGTGATTGCTAAATTGGCAAGCAAATCATTTTCACAACCTATAAAAAATAAGATAGATAACGAAGTTAAAAAGTGTGTCATTCTTTGTGCTAATTGTCATAGAGAAGAACATCATCCAGACCTTAATAGAAAATAGCAGGGGGTCATTGGTTCGAGTCCATTAGCGAGCACCATTTAATTAGAGATATGGCAATATGCCAATTTGATACCCGAAGGATATACAATTAGTAAATAACTGAAAATCTTACGGGGAAGGTAAAAGCTAGAGCGGTGACTTGTTATTTGAATCCCGACGCCCGAGCAAATTGGTATATTGGCATATCCCTACCTGAAAACACACGGCGAGTGAAGCGTCTATAATATAAAGAAGCGATGATACCGTGACGGGAGTAATATGTCCCAGGCGAAAGGAGTTAGTAGTGCTAGAGAGCTCCATGTAGACCCATGAAAAACTACTTGCCTGTTTATTTCTTGGGAGTAAAAATATGATGAAAACTAAGAAAAAACAAGACCCGCTGTCCCGTAAGGGGCAATTGGGAATTATAAAGAAGGTTATCATTTTATTCGTTACAATGATTATAAGCTTATCAATCTTAATGATGCCGTGTTTGGTAGGTTCAAGTCTATGTGCACCTTCTGAAGTGTCAGCTAAAACTTTAGTTGATGGTAGGAACAGATATATAGAGGATATCTTAAATGGTCGTATCCAAGAGTTGAAAGACGAAGGATATGTTGAAGTAAGTTATGAGTTAAATCCCATAGTTCAACAAGTAGGCGTCAATTTAAGGACAGCTCCTATGGTTACTACTGGTAACCTAGAAGAGGATATGAAGCAAGCGGTGTTGAAGAATTATCTATTCTATGCTAATTATTCTTCTGTGTCCGAAAATGAGGAGACCATTTATTACTTTAAAACACCTGAATTAAGCGATAATTTTATTACGGAAATAAACAAGTATGACAAAACTGACTTCAAGACAGAAACTGTAAAGAAAATTATAGGAGCTGAGACATCTCAGGAAATCTTAGATAACGCTATCGAGTCTAAGAGAATTATCGCAGAGAAAAGAGAAGCTGCAAGAAGAAAAGAAGAAGAAGCCCGTAGAGCCGCAGCTCAAAGGCAGGCACAATCTTCACAAATACACGACACATCTCCTGTGTCAGATAATGCAGTTGTTAGTTATGCTCTCCAATTTAGGGGAAATCCTTATGTTTATGGGGGTACTAGTTTAACTAACGGAGCAGATTGTAGCGGCTTTGTTCAAAGTATTTATAAACACTTTGGCGTAAGCCTACCTCGTACTGCAAGTGCTCAGGCCAGTGCCGGTCGATATGTTTCTTGGGGAGATTTACAACCCGGGGACCTTGTATTTTATAGTGGAAATGGTGGACAAAGCGTGACCCATGTTGCTATATACATAGGAAATTCACAAATTATCCATGCCAGTACACCTTCCGGGGGAATAAAAACATCTTCCGTGAATATAATGACTAAGATGACAGCAAGGCGTGTTATCTAATGTTTATGAAATAATATAGCAAATATAATTTTAGAAAGAAATAAACAGGTACTTAATTGGCGTGTTGGTGAAGCGGTCAAACACACTGCCCTTTCACGGCAGCATACAAGGGTTCAAATCCCTTACACGTCACCATGGTCGGGTAGCTCAGTTGGTAGAGCACGGGACTGAAAATCCCGGTGTCGCTGGTTCAATCCCAGCCTCGACCACCATTTATCGGAGCGTAGTTCAGTTTGGTAGAACACTTGGTTTGGGACCAAGGGGTCGCATGTTCAAATCGTGTCGCTCCGACCAGTTATTGCCGGGTAGTCAAGTGGTAAGACAATAGACTTCGACTCTATGATGCGTTGGTTCGAATCCAACTCCGGCAGCCAAGAGAAAATTATCCCCGTCAATTTTGCAAAAATACTTGAAAATAGGCGGGGTTTTATTATATAATATATTTAGAAATGAAAAAGAGATTTTCACTTCTCATATATGGTGCTTGACTCATATAAGATGAGAGAATGAGGTTCCCAGCTGTGATGGCTCAGCTCCCGGGGATACAAACAATACGGGGGGATATATGCCGGTGTGGCGGAATGGTAGACGCAACGGACTTAAAATCCGTTATCCTTCAACGGGTGTGTGGGTTCAAGTCCCACGGCCGGTACCAAATTAAAGAGAAAGTTGGTGTATAAGATGAAAGGAACAAGACCTTTTTACATAGTTAGTTATACAAGAGAATATGACGGCTATGAGAGTATAATTGAATATATAGGTACTAATTATAAGGCAGCTCTTAACAGGTACATCAAGTTAATAGAATATATAAAACAGAGGGACTTCTTGGACGAAAATATAGCAGAAGACCGAATAGAGCAAAATGTTAGATTACCTGAGCAACAACTACAACCAGGTCAGTCGGTATATTCTTATATGAATGATAACGATTGCTATTATATGTCTTTTGAATTATCTTGTATGAATACTGGTGCCTTTAAGACACAAATGTTTGAAGAAAAGTACAGGAGAGATTGTCCAAATGCGAAGTATTAGGCAGTAATCCTGCCTTTTATATGGGAAATCGGCGAAGATGGCGAGTCGCGGCAGACTGTAAATCTGTTACCACTGGTTGAGGAGGTTCGAATCCTCTGTTTCCCACCATAAATTTAAGTTAAATACTTTTCAAAAGGTGTAATTATATAATATAATATTATTAAGAAAGGTGATTAAAATGGCAAAAAGAAAAGCGAGTAATAGTGGAGAAGCACACTTCTCTATTACACAAGCCAACTTAGACAACAAAGGTAAAACTAACAAGAAATTAAAGTTAAACCCTATGGCATCTAAGTATTTAACTGCTAAAGGTAAAGAACTTAAAGAAGCAGGAGAAAGGGCTTATAAAGAAAACTTTAAGAAGGGCAGAAGATATAGAAAAGAAGCAGCTCCTGAAAGTTAATAGGAGGTGACCGATATGTTCTGGTCTAGAAAGAAAAAAATATCAAGGGAATGTTGGAATTTAAACTATTCATTTATTGTATGGTTAAAAGAACACCTTTCCGTATATGTAAAAGAAGCAAGTAAAATGGTCGACTTAGAGTATCATAAGTTCAACTTCAGGGGGGAAGAGTATACACAGCTCCAATTGATTAACCGAATGATAGAACTTGTAAACTATTTGACAGAGGACGAAAGATACTTCGATTGGGACCCAGTGCCTGTTGAAAAAACAGAGGAATTGCTAGAAATTTTTAAATTAACCTTTCCATCACTTTGGTGGTAAGAAATACCAATAAGAAGGGAGAAAATTATTATGGTAGAATGGATTGATTTAGACGAATTACTTGACAAAAGTATAGGGGACATCAGAGAAATGTTAGCACACGAGGATAGTGACAGCTCTTTTAGAACATTTTTGATAGAAAATGGTTGGATAGAAGACACTAACAACGAGTATGATGACAATGATGACTACGAGGAAGATGAAGACAGCTACGATGATGATGACTATGAAGATGACGAGGAAGATAGCTGGGACGATGACGAAGCTGACGATGAGGAAGAAGATGTTGAATTACCCAGTGACCAAGAAGAATTGGCTGAAGAAATTGCTGAAGATATTAGCAACGAGAAATATGCCATTGAAAGTCTTTATGGTCTTTATAGCGAAGACTTTATCCAAAGAGTAAGACAACTTATAGACTAATCCTAAAAGAGAAATTGAGTTAGATAATTTTTATTAAAAGACTTGATTTCTCTTATTTTTTTTGATATAATATAAATGTAAAATGAAAAAGGAAAAAAGAAAGGAGAGATACTATGCGTAAAGTAGAAAGAATTGATGTATTTTGCAATGAGTTAGCAAAAATATGGAAGGAAAATTGCCCAGACTGGAGATTTGGTCAGCTAATGGTAAATGTTTTAAATAGTATGCCAAAAGACCCATTCTTCCCAGAGGAAGATGAGATGCTACAATTCTTCAAAGACTACTTCTCTCCTAAGAAAGACGACAAGGAGGAAAAGTAATGTTAAATATCGTTTGGATGCTATTCGTAGCTTGGTTCCTACAACTATTTGGTTTTGATAATATAGTTATCAAAGGCTTAGTTCAATTAGGGGGGCCTGAAATAGGAATGATGAGTTACTACCTTATTTTTGCAGCTGCTGGGTTAATAAAGAATATTGCCCATGCCTTCCGTAGTACAATTGCGGACGTATGCAAAGAATTTGATAAAATAGACTAAAAAAACTTGAAATCATCTCCTAAAATATAATATAATATATATAGATAAAGAAAGAAAAGGAGTGATTACAATGAGTAAAACTAAGGACGATAGATTGGTTAACCGTAATGTCAAGAGATTAAATAGGCAATTAGCACAAGATGTATTCGGGGATAGATTTTATGCCCGTCAAATACAAAAGAGCAAAGGCGATGGCATTATGTATTATATGTATGAGTTGTGCGATAGAGAACAACCAGACAGAAACAGAATTGTGCCTTGGGAAACTGCGTTCGCTATATATACCTTTAATAAAATATGGGTTGAAATGAACGACTTTATAGTTACTTCTGATTTCTGGGAGAAATATAGAGCAAATAAGTAATATGCGTTAGCATATTGCTATCAAGATATTATTAGTTAGCCGGGGACTAATGTGTGCCGCAAGCAAGGGTTGATTACCCGATGTGGGAAGGCTGAACTGTGTTGAAGCGTGGGGATAAGACCGCTCCACCTAATAATATTTTGATAGGAGTATGCTAGACATACTTCACCAGTTTTTTATCTCCATTAAGTTTGTCGGCTTATCTATAAAACCGACATTATACATCGCGGGGTGGAGCAGAGGTTAGCTCATCAGGCTCATAACCTGAGGGTCGTGGGTTCAAATCCCACCCCCGCAACCATTTTTATTCCTCAGTAGCTCAGTTGGTACGAGCGTTCGGCTGTTAACCGAAGGGTCACAGGTTCAAGTCCTGTCTGGGGAGCCAGTTTTTTGATAAAAATATTTCAAAATACTTGAAATAAGGTGGAGAAATATTATATAATATATTTAGAAAAAAGAAATAAAGGCGATTAAAGTCGCTGTGAGAACAATACAAACAGCTACCCGTATAAGTGGGGAGAATGATATACGGTCTCCTCCTGTGTCAGGCGTTGTTCTCACAGGGGTTTTAATCCCCGATTAAGTATTCCATTTTTTCTAAGCAGCCTTAGTGCTGCGATAGAGGACTGAGAACTACAGACCGTCAGCCGGAAAGTGCCGCTGAGGAGTGATTATCCAATAATGCCTGCCAGCCCGTAATTCGTGTTGAACGCTTGGTTTTCTATCGGAGCATTAAGGATGGGGAACGGAGATGCAAGAGCGTAGCTCCCACAGTTAGGGTCTCCCAGCAGTCCGTAGACAAGAGATTGGGTCTGCACCGTGAGGAAATATAATTTGCTATGAATATTTTATGTAAGTCTCAGAAGCATTTGGATAAGGGTTGATTTCCAGCTCCAGCGTAAGTCTCAGAAGCAGTAAAATGTTCATAGGAGATTATATCTCCAATTCACAACCTTTTAACATATAGATAGCTTTGATGAGGCGAGGCCGTTCATATGCTTTATGATTTATTGTATATGAACGCTGCCGCCACCAAAGCAAAAATTTAGTTAAAAATTAAAAAAATACTTCACAAGAAGTACCAAAATATAATATAATTAAAATGTAAAAAGAAAAAGAATAAATTGAAAAAGCCGTGGGATTGCTTCTCTCAATGCTGAAAGGTCTTATGATTTATAATGCTCCACTGGAGATGTCAGCGAATAAAGGCAACGGTACGAGGCTGAAAGAAAGGTTAGTGGGCGTACCCAAGGAGAAGGTGTGGACTTTGCCAATTTTGAAAAAAATATTTTGAAAAAATACTTGAAAATTGCTTCAAAATATTATATAATATATATAGAAAAAAGAAAAAAAAGAAAAAGATTTCGGGAAAGCGAGCCTGTTATATGCGAAGTAACCTACGGTGAAATCAGCACAGAAAGAATGCCCCATAGATTTTGAAAGTTTTGATAAAAATGGGTTATAAAAAACTTGAAATTATCTTAAATATTTGATATAATATATATATCAAATGAAAAAGAATTATTTGGAAAGTGAGCCATAGTAAGGCTGGTAGACTTTAAGTCGTAGCCATAAGAGAAAAATCCTTACTTAAAAGAATACACCATAGTTTTATGAGATGTTTGATAAATATGGTTAATAAAAATCTCTCCAACACGCCGAACGAAAATTAAAGTAGTCAAATTTAAGTTTTATACTTGATTTGAGGCAGTGTGAAATGATATAATAGTTTTAGAAAGAAAGAAAAATAGTTTATGAGAATTACTTAGCCGTGCTAAGTGACAAGGCTACCATTTCTATACCCGATTAATTCGGTTTCAGGTAAATGCGAAAGGTTCTCACTTAATTAAATAATAAATATGCCACCGCGTAGCTTTGAAATAAGGAAGACGCACGGGGGCCCGAACCCTCCAGCAAGCCGTAATGAGCCGGTAGCTGTGCCAGAGACTGTGGTCAAAATTGGGGTGGCATACAACCTTTCATAATTATTTGTCCGTGGTGGAATATAGACACGCTAAAGAAAATAATGGTCAGCTCATATAGAGGGTAATCGAACAGGTCATCTAGCAGTAATTTGTTTTGAACCTCGAGTTGGCGTCCCTTGGTGAAAGTCCTTGGGCGGACATCTTTTTTAGAAAATAACATTTAAAAATAGTAGACAAAAGCTATCAATCAATGTTATAATATATATAGAAAATGAAAGAGAAAAGTGAACCCGAATATGAAGCATAAAAGAAAGGGCAGATGTGTACTTTACCAAGTGTAATCTCACAAAGGAGGTGTCCGAGTTACGACTGTAGCGAACCTTATGCGAAGAATATCAGTGTTATAAATCTAAATCTTTCATAGCAATGCGGCTCACTGCTAGCGAAAGTGTGAGTATCCGTTGGCTACGGCGAAAGGTACAGCTATTTAAACTACTTACTGATTAGGAATAGCCTTAACACTTCCCTCCGCCTTGTTAGGCAGACAGGTAATCTTAATCACCTGACAAGGCGTTTAATATACTTGTTTATTAGGGGGTTTTAGGTTATATATTACTTAAAACCTTGTAATAAGCAAATATATTACGGCACTAGCATCGCTGTGATGGCGAATATAAGCCGGAGGCTAGATAACTCTGGAAAATATATTGCTTAATATATGAGGTCTTCATGGTGGATATAGTGACCCCACCTTAAGGTACCTAGTCGCGGGCGGCTCCCTGACTTAAAGTAAGGAGTGATTTCCTAGGCTGGATGTCGCGAGATGAAACTAACGAAAGTTGACCTCAAAAATTTTGGTTAAAACACTTGAAAGTCGGTTAAAAAAGTGTTATAATATATATAGAAAATTAAAAGAAAGGAACAATTAGTAAATTGTTAAGGGTGAAAACAATGAACGAAGTTAAAGTTACAGACAAAATGAACACTGCTATCAACGCAGTAAAAGAATTAGGAGGAAAAGCATTTGCTCGTCAAGTATTAGAATACCTAGATGAGAACTACGCTGAAAGAACTGAATTAAAAACTTTCAATGCTGTAAATGCTACTCTAGCTGCTTGTGCTGGAAAGGGATTAGCTACAAAAGCTAAAGCTGTTTTCGGAGACAAGATGTTAACTCAATACACTGTTCCAGTAGATGCTGAATAGTTAATAGGGGGATAGATTGATATAAAGGTAGGACCGACCTACCTTTTTTTTGTGTTTTTAAAAAATATTTTTAAATAAAAAGTATAAATACCAATTATTTAACGCAATACGCTGGCGTAGACAGCTTTTATTATTAAATGAATATAATTTATCGTTTAAAACTAAAAATCGCTCTACGGTGCCTTAAAACGCTTAAAAAAGGCATATGTAAAATTTAGGTGTAGAATTTTAAAAAAATACTTGAACAGAGGTACCGTTTTATATTATAATTATTATAGAAAAAGAAAAAAAGTATAGAAAGTGAGAGTGGTAGAATGAAAGTGGATAGATATTTTTACCTAGTCGTTGGAATTGAAGAAGATGACCAAGGCGGAGCTACATTGATTTTAAGTGATAGCCACGCATTACAAACATCAAAAGAAAAAGCAATAGCTGAATTAGGTAATATACTTGATGAAATAAGACAAGATGCCAACGAAATGGGTTATGAGTTTCATTATGTTATGGGTGATGAGAACTTGACAGTAGACTACGAAAGTGGCTCACAAGAATTCTACACCATAAGAAAGGTAAAATTAAATTAAAGACTTGCACAGAGGTACCATTCAATGATATAATATATTTGTAAATGAAAGAAAGAATGGAGTGTGATAGTATGTTAGATTTTGTTATAATCAAATACAAAGGCAAAGCAATCTACCTAGGGGTAGATGAAAGCAGACACTCAAAAGACCCTTACAAAACATTTTTCAAATGGGTTAAGGACAAAAATGAGGCAACTTGGTTTAGTTGTGAAGGAGATGCTGAAAGATTTGCTAAATCATACTTCAAGAACTTCAAAAATTGGGAATTTGAAGTAGTTAATGGGGCTAGATATTTATAATAGCCCCTCAAGGAAAGGAAAGTGATAGTTATGTGGGAAATATTTAGGTATGCAGAAAAAGATATAGTAGATGAAGAAGGACACATCATATATCCAGCATTTACTTGGTATTCAATAGGCAGTTATGATGATTTATTTAGCGTAGCTAATATCGTCAACCACGAAATATACTTATATAACTGCACTTGCAAAGATGGCGACCCAAATCCTAAGTTCAAAATTTTAAGTAATTTTGAATAAAAAGACTTGAACAAAGCCACCTGATTGTATTATAATTATTATAGAAATGAAGAAAAGAAATCATTTCAAAAGGTTTGGCAACTACCTGATAAAAAATAAGTTGTAAATTACTAAAAATCACTTGAACAAAGGTTCAAAAAGTGATATAATATTTATAGAAAAATGAAAAAGGAAAGGCACGGCAGAAATGCTGTGAGGGTGAACGAAATGGCTAAGAGAAAAGTAACAGTAAACAAAGTTGTAGTAGACAAGAACGCTGCACAATTTATGAGAACTGCAGCTAACCTTGCAAGAAAAGGTAAAACTAACAAGAAACTACACGGCAGAAACGCTAATCCAAAAGCAGCTAAGTATGCTATCTAGTGCTAAGAATGGGAGAAGTGAAAGATGGTGAGAACACCCCATTGACGGTATAGTCTTTGGCAGGAGGACGCAGGTTACAGTCCTGCCTCCCATTTACTTGAAATTTGTAAGGTTAACCTACAATATATTGGGGGTGATTCCCCACCGATGACTTGCTGAGGGTTAAGAAAGATGCAAGCCGACTAAATATACGGTCGTGTGGAGTATATTCCCTGTCACGAGGGTGATGCGTGGACCTGACAAGCAAGGCAGAGCTGAGTTTTCTCCCCGTTTGACTTTAAAAGAAGGGGGCATATTAGTAGGTCCTTGGGGATTCGGTGGACGGGTAGTCAAGTCCCGTAAAACTCTCCCAGACACAGTCCAGTGCTGGGCAGCGAATATGCTGGTACAGGGATACCTCCTCCAAATATGGGGGAACGGAGCAAGGAGTGCACACCTACAAAAAATATGCTTGAAAATACTTGAAATACGGCACCAAGTCGTAGTATAATATAAATGTAATAAAGAAATAATGCAAATGAAAAAATGGAAGGAGAGTGAGCATTATGATGTTGACACATAATGAGGAAAAAATCGTAAGAGTATTAAACGAGGGTATGGCAACACCAAAACAAATAGCCGAAATGTTGGGAAAGGGCTACACTGAATTTAAGGCACAATCAATGGTATTGACACTTGCTAGAAAAGGTGCAGTAGACAAGACAAAGGCAGCTCTAATCCTTCGTGGCACAGAGATGATTAAGTTCCTAAACTACGGCGTAGGCAGTGGACTTAAAGGCGGAGTGCCAGCACAAAAAGTGCGTTAGCAAAAAGCGGGGCAGTATATTATAATATAAGTATAACATATACTGTCCCTAATATCAAGTATAAAATATACTAAAATTGTAGTTTTAATATTAGATAAATACTATCTAGTAAAAATAAGTATAATATATATATAATATATAGTATATATATAGTAGTAATATATATATAGTAATATATAGTATATAGTAGTATTTAGTATATAGTAATAAGTAGTATATAGTATAAGTATATAGTAGTATATATTAGTAGTAAGTAATAAGTAGTATAATATAGTATATAGTAATAATATAATAAATGGTAGTAGTATATATATACTTAATATAAGTATAATATATATAAGGTTAATTACTCTACCATTTTTTACTATATACTATTTTTTTTATGCTCTGTAATACTAACCATATTGGGTGGGGTATGAGGTACCTCAACAGAGGTAGCTCCTGTCAAGTTTAGGGGCTATACAGAGGTGGCGCGTGTGTGCGTTGCCTCTCTTTTTTTTATGCCCTAAAAAAATACACCACAATTTTGGGTAGAATACTTGACAAAGACTAGCGCGATGGTGTATAATTATATTAGAATGGGAGAGTATTATTATATATATATCTAGCTTTTGTTCGCTGCTTCGCAGCTCCTTTGCTCCGCCACCAGGGCCCAGCTCCAGCTCCTTTAACCAAACATTTGTTCGGGGGGAGCAGCTCCTTGAATTTAGGGGGCAGGCGCAGCTCCTTTTCGGGGGCACAAAATAGGGGGAGGGGCACTGGCAAAAAATACGCGAGAAACCAAGAAAAAATACGCCAGAAAAAATACGCGAGTTTTCGCCGAAAAGACTTGACAAGTACTTGTAATTCGTGGTATAATATATATATAATGGGAGAGTTTTTTTATAAAAAAAAATACAAAAAAAGATGCTATTCAGCATCTTCTACTGGAGTTTCTTCAGGTTTGTCTAATTCTGCAACTCCTGCTTCAGTTAAAGTGTATTTAGTTAACATTTTGTCGCCAAATACTGCTTTTTCTTTGCTTACATATCCTTTAGTAGCCATTGCTGCTAATGTAGCATTAACACTGTTGAAAGTTCTTCTTTCCATTTTGTTTAATACTTCTCTAGCAAATGCAGCACCACCTTCAAATGTTCTTAATACTGCTCCAACTTCTTTGTAGTTTTTGTTCATTCCAACCATTTTAGCCATTTTAATCACCCTAACATTTACCTGACTAT
>JAEEGL013672447.1_pt1 | contig 12774 bp, 12 predicted proteins | sample 9134231 | NCBI WGS metagenome assembly JAEEGL01 (sample SAMN16246548, study PRJNA631951) | gut metagenome | biome: gut microbiome; feature: rumen; material: fiber-attached | host: Bos | place: Iran: Karaj | collected 2018-10 | reverse complement strand
GGCAAAGATATCCCGCATGGACGAAAACGGGACGATCGAATTCGTCCATTGATCCTGCTTTGACCGGCCCGTGCGCCGAAGAAATATAATTGCGGAGGATAGAGAGAATGAAGAAATTGATCGCCTTGCTTCTGGCACTAGTAATGGTGTTCGCTCTTGGCGCCTGCAGCGCAAAAGGAAATGAAACCCCCAGCCAGACTCAGAACCAGGCCAACACCGGATCCGATCTGAAGATCGGCGTGATCCTGCTGCACGATGAATCCATCGGCTATGACTTTGCCCATCTGCAGGGCATTCAGACCGCCTGCAAAAACCTTGGAATAGATGAAGCAAAGCAAGTTGTCTGGAAGTACAACATTCCTGAAGACCAGGCCTGTTATGAAGCCGCTGTTGACCTGATCGAGCAAGGCTGCACCGTTATTATCTCCGACTCTTATGGCCATCAATCCTACATGACGCAGGCTGCGGAAGAGAATCCCAACATCACTTTCCTCATCGCCACCGGCGATACTGCGGCTGTGGACAATTGCCAGAATACACACAACTTCTTCACTCACACCTACGAGAGCCGTTATGTTTCTGGCGTAGTTGCCGGTATGAAGCTGAAGGAAATGGTAGAGAGCGGCGTTCTTACTGATGATAACTATAACGCTGACGGCACCATTAAGATCGGTTATGTAGGCGCGTACCCCTATGCAGAGGTGGTTTCCGGTTATACCGGCTTCTATCTGGGCGTCAAGAGTATTGTTGATAATGTCCAGATGGACGTGACTTTCACGAACTCATGGGCAAACGCTACTGCCGAACAGCAGGCAGCTGAAGCTCTGCTCAGCCGTGGATGCTGCATTATCAGTCAGCACGCCGACTCGACCGGCGGCCCCTCTGCGATTGAAGCTGCGGTCAAGACCGGATCGGTCTGCTATTATGTCGGCTACAACATCGATATGCTCGCTGTGGCGCCTACCGCTATTTTGACCTCTGCCCAGAATGACTGGTCGGTATATTACACCTATGCTCTTGGCATGGCAAAGGATGGAAAGCGCACTGAAATTCCCGTCGACTGGTCCGAAGGTTACGCCAGCGGCGCAAACATGATTTCCAAACTGGGTTCCTCCTGCGCAGCGGGTACCGCTGAAAAGGTCGCCGAAGTTGAGAAGGCGATCAAGGATGGCAGCCTGCAGGTGTTCGATACCACCAAGTTCACTGTTGATGGAAGTCAAATCAGCACGTATACCTTTAACTCCAGCACGATGAACAGCGATTATACCGCCGTCCTGTACACTGGCAAGGATTACGAATGTATCGTGAACGGAGCATTCCAGGAATCCACTTTCCGCAGTGCACCTTACTTCAGCCTGCTGATCGACGGGATCACGCAGCTCAGCTGATACATACGCAGCAAGTTTATGGGGGAAGTCGCAGCAAAACGGCTTCCCCCACATTCGGTTTGCAAGGAGTCGAACTATGGAATTCGCCGTTGAAATGCGGAATATCACAAAAGTGTTTGGGGATAAGGCTGCCAATAATGGAGTCAATCTGGGGATCCGGAATGGAGAGATTCTCTCTTTGCTCGGTGAAAACGGCAGCGGGAAAACCACTCTGATGAATATGCTCTCCGGAATTTACTATCCGGATGAGGGCCAGATTTTCGTCCAGGGAAAAGAAGTAACCATCCGTTCCCCAAAAGACGCGTTGGATCTTGGGATCGGTATGATCCATCAGCATTTCAAACTGGTCGATGTATTCACTGTAGCGGAGAATATCGTTCTTGGACTGCATGAAAGTATCGACAGACGCAAAATAGCCGCAAAGGTACGTGAGATCTGCGATAGATATGGATTCCATATAGACCCGAACGAAAAAGTGTACAACATGTCCGTCAGCGAAAAGCAAACCCTGGAAATCATAAAAGTGTTGTACCGTGGCGCAGAATTCCTGATTCTGGATGAACCGACGGCTGTATTGACTCCGCAGGAAACCGAAAAGCTTTTCGAAGTGATCCGCAATATGCGTGCTGACGGGAAAAGCGTTGTGATTATTACCCATAAGTTAAACGAGGTTATGGCGGTATCCGATCGGGTCGCAGTATTGCGTAAGGGCTATTACATCGGTGACGTTATGACAAAAGATACGACACCTCAGCAGTTGACGGAGATGATGGTTGGCCATGCGGTATCTTTGAACATCCAGAGAGATGATCCTCAATACTCTGAGACGCAGCTCATTGTGGAGCACCTCAGTGTGAAAAACAGCGAGGGCGTGCTGGCGTTAAAGGACGTCAGTTTTACTGCCAGGGGAGGAGAGATACTGGGCATAGCCGGAATTTCCGGCAGCGGACAAAAGGAATTGCTGGAAGCCATTGCCGGGCTTCAGCGGGCAGAAGCCGGTTCAAGCGTTATCTATCGTTCTCCGGAAGGAAAGCAGTGTCAACTGATTGGCATGAAGCCCAATGATATTCAGAACCTGGGCGTTCATATGTCGTTTGTTCCCGAAGATCGTTTGGGGATGGGCCTGGTTGGAAGTATGGGAATGAGCGACAACATGATGCTGAAGAGTTATCGTTCGGGCAAGGGTTTGTTTACTGAACGCAAACGACCTCGCAGTCTCGCCGAATCAATTCGAAAAGAACTGGATGTCATTACTCCAAATCTGAATACGCCGGTCCGTAAGCTTTCCGGCGGCAATGTACAGAAAGTATTGGTAGGCCGGGAAATCGCTTTGGCTCCCAATGTGCTGATGATGGCCTATGCGGTTCGAGGCCTTGATATCAATACTTCTTATGTGATCTATAATCTGCTCGCTGAACAGAAGAAAAAAGGCGTTGCCGTTATCTATGTCGGAGAGGATCTGGATGTTCTCCTAGAACTATGCGACCGAATCCTGGTACTTTGCGGTGGAACGGTAAATGAAATCGCCGATGCGCGTAAAACGACAAAAGAAAGTATAGGATACAGCATGACCTATCTGAAGGAGGGAAAGGAATAATGGCAAATATCGAGCATAGAGATGCGAGCCGCCATGAACCTTTTCTTCGGATCGTCAAGCGTAACAGTTTGCATTGGTGGCAGAATCTTTTGATTCGTCTTGCGGCAGTGATTCTGGCTATGGCTGTCTGCGCAATGGTCATCTATGGTATTGTCCATCTCAATCCGCTGTTGGTTTATGGCTCCATCTGGAATGGCGCGTTTGGAACGGTAAATCGCACGTGGATTACCATAAAAGAAACAGCATTCCTGCTTTGCATTGCGGTTGGGCTTGCGCCGGCTTTCAAGATGCGTTTCTGGAATATTGGAGCAGAAGGACAAATCTTGATGGGCGGCGTTGCAACAGCGGCCTGCATGATTTACCTGAGTCGTATGCCCAGTCTGCTGCTTCTGCTGGTAATGCTGATAGCCAGCATCCTAGCGGGATTGATTTGGGGTTTGATCCCGGCGTTTTTTAAGGCCAGATATAATACGAACGAGACGCTGTTCACTTTGATGATGAACTATGTAGCCATCCAGATTACCAGTTTCTGTGTGGCAAAATGGGAACACCCTGCCGGTTCAAATTCAGTGGGCATCATTAACTCCGGAACAAAAGCCGGATGGTTTCCCGAACTCTTCGGTCAGAAATACATGCTCAATGTGATCCTGGTTTTGCTCCTTGTCATAGGGATTTATCTGTACATGCATCGTGCCAAGCATGGATATGAGCTTTCCGTTGTCGGAGAGAGCGAAAATACCGCTCGTTACGCAGGAATCAATGTTCAGAAGGTCATTCTTCGGACCATGTGTCTTTCCGGCGCGATATGCGGGATATCCGGGTTCATCGCTGTAGCCGGAAGCGGTCACACGATTTCCGTTACAACGGGGGGCGGAAGAGGATTTACGGCCATCATTGTCGCTTGGCTGGCAAAATTCAATACATTCGTGATGATTCTAATCGCGTTATTGCTCGTCTTCCTGGAAAGAGGCGCATCGCAAATCGCAAGCCAGTATAACCTAAATGAATACGCGTCGAAAATCCTGACAGGAATTATTCTGTTCTTTATCCTGGGCAGCGAATTCTTCATTCAATATCGTTTGGTGTTCAGAGAGCGGAAAGGAGGCAAGGCATGAACCAGATACTCTCCCTGATCCAATCCGCAATCGTATTTGGTACAGTGATCATGCTGGGTGCTTTGGGCGAGATACTCACGGAAAAATCCGGGAATCTCAACCTGGGTGTTCCCGGGATCATGAGCCTCGGCGCCATCGGATCTCTTATTGCAGGTTTCTATTATGAGTTATATACTCCAAACCCCGTACCGTTCCTGTGTATGATCATTGCGCTCGTTGGCGCGCTGTTGTTATCCTTGCTGGGTGGGCTGATTTACGCTTTTCTTACCATCACCCTTCGGGCGAATCAAAATGTATGCGGCCTGACTTTAACGATTTTTGGGTGCGGTTTTGCCAATTTCTATGGAGGCAGCTTGAATAAACTGGCTGGCGGTGTTGGACAGATCAGTCTGCCGATCACCTCTGGCAGTTACCGTGCGACACTTCCCATCGTGCAAAATATCCCGGTGATCAAGAACCTTGGATGGCTCGTTTATGTTGTCATTGTGATCGCGGTTGTGATGCAGATCTATATGAGCAAGACCCGTCGGGGGTTATCCTTGAGAGCAGTAGGAGAGAATCCAGCTACTGCCGATTCAGCCGGCATCAGCGTAACCGGCTACAAATATCGGGCGACACTGATTGGTGCAATGATCTCCGGCTTGGGCGGCCTCTTTTATACGATGGATTATATAAAGGGTACCTGGGCCAGCGACGGAAGCTTGGAGGCCTTGGGTTGGCTTGCGGTTGCTCTGGTTATTTTTGCCACTTGGAAACCCGTTCGGGCGATCTGGAGCAGTTATCTTTTCGGCGCACTGAGCTGGCTGTATTTCTACTTTGTCGATCTTTGCGCTTTGGCAGGCATTCAGGTTAATATGACCCGCGCATCGCAGGAAATTTTCAAGATGCTGCCTTATGTGGTAACCATTATCGTCCTGGTGGTGTTCTCTATGCGGAAAAAGCGTGAGAATCAACCTCCAGCAGCATTGGGGCTGAGTTATTTCCGGGAAGATCGCTGATTGATTCAATCGCTTTGTGCGGGCGGCTTCTTGGGGGAGTCGCCCACAGTACCGTTCTGTATCGATGATTTGACAAACCGATTTTGCATAAATAATGTTTTCAATCGGGAATATATGCCATTCCATGATGGCGCTCCTGAATGGGGAGAAAGGATATATTCATGGAACTGCGGGAATTCGCCCGTCAATACCCACGGGCGGCAGTTGGCTTTTCCGGTGGAGTGGACTCAGCCTATCTTTTGTATGCCGGTCTTAAAGAAGGAGCAGACTGGCATCCAGTCTACATCCGCTCTGCCTTTCAACCAGAATTTGAACTGGAAGATGCGAAACGTCTCTGCGCGATGCTTGGTGCAGATTTGACTATATTGGAAGCGGATATCCTGTCAAATCCAAATGTCAGGTCAAATCCTTCTGACCGTTGCTATTATTGCAAACAGGTATTATTCGGCCTTGTGGCTGAATGGGCGAGAGAGCAGGGGATACCGCTTGTTCTTGACGGAAACAATGCCTCAGACCCTCCCGAAGACCGCCCGGGTATGCGCGCAGCAAAGGAATTGGGCGTACGTTCTCCCCTGCGCGAGGCTGGATTAACCAAAACAATGATCAGAAAGCTGTCCCGAGAGGCTGGCCTGTTTACGTGGAACAAGCCGGCATATGCCTGTTTGGCTACGCGAGTGCCTGTCGGCTCCCCGATAGATGCAGAAACCTTGATCAAAGTGGATGAGAGCGAAGCCGCATTGCGGCAGATAGGCTTTTCCGATTTCAGAGTCCGCATTATGCAGAATGCGGCAAAGCTGCAGTTAACGGAGAATCAAATGGGGACAGCGATTGAAAAACGAGAGCAGATTCTCAATGTATTGAAACCTTTTTTTTCAGAAGTTATGCTGGATCTCAATGTAAGACCGGGTGTTGAGCTTCCGACATTGACAGAAAGGGAAGTCGACTGAATGGATCAGAAAGAAATCCGTGAACTTTTAAAGCAAGTCGCAGAGGGAAAACTGAGTGTTGAACAGGCTCTGCTTCAGATCAAAATATCACCCTTCAGCGATCTTGGATATGCCAAGCTGGATGATCATCGGGCAATTCGTCAAGGTGTGGCAGAAGTAATATACGGAGCAGGGAAGACGCCGGAGCAGATTAGAGATATTGCTGCCGCTTTGCTTGAACGAGGGCAAAAGCTTGTATTGATTACCAGAATGAGCGAATCTGCAGCTGAATTGACCGCTCGCTCTCTGCCGCTGCAATACCATAAAACAGGAAGAATCGGGTATATCGGCGAAATCCCTGTTCCGGATGGCGATGGCAGTGTTGTTGTGGCAACAGGAGGTACCAGCGATATGCCGGTTGCTGAGGAAGCTGCCATTACCGCAGAAGCACTGGGAAACAGGGTTATTCGTCTGTATGATGTCGGTGTAGCTGGTTTGCATCGTCTCCTTTCTCATGCGGATACGATCATGGAAGCCCGAGTCATCATTGCCATTGCGGGCATGGAAGGAGCGTTGGCGAGTGTGATCGGCGGATTGGCGGATGTTCCGGTCATCGCCGTGCCAACAAGTGTTGGCTATGGAGCATCGTTTGGTGGCTTGTCTGCACTTCTTAGCATGTTGAACTCATGCGCCAGCGGAGTAAGTGTTGTGAACATTGATAATGGGTTTGGAGCAGGGTATTTAGCCAGTATGATCAATCATATGGGGGGCAGAGTATGAGAACTTTATATATTGAATGCAACATGGGTGCTGCCGGCGATATGCTTGCTGCGGCTCTCCTTGAGCTGGTACCTCAACGAGATTCTGTTCTGGAAAAACTGAATGACTTGGGCATTCCCGGCGTCAAGATCAGCACAGCGCCGGCGGTGAAGCGGGGGATTCTTGGGACCCATTTCCAGGTGACCGTTAACGGCGAAGAAGAACACAGTCTGGATCGACACAACACCCATAGCCATGACCACCACCACGACATTGACCATCATCACGAGCATCATCATGCGGAAACGGCTGACCTTACAGACGTACCGCATCACCATCATCATCAGGATCCAGGAACCATTTCGCAGCTTCTGAACTCGCTCGATATACCGCATAAAGCACAGCATGACGCACAGGAAGTATATCATTTGCTGGCTGAAGCAGAAGCGTCCGTTCATGGCGTTCCGGTGGATCAGGTGCATTTCCATGAGGTTGGAGCGCTGGATGCCGTTGCCGATATTGTATCCGTATGCTTTTTGATGGATATCCTGAAGCCGGATGAAATCATCGTTTCTCCTGTTGTCACAGGTTTTGGAGAGGTGCGCTGCGCACATGGGCTCATCCCGGTACCGGCACCGGCCACGGCAAGACTCCTGGAGGGAATCCCGGTGATGAGCGGAGACCAGGAAGGGGAACTCTGTACACCTACCGGCGCAGCACTTCTCAAGTATTTTGCAGATCACTTCGGACGCATGCCCGTCATGCGAATAGAGAAAACCGGATATGGTATGGGAAAAAAGGACTTTTCATCGGCTAACTGCGTGCGCGCTTTTCTCGGTGAAACAGAAAACCAGGGAGACACAATACTGGAACTGCAGTGCAATCTGGACGATATGACCCCGGAAGCGCTTGGATTTGCACAGGAGCGGTTGATGTCTGCTGGCGCGCTGGATGTGTATACCACCGGGATTGGAATGAAGAAAAACAGACCTGGGATCCTGTTGACCTGCCTCTGCCAACCGGAACAGCGGGAGATCATGCTTGGGCTGCTTTTTCGCCACACTACGACTTTAGGCGTAAGAGAGCATCAGTGGGGAAGAACGGTTCTTGCACGGGAGCAACATGTGGAATCAACGGAGGCTGGGCCGGTACGGATCAAAACGGCAACAGGCTGGGGCATAAGTCGTGAAAAGCCGGAATACGAGGATCTTGCCTTGATTGCTCGGGAAAAAGACATATCATTGGCAGAAGCCGCAAAATATTTGAAGCGCAAATAAAAAGAGAAGCCGCGGCATGAGCCTGCGGCTTCCTTTTAAAACAAAGGTTTATGGTACAGAGATGTGTCCGCTGACTTCAAGCTGATCAATCTCTTTTCCGCTATATGTTCCGGAGAAAACCCAATAAGCATATAGATCCTGCTGCAAACTTCCGTCCTCCATCAGAGGAAGCGTCTCAGACCAGGTGTAAAGCTCAGTTTTGGAAAGCCCGCCGGAGGGCACCTCAATAGAGGATGTGCGGTAGGTTATGGGAATTCCGTTGAGGACAAGCTGATTTGCTGATCTTTCTCCGACACTCAGACTGTAAGACTCCAAGGATAGAGTGATTGTCAGCCGAACGTTTTTCGCACTGACAGAAATGCATTCCCAATCTGCGACCAGATTCAGGGCAGTACCTGTATCACTGCGAAAACTGCCGGATGCATCCACAAGATCATAATCGCCGCCGTTTTCCACATCGTCTGTTGTTGGGATCGGGGTGTTGACCGGACTGGGCGTACTCCCTGGAGCCGCTGTGATCACAACCTCGCCCCCTCTGGGGGTTTGTTCAGCAGCCGGAAGCTCTGTTTCCACAGCAGCAGGAGTAGATTCCTGTGATTCTTGTTTTGAGCAACCTGCAGCCAGCAAGACAAATATGCAGAAGAGAATGGGAACCAAGCGTTTCATTTCTGTCATACACCCCTTTGAAATAATTATACTTCATTTTAATTGGGATGTATAGATAGAAATTGAGAGAATAACCACGGAGGAGATATCTTGAATAGAGAACAAGTTGAAGCTCGTTTATGTGAACTGCCTATAGCTCAATATGCCTGGGTACAGATTGAGGATATTCCGTATTCCGATCGGATAAGGTATGTCTGTGAGACAGAATGTCCAATGTACGGAAAATCGTGGGCCTGCCCGCCTGCAGTCGGACCCGTAAGAGATTGCCAGGAGCGGTGCAAATCTTATTCCGGAGCCCTGGTGATCACAACGGTATCAGAAGTACAAGATATTTCGGATCTGGAAGAAACATTGGCGACCAGAGCACCACATGAAGAAATCACAAGGCAAGTAAGTCAGATGCTGAAGGAAGAGGCGGAAGAAGTATTGGTTTTATCTACCGAATCCTGTGCTTTTTGCCAGGCCTGCACATATCCGGAAGGAAAACCCTGCCGCCATCCTGAACGTATGTTCCCCTGCGTGGAAAGCTATGGCATCATTGCGACAGATATTGCCGAGCAGTATGGAATCGAGTTTTTCAAGGGAAATATCGTCACTTGGTTCTCAATCCTGTTTTATCGGTAGTTTTGACGTATATCGCTTCGCTAAGTCGGATTAGAAAAGGATCAGGCAGACGAAATATAACTGCACTTATTGTATATTCGCCATTGCCGATCGCAGCTTTTCCAGAGCTTTCTTTTCTAAACGGGAAACATAGCTGCGGGAAATACCCAGCAGAGAGGCAACTTCCCATTGGGTATGTACCCTGTGACGATCCAATCCATAGCGTAAGGTTATGATCGTTTGTTCTCTCTCTGTAAGCACAGACCGGATGCATTTATGCAAATTGCTGCTGTTTTCCAGCCTTGATATTCGCTCTATTAAATCCTCTTCGTCTTCACATAGAACATCAAGAATGGATAACTTACCATCTCCTTCTTCGTCAATTGCCTCTGAAAGCGATATGTCTCCGCTCGTTTTTTTCTGGCTTCTTAGGTACATCAAAACCTCGTTTTCAACGCAGCGGGATGCATAGGTAGCCAGTCTTACGCCTTTTTCGGGGTCATAGCTTGAAATACCTTTGATTAAGCCGACTGTGCCTATGGAGATCAAATCGTCCTGTTCGCAGGAAGAAGAGTAATATTTTTTGCAGATGTGTGCAACCAGACGCAGATTCCGTTCGATCAGGGTGTTCCTTGCTTCTTGATCTCCCTGTATAGCAAGCATGACATATCTACGTTCTTCAGCTGCACTGAGCGGCCTGGGGAATGAACTGGAAGACCCTCCAAGGCGCAGCGTGAGAAACGCGGTGTTCAGAAGTATGGTTAACGGAGTCAGCATATTCTCTCCTTTCAGAGCAAGGGATCATATTGCTCCAATGGAGTTTATTCCTATGCCGCAAGTCCACATTCTGAATCTGCATCCTTGTTTCATTCCGCTGCCTGTGCTAATATTAAAATACTTGTTTGGATAATCGGGGGAAATGATCGTGGAAAAACTGACAATCGAAGAGGCACGCAGGCTCAACGATACCATGGTGAAAGATGCGCATTTGGTTATACATGCGCTGAATGTAAGCTATGCCATGGGCGCTATGGCACGGCATTTCGGCGATGATGAAGAACACTGGATGGCGGTTGGGCTCCTGCATGATTATGACTATGAACGCTATCCCGAGGAGCATCTGCAGCATACAGCAGAACCGCTTCTGGCTGCAGGTGTTCCGGAGGCGGATGTCCGTGCGATATTGAGTCATGGGTACGGTATTTGTACTGAAGTGCAGCCTGAAACAAATATGGAGAAATCTTTGTTTACCGTGGATGAGCTTACCGGAATCATCCAGGCTTGCGCTCGGATGCGTCCGTTGGGCATTCGGGATCTGGAGGTCAAGAGCTTTATCAAAAAGTTTAAAGATAAGAAGTTCGCTGCAAAATGCGATCGCGATTTGATCCTGAAGGGCTGCGAGATGCTGGGGATGGATGTTCGGGATGTTGCTGAGATCTGCATCGAAGGGATGAAACCACACGCCGAGGAGTTGGGAATTGCCGGTTCCGCAGGTTGATCTCTTGGGGGATAACACAGCTGCGTAGTTGACAGTTGTTTATATGGGTGATATCCTTTGACCGCTGTAACCCGTTATAAAAACAGGAGGAACAGGCAGATGCCGATAAAAATTCCCCGGAATCTTCCCGCGGAGAAGATCCTGGCGGCAGAGAACGTATTCGTCATGACGGACGATCGAGCATTTGCGCAGGATATTCGTCCGCTGCGCATTTTGATTCTGAATCTTATGCCCACAAAAATCGTTACCGAAACGCAGCTCGCGCGTGTGCTGGCCAATACGCCGCTGCAGATTGAAATGAGCCTGCTTACTGTAAGGGGGCGCATGCCCAGACATACGCCGCAGGAACACATGATCTCCTTTTATCAGACCTTGGACGAGGTCAGAGATAAATGGTTTGACGGGTTTATCATTACCGGTGCGCCGGTTGAGTTAATGCCCTTTGAAGAAGTAGATTATTGGGATGAACTCTGCCTGATTATGGAATGGAGTAAGACCCATGTATACAGTACCCTGCATATTTGCTGGGGAGCACAGGCAGGACTGTATTATCACTATGGCGTACCAAAGTATACTTTGCCGGAGAAGCTTTTTGGCGTTTTCCAGCATCATGTAACCGAACAGGGAACATACCTGTTCAGAGGTTTTGATGATTCCTTTTCGATTCCTCATTCACGCCATACGACCATCTACCGGGAAGATATTGAGAAGGTAGATGCGTTGCATATACTGGCGGAAAGCGAAAAAGCCGGCGTCTATGCCGTGGCGACCAAAGACGCCAGGCAGGTCTATCTGATGGGACATTCGGAATATGATCCCGATACGCTGGCAAAAGAGTATTTCCGAGATAAGGAGGCGGGTCTTCCCATCCATGTCCCGGAGAACTATTTCCCAAATGATGACGATTCTTTGCCCCCCATCTGCAAATGGAGATCATGTGCCAATCTTCTGTTTGGCAACTGGCTGAATTATGTGGTATATCAGGAAACGCCCTTTGATGTGACCAGTATCCCACCTATGGATAGTTGATGGTAAAACAACGTAACCCCTGCCGCATCATGGCGGCAGGGGTTTTATTCATTTCAGGACTCCATTTGTTTTCCAAGAAAACGGGCGACAGTCGCGGCCAGTTTGTTTTCCACTTCGCCGGTTGGTTTGGATTCGCCGGTATTTAAGAAAACTACGCATCCCATCACATCACCTTCAGAAATGATCGGCGCAGCGATAGAAACACGATATTGACTTTCGCCGTCAATGATTGGCATAACACGATCTCCCGCCTGTTCCTGGAACAACTGACGGCCTTCCATAATTTGTTCCAGTTCACCGCTGATCCGCTTTTCACCCAGATCTCGTTTCGGCGCACCAAATACGCTGATCACACTGTCTCGATCGGTGATTGCTGTGATGCGATTTGTTGTCTTATGCATTGTTTCGCAAATTTGTCCAGCGAAATCACTCAATTCCCCTATGGGAGAATACTTCTTGAAAATGACCTCTCCGTCTTTTTCGGTGAATATCTCAAGCGGGTCACCGTTGCTGATAACATTGACACGGAAAACCTTGTCCTCATGGTTTTTGCAGGACTGAATCAGCGGTTTTTCGATATTTTCCGTGCCGGACTTAAAATTTACGGCTTCCTCCAGACCGGAGCTGTGCAGGATCGAATCGATGTCCGCCTGCAGCCGGATCTCCAGATGGTCCTCAAAGACCAGGATCCGGTCGATGAGCAGCTCCAGGTCGTTGCGCTCCAGCTTGTCCTTTTCCTGAATGTCGCGGAAAACGTCGATGGCGGTCTTGGCCGTGCGATTCAGCTGAATGATGGTGTTCCGCTTGTCGGAGAGCAGATCGATCTGGTGATTCAAACCGTCGATCTTTTTTTGCAGCTCCGCCTCCATCTCGTCATACAGGGCTTCCAGGGATGCTTCGTTTTCCGGATGCTTCATG
>JAEEGL012968058.1_pt1 | contig 12774 bp, 2 predicted proteins | sample 9134231 | NCBI WGS metagenome assembly JAEEGL01 (sample SAMN16246548, study PRJNA631951) | gut metagenome | biome: gut microbiome; feature: rumen; material: fiber-attached | host: Bos | place: Iran: Karaj | collected 2018-10 | reverse complement strand
CTCCTAAAACACGTCGCAGAACCCACGTTTTCTATGCAAGTGCTGTCTCGCTTTTTGCAAGATTTTTGCAAACTCGCTTTGCTCAAACAGTGCTAAAAATCTAAGCAAAAAGCTTCGCCAGCGTTGCAGAAAACGGGAGCCTGCTCCAAGTGTTTTCTTGAGCGAGGTATAAGCCTGACAAATGAAATATTTAATAACATAGTAGGCACAAGCTCAGCGAGCGCAAGGTCGAAGAATATAAAAATAGATGAATAAAGGGACAAGATTGATTAAGAGAGTAATAGCACTTTTTTTGGTGCTCCTTTTAAGTATAGAGAGTTTTGCTGCGGTGGTTAGTGATAATGATGGGTCGGCTTTTATTACTAAGGCGGAGTTTGATTCGCTAAAAAATAGTTTTCAGGCTCAAATTGATCAGTATAATACAAGTATTGACTCTAAAATTGATGGTGCTATAGCAGCATATCTTGCAGGTGTAAAAGTAGACAATAAAAGTGTTTGGGATTTTCCATTGGGAGCAGGAGAAAAAGTTGTGATATGCACTTCTAATAGCATTACAAATATGACATATAAAAAAGCAAAATTAGATTTTTCATTTGACATAGCAAATTTTTATGATGGGGGAAGCGAAACTGTTTCTGATTATGCAAACAATGAAGGTGGTGGAATAATAAAAATGACTCGAGCAGGAGAAAGAGGTTATGAGTTATTTAATCTAAATAGCACTGGAACAAAGTTTGTTTATTATTCAAATAATGCAATTTTGGACTTAACTGGTTCATGGAATTATATACGAACAGGAAATTATAATGGAACACAATCTGTTGATGGCTCAGCTATTGCGTGGCATGCAACACCGTGGCAAGCAAAAACATTAAATCGGAGTAGTGCCGCTGTAACTGGAAATTATTATGATGATAGATTCAACAAGGAAAGTTTTGCTACAATTTATGGTAGAAAGTTGAATTGGGGAAATACTTGGGGAGGTTCTCAAGTTTCATCAAGTGTAACAACAAGTGTAAAAATAGATGTTGATGATAGTGATAAGATTTTGTGGATTTTTGATAATGCATCAGCTAATTCAAAGAATTGGGTTTGGGACCCAGAAGTAAATAAAGATAGAGTTTGTGCATCACCGCAGGGCTTATATTCAACTACAAGTCAACAGTATAATGCTCCAAATAATGCAGGGATAACAACATCTGGAAGAATATATTTTAGAACATATTATTATAAAACATCAGGGTGGAAAGCAGCTCAAAAAACTGTCAATCTGAGTACTTGGACAACGACAGGAAGTTATGATGGAGCAGATACAAGTGGTGATATAACAGCTGGAAAGTGGATTGAATTTCATTTGGCACCAGGAAGAAATTCGTCAGCTAGTGCAGCAAGTGATGATTTTCAAGATCCATCATTAATAATAAACGGAAATATAAGTAGTAATTCGCTTAATGCATATAGTCCATATGGGTATACAGGTGCTGTAACTGAAGGTTTGCCAATAGGAATATTTAAAGGACAAGGGTCTATTGAGTTTGAGATTAACACTACACCATTAAATATGTCATCGGTTTTTTGCATAGCTACGAGTCCTTTTAAGCCAAAATCTCAAACAATTGATGATATATCAAGTGTTCCAGGAATATCCAATATCAAAATTGATGGTGTATCAAAATCTAGTGCTGCAAATGTATTGACCAATGCAAATCATACAATAAAATTTGATTTTGATTTTAATAATAATACAGCAATATTTTATAAAATTGCTATTCCAAAAAATGCTTCTGCAAGCAATAAAGCGCTAAGGAAAATTATGACTTTGCCAAGTCAATATACACTTATAAAATCTGATTAGTGATAGATTTGGTGACATTTTTGTGCTCGCCCATGCAACCCGTAGGCGCGAGCACAGCGAGTGCAAAAGGGGCTCGCACAGCTCGCCCGTACGGCTCGCGCAAAGGGGCGAGCCCAAAGGGTGTCCCTAAATTTCAAATAATATACCCCGTCCCCAAATTTACTCATTTTGCATTTCTAGTCCTCCTTTTAAGTTTTAAATCTTGAAGTGTCCGTCCTAGTTCATCATCTTTTGCAACTAAAAGCAAATCCTTATCCATACCATTTAAAGCATGTAGGACTGCAGCATAAATTCCCATAGCAACATTTGGGGATCCCTTTTCAACCTGCCACAAAGTTGCACGACTTATTCCTGCTCTTTCAGATACCAGCTTTACTGTCAAATCTCTACGAAGTCTTGCAAATTGGATTTGCTCCCCCAAAATACTAAGTATTTTCATAGTATCTGGCATTATAACTACTGATTTTTTGGCCATTTTATCACCTTTTCAAATTTATTTGACTTTTGTATATAATAATATACTAATTAGCGAATTATGTCAAGTTTTATTGACAATAATTAGTACTTGTTAAAAACATAAAAAAATCAGGCTATAGATTAACCTGATTTTTTTGTGGTGAGTTATGTTGTTACTAGTGCACCCGTTACATCGAAGCTGTAGTTTTTGCCATTAAGAACTATGTCTCCTACATAGACAGCACCACGATTTATTCCCGCTTCTTGTAAGTAGTATGTTTTACCATTGTATTCTGTAAGACCTGTTTTCATATTTCCATTTTCATCAAATATGTACCAGCCTGTTATACCATTACCTGTTATCTCTCTAACAGTATTTACAAGATATCTTGCATTGCCAAGAGAATCAATTACAATATATTTCCAAGTATTATTAATTGGATCATATTGCCAAGTCTCTGCAATTGTCTTTCCAAGCAATGATGTATTTGAATTTGTGCTTATGCTCAATGCCACCTCTGTCAATACTCTACCATCAAGTGTAAATGTATATTGAACATTGCGGACAGTTACTGGTTGATTCCACAATATTCCTCTTTGGTCTCCATCCAACTCATATAGATAATATTTTCCATCTATACCAGCCGCTTCAGAGAATATTGTATTGCCATCCATACTAGCAGTGCTTAAAAGCTGAGTGACTACAGTAGGTGAAACTGAAAGCATCTTTGTTTGTGGAGTTGTAAGTATAAAGCCAGTCATAAGATTATAATTCTTATCAAAACCAAACCATGTCTCTTGTCCTCTATAATACATTCTATAGATTCCACCACCGCCAAGTTTTATAGTGTAGCCATCTTTGCTCAATTCATATGCATCCTTTGTAGTAGGTGATTTTACCATGGCACTTGCTACTATACTATCTATGTTAAGATTTGCTCCTATTCTTCTTCCATGGTCATCATATACCCAAGTATATTCATGTTCTAAAATAGGTGTTTGCATAACGAAAGTCAATGGAGTTGCATGAGCTTGAGTTAATATACTATCATTGCCACTATAAGCAGCTAGTCCGGCTGAACCACCACGTCCTCCGCCACCGCCACCACCGCCGCCATTACCTCCACCAGGATTTGAAGGACTGCCTCCTGGTTTATTTGGCTTGTTTGGCTTATCTGGTGTTTTTGGATCACTTGGTGTAGGATCGCTTGGTGTAGGGTCACTTGGTGTGTCTGGATCACTTGGTGTAGGGTCGCTTGGTGTATCTGGCTTATCAGGATCTTCCGGCGCTTTAAGAAGTGCCTCATCAATAAATATAACTCTTCCACCTATTGTAGAATTTGGATATTTTTCTGCAACATTAGAGAAATTATCGCTTGGTGTATATATTGTTCCTAAAAGCTCATCATATACATCATTTCCATCTGCATCTTCTATATAAGTAAGTAAGAATCCACTTAATACATATCCTTTTTTCTCATTTATTCCTAAATTCTTTGCAGATACTGAATCATATGCATTTAAACTTGATGTATTAATCTCAATCACATCTCCAATATTTTCATTTTCATCATCTCCATATAATGCTGTTTCATTGCTTTCTTTAAAGAGCGAGGTGAAATTTTCAAATACTGAACCAAATAATGAACTATTAGCTTCCTCTTGTTGACTATCACTATTCTTTTTTCTATTTTTATCTTCTTCTACAAATTGTTTTGTAAATATATCATATAGACCTGGACCTGCAGGATTGTAAATTGTCTTTATGTTCTCAGTTGCTGATGATATATCATCATTAATCATTTTTTCTCTCTTAGCTATACCCTCAGCTTTTTTACTTTGTCTATCTTTCTTATGATTCTCAAGTTCTGTTTTTTCTTTATCACTTGCATTCTTAATATTTACAAACTTAGCATGAAGTTCATAATTGTCTTTATTTTCTGCATCAATCCATACTACCGCATCGCCTACAAGTTTACCTGAAGCAGTTGCCTCATACCAACCATCAAATTCATATCCTGGATAAGATAAATTCTCTTCATCAAGTAAAATATATGGATATTTATTTTCAACTGATACTGTCAATCTCTTACCCTTGGCAGATACATTTTTAAATGCTCCACCTTCTACATTGTATGAAATAGTATATTTGTCTTGTATCCATTTTGCATAAAGTGGAATAATAAAATTTCTTCCAAGTGTTGTGAATTTTGGTATAACAGTTATTGGTTCTCCACTAAAGTCTGGTTCAAGATACCATCCACCAAATACACTATTTTCTTTTGTCACATTTGTTGGAAGTTTTTTCTCAGAATATACATTTCCACCAGCTCTTATTACACCCATATAATTAGGCTTTTGTACGCCGATATTTCCACCATCTACATGGTATTCTAATTGATATGCTCCATAATACCAAGTTGCAGTTACTTCTGTTATTGTCTCATCACTATCTTTTGGTATCATCGTTATCTTCTTGCCATCTTTAGTCTCCCAGCCGTCAAATACCCACTCTGGCTTACCGGCTTGTGTTTTCTTCCACTCAGCCTTTGGCAGTAATATATAATCCTCAGTAGAATTATATTGAACTTTAATTTTTGTTATCTTGTCTTCTTTTGTTGTAACTCCAGGTATATAAGCTCCTTCAAAATTATATACAAGATTTACTTTTGCTAACTTGTATGTTGCTTTAAGTGTAAGATCTCCCTCATGGTCTACTGGTATAGTTGACCATTCTTTTCCATTTTCATCCACCCAAGCTAAAAATTTATCATACTCTCTTGTTACCTTTGTATCATCATATAATGTAACTTCTTCTCTATTGTCATATTCTTCTTCAAAGTTTCCTTTCTTATTAAGTCTCTTCCCTTTTATACTTCCACCATCAAGTACAAATGTCACTTTATATTTTACATCTTTAAAATAAGCATACACTTTAACATCAGGAAGTGGTGTTTCGCTTTTTTCTATTAATACTACCTTATTTCCAAATCCATTTCTCTCTGTGTACCATCCCATGAACTCATATCCATTTTTAGTGACATTAGTTATAAGTGTATTGGTATTATCTTTATTATATGTTACTTTATATGTATGACCAATTGCACCACTTACTCTCCCGCCTTCCAATTCATATGTTATAGTATAAGTATTTTTTACCCATCTTGCATACACTTCAATATCTTTATCTGTGCCTGCTGGTATCATTTCAACTTTCTTAGCGTTCTCTTCCTCTCCATCATACCAACCATCAAATGAGTATCCATTTCTTACTATATCAGTATCAAGAACAAAGTCTTTTTCATTTAAGAATGTAGTGCTATATACTTTATTGCCTTCAGTAAGTGCTTTTCCTATCATCGTTCCGCCATTTACATGATACTTGAGCGAATAAGTATCTTTCGTCCACTTAGCATATACAGGTATAGTTGAATCAACTTTTTCAGCAAGTTCTTCTTTATAAATATATTTTACTGCCTCACCACTATAATCATCGCTTAAATACCAACCATCAAATCTATATCCATCTCTTATAATATCTTGATTGAGCACACATGTTTTATCTATGCTTACTTGTTCACTATACTCTGATTCAGCAGACGTCATCTTTCCTGGTATGAATCCTCCATTTAGAACATATTTTATGTATGCCGTTTTGTTTGCCTTTGTTATGAAATATGGATAATAATCATAAGTTTGAATTTTTAGTTTTGAGTTATCTTGTTCTTCTTTCTTTGTTACTCCAGATTTTTTTGTAAATATTTTATCTGCATCATTCACAATATCAAGTGAATTCACAGCATATCTCTTTGTAGTCCAACCTACAAATGTCCATCCTTCTCTTTCTACATTAGTATATAGATAATGATCATTTCTTCTATTTACAGTTTGCGTATATATTGTTTCATCACTATCAAATTGGAAAAATCTAATCACGTGATAATCTGCTTTTACACCTGGTATTTTTTCATCTTCTCTAGAATATGGTTTATACTTTAAGTGATACACTATCTTGTGTGTTACTATATCTTCATATCTTGCATATACATCTGTGATGTTGTCTGGGTTGCCAGCTTTTATAGTATCAACTATTGTATTAACTCCATTTTTTACATAATACCAGTCTTTCAACTCTTGATTTTCTTTTTCTATATCTGTTGGCAATACAAAATCTGTAAGATTACTTATATCATTTATTGTATAATCACCAGTTGCTCCAGCTGATACAAGTTTTCCACCATTCAAGTGAAGTTTCAAACTATATGCCTTTTTAGCCCATTTAGCTTTTACCTTGTATACTTCGCCTACTTGTGCACTTCCTATAGAAAGTATCTGTCTATCTGTATTTACATCAAACCATCCAAGGAACTCATAGCCTTCTTTCTCAACATTTGTATAAAGCACATATATTTTCCCTACTTCTGGTTTTGCAACATTTGACTCTACACCAACTATAGTGCCACCGTCTGTGTCATAATTTACTGTGTAAGTTATAGATCTATATCTAGCTTTTACTTCCCGCTTTGATAAATCTTTGTCACCTACTTCTATCACATCTATTGGTATCTCACCATCTACTGTTACCCAACCGATGAAATCAAATCCAACTTTTTCAACTTCATCTAACAAATGGTAGTCTTTTCTCACATCTACTTTTTCATCAACATATACATCATCAACAATCTCTATATCTCTTGTTTTGCCACCATCAAAGTGATATTTTACACTATAATACAATGAACTATATTGTGCATATACTTCTATATCACTTTCCAATGTTTCTTTTTCAAATTCTTCAATGACAGGATTAGTAGCACTTACTTCAGCATCTTCTCTTGTCCATCCTATAAATGCATATCCATCCTTTACAGCATTTTTGATCAAGACATAATCGGATGTTCTTACTACTATATCTTCCACATCATTTTGAGCTCCATTGATGTTTCCACCGTTTAAATGATATGTGATCTTATATGTAGATGGCTTGTAGTTTGCAACAAGGTCAATTAATTCTCCCTCTACTCCTGCCTCTAATTCTTCTATAATATTAATGCTTGCTTCACTTCTACCATATAAATCATCTATAATATCATCCGAAGAATCATCTGCAGAACTTTCCTTCATACTCCATCCAATAAAGTCATATGATACATTTACACCTGACTCTGTGGCAATCTTTATAACATCATCTGATAATATATATTTTTCTTTTCTATTTACTTTTGTATCATCTACATATCCAATCTCTGGGACTTCAGATCCTTCAAAGTGTCCACCATCAAGCCAGTATCTTACTGTATAGTAATCTTCATCTGACTCTACAACTACTTGTTCAACTTCAGAATAAGATGCAACTGCAACTTCTGCATCTTTAACTGCAACTTCAACTAATTGTTCATATTCTTCTTTTGTGATTACGACTTCTTTTGCTTCTGAATTTAATTTTCTCTCTTCCCAGTTTGATACAACCTTTATAACTTCATTATCCTCTATCTCAGCATTGTCATCAAAGATATCATCTATATATGAAAGTGTCGCTCTTGGACTCAATTTTACCATCTCTTTAGTTGATGGTCTTATCACAGAATAACTTGCAAGGTCAAATCCAAATGCTTTATATATTGTATTATCTTCAAGTAAAGTATCATATCCAGCAGTTCTTTCAAGCACTCTTACTCTTGTTGCCTCTGATGGTGTCTCTCTATCTCTTGTGTATGCTGGTATATGCATCTTTGATTCTTTTGTGATTGGTGTGCCTTCATCATACTCTATCTGATATGTCTTTCTCTTTATGCCATATCCCATAGAATTTTCTTTTACTGTAAGTATCTTTTCTTCTTTTCCATATGTAGTGTTCTTAAAGATATTATTGTTTACTTCTCTATTATATGTAATATTACCTTCGCCATCAGTTGTAGCAAATGCTACTCCGATATTTGAATCAGCACTAAGAGCTGTGCCTTTAACTTGAGTAAATACAGGCGCTATTGCATCTTGAGAGAGTACATTATACATGTATCCTGCTTTTAAGTCTTTTGCATTATCTGATGAATCATTGTCAGCTACTACAACTTTTGAATTTTTAACTTCAATAGTAGTATTAGCATTCTTGAATCCAATAGCAGCAGTATAGCCTACATCTCCTGCGGGACTTTCATCTTCAGCAAATGAACCAAATAAATTCTTAACTGCATTGCCCATCGTCTCAAATACTGACTCATCATTTTTAATAGTTAATACATTTAAATATTCATCTGTTATATTTAATTTGTTATTTGTTACTATGAGGTCGCCCGATACATAGTTATTTGCACTTCCAAGAAGTATTATACCATTAGTGCCATTCTCTTTTTTATTAATTATGTTTCCATTAACTGTAAGTTTTGCGTTGTCAACTATATTAAATACTCCATCATCATCAATTATGGCTTTCATTGATTGACAATTGATTATATTTACTTCATTGCCTATGAGAAGTTTTGCATTCTCATCTACCTTTATTATAGCCTTATCAGCAACTACATTTTTTATGTTTACATCTACAAGTTTTATATTGCTATTTCCTTCTATAGATATAAATTCTGTATCTTTTACTTCTGCTCCTTCAATATCTACTTTTTGTAATACTATTTCTTTGTCTATATCAGAACTTTCGCCTTTTACATTTACAAGTGCTGCTTTTGGGCTTAAAACTATGGTACTTTCATTACCAAATATATGGATACCATTAGTTCCAAACATTGCTATATTATTTTCTGATTCAAGCTCAGTTACTTTTACATCATTATTTTGACAGTTAGCTATGATTACTTCTGAATTAGTTGAACCCTCTTTTGCTAGTATCTTTTTTGTATTCAAATTATATCCATTTAAGCAAATATAAAGTTTTACATTTGTATCAAGTTCTATATTTTCATTTATATCTACATCTTTCGTAAGATATAAATATATATTTTTTCTATTTGCTACATCTTTTGCAACTTCAGCATTTACATAGTTTACTATCTCAGAGCCATTTGTTACCGCTGTATATGATTGAGCAAAACTATGAACTCTAAGCACTCCATCAGTATGGGCGCATAAATTTGTATCTCCACATACATAATGACTATGTAATCCTATACTTACTTCATTGCCACTTTCATCAAGGAATATAGCATAAAGTGTCGTATTGCCACTTCTTATACCAGATGTTGCTTCTACTGTATTATTAGTCTCATCAACCCATCTACTAAATGTCCATCCATCTCTTGTAGGTTCTTCATATCCAGGCAATGTATTGATGATTCTTCCCTCTGCTACATCATTGTAGACTTTATATCTATTTCCATCAGCAAATTGTCCTACCCAAGCATCCAGTGTAATAGATGACTTATATGAAGTTGATATATACATAAGAGTGAGTGTTGTCTTTTCTTTATCATCATAAATTGTATCTTTATTAATTAATAATTCATCATTAAATGCAAAACCTTGGAATAAATAATCTTCATTGCCAACACCTTCAGTTACACCTTGATTTGACATCTCTGTCATCACATTGTCATTTAATTTTAATTCAAAATATCCTACACCATCATATGTACCTTTCGTATCATCATTTATAACTCTTATAGTATAAATAGCGTCTTTGCCACCATCTTCTGTATCATCATTGTTTCCTACTTCATCACCATTTTTATCTTTATATACAGCAACAAGTGTCATATCTTCATCAACAATAAATGATTCAATGTTTTCAACTTTGGCTCCATCTTTTTCCCATTTATCAAATGTGAATCCATCTGCTTTTTTTGGTTCTTCATAATCAGGAAGAGATATAAGACGAATATTTTTATTCACCTGAAGTATTTTTTCTCTTGTATTGTCACTAAATATACCAGTATTTGCTTTTAATATAACTGTATATCTTTCTGAAGAATATAAAGCGTGCAATACTCTCTTAGATGAATCGTCATAAACTGTAGATTCAAGCAAAGCTGTCTCATATCTATCTTCAAATGACCAGCCAACAAATGAATATGGTTCTTTTGCCACTGGGGTAGTTATGCCGGCGTCTTTCATTTTAACCATTACTGCATCACCAAGTTTTATTTCAAATCTCTTTACACTACCAAGTTCGCCTTTACTTGTATCACTTGTAAGTTGTATAGTATAAGTTGCATCTTCTCCGCCATCTTCTGTCTTTTCATCATCACCTATCACATTCCCTGATGGATCTTTATATGTAGCATAAAGTCTTACAGGGACTAATGATTGCATAAGTGTGTTTTCTGCAAATGCATTTTTACTTTCATCTATCCAGCCATTAAATGTGTATCCTTCTGATTTTCCTGGTATCTCATAATTAGTAAATTTATTTAACTCTAACCATGTTTCGCTTGTCAAAGTTCTTGTAGTTTCATTATCACTGAAAAGTCCTGTATTTGCATCGAGGATTACTGTGATAAGACCTTTCTCATAATATTCTGCATACAATTCAGTTTTATTTGTATCAGTATATGTAGTAGTTTCATCTATTATATAAGCTATATCATCACTAAATGACCAGCCCCAGAAATTATAAGCATCGGTTGTAGTAGGATCTACCACTCCTGCATTTCTCATAGCCTCCAATACTTTTTCATCTTTCTTAATTTCAAAACTTGACACGCTTCCAAGCGTTCCTTTGCTTGGGTCAGTTTTAAGAGTTATAGTATATGTGGCATTATCTCCACCATCATCTGTATGGGTGTCATCACCCACCTCAGTTCCGGTTTTACTGTTCTTATAAACTGCCTTAAGAATTTTATCTTTATAAATTATATCATTTGCCGTTATGTCATTACCATATTGGTCAACCCATTTTTCAAACACAAAATCTCCAGCCTTCTTTGGTTCTTCATACAAATTAAAATCGCGAAGAGTTGTTGACACACTTGCTATAATTGTTCTCTCTCTTGTTGAATCTGATTCAAATATACCTGTATTTGCTTTAAGTGTTACTTTTACATTTGTAATTGGTGTATATACTGCTGTAATAGTTGTTTTCGCAGTATCTGAATATTTTTCAGTTGCTTTTACAAGTTTTTTTACATCTCCAGTCCATGACCAACCTTCAAAATTCCATCCTGGTTTATCTTCTATAGTTACTTTGTCTTTTGTCAAAGCATCAAGAATTTTATCTCCTACTTTTACAGAGAATCTTGCATCAGTAGATTCAACTCCATTTACTTTAACTACACCTTTACTTACATCATTTATAACTCGAATTGTATATTTTTGTTTCTGCTCACTTTCACTTGTGCCACCTGTTCCTGTCTTTTTATATACTGCTTTTAAATTTCTATCACCTACTACCACATCATCTTTTGTCCATTTATTTCCATCATTATCAAGCCAATAATCAAATGCAAAGCCATCTACAGTAACTGGTTCTTCATAATCAGCATAGCTCTTAAGTGCAGTTCCTGGTTTGTTAAGACTTAATGTCTTTTGTCTTTTATTATTTGACTTAAATACACCTGTATCAGCATTGAGTGACACTGTAGCATTTACAACTTCCCACACAGCATAGAGTTTATTGACAGTAGGATTGGTTCCACTAGCTTCTACCATAGGGATATATGAAATTAAATCAGTTACTTTAACTACTGCCTTTGCACCATACTTTGCACTTGTCTGTTTGTCCGCTTTATTAAATCCTTTAAGTTTAAAACCATACAAACTCATACCAGTAGTATCTGGCATAGTTACTTTACTATAATATTTGTATGTATTGGCATTAACTTTGCTAGTTGATGTGTAAGTTTTACTTCCAACAGTCTTGCTGCCACCAAGGATCTCAAGTTTATATTCCTTTTCTTTCCATGTAGCATAAAGAGTAGTTTTTGCTCCTGATGCAAATGTGTTATTTGCCACAAGAGCTTTTACTTGATATTCTTTTCCTGCTTCTACAGTTGCAGAAGTTTGTCCTGCTGCTTTATTGTATCCAATCAAATTAAATCCGGTAAGAGTTGCATCTTTAGGTAATGTTGCTTTACCCCAGTATTTATATTTATTTCCCTTTTTACTATATGAAGATGTGTATTTTACTTTGTCAACTCCTGTTGCATTACCACCAGCATAATCAACTTCGTATTCTAATTCTTGATATATAGGATATATATAATTTACTGCTGTTTCAGACCAACCCATGTCCTTTATATTGTATTTTGTATTTGCATTCCACTTTGCTGATGTAGCTGATGATGAAGTATTAAATCCTAAAAGCTTAAATCCTTCTATATTCCATGCATCTGCTGTGGGCATAGTTAATTGACTAAAATATGTAATTTTACTCTCCGTTTTATTACTTGTAGTTCCATGCTCTTTTCCATCAGCACCTTTTGGGTGAACTGCTTTAAATTGATATTTGTATTCTTTTTCTTTATATACTGCTTTTATTGTCTTATCACCTGTTGCATTTGCAGCTATACTTGTAG
>JAEEGL011976015.1_pt1 | contig 12774 bp, 10 predicted proteins | sample 9134231 | NCBI WGS metagenome assembly JAEEGL01 (sample SAMN16246548, study PRJNA631951) | gut metagenome | biome: gut microbiome; feature: rumen; material: fiber-attached | host: Bos | place: Iran: Karaj | collected 2018-10 | reverse complement strand
TAGTAAGGCAGGCTGAGGGCAGCGGAATATTGAGCAATGCCACTATGCTGCGCCGCATTATGGAGCAGACCGCCCCGGGGCAGCAGGTGGCGCCGCAGCTGGTGGTGTCGGGCTACGACGACATCAGGCGCATCTCTGGCGCGGAGCTGCTCGAGGCTCTCGAAAATTCTTACGATACTGTCGGGCTCTCTGACACTCTTGTAGTTACCCGTTCCAACAAGTACGCCAACGTCTACAACAACGGAATCCGAAGCCGCATATTCTGGCGCGAGGAGCAGCTGACGGTCGGCGACATCGTGATGGTGGTCAAAAACAACTACTTCTACGCCAAGGACGTCGAAAAACTTGACTTCATAGCCAACGGTGACACGGCCGAGGTGGTCAGGGTGGGGCGGCACGAGGAGTTGTACGGCTTTCATTTCATCAACGTCGATTTGCGGTTCACCGACTACGACAACCTCGAACTCTCCGTCAAGGTCATCCAGGAGTCATTGCAGAGCGAAGTCCCGTCGCTGACGCAGAAGGAGGCCGACACCTTATATCATAATGTGTGCGAGGATTACGCCGGCATGTCAAAGAGCGAGATGTACAAGGCGCTGCACGGCAACGAGTATTTCAACGCCTTGCAGGTAAAATTCGCCTACGCCGTCACGTGCCACAAGTCGCAGGGCGGCCAGTGGTCCAATGTATTCATCGACAATGGCTACCTCACCGACGACATGCTCGACCGCGAATACCTCCGCTGGCTTTACACCGCCCTCACCCGCGCCACCAAGAAGGTCTATCTCGTCAATTTCAACAATAAATTGATAAAACAATTATAAAAAAATCCCTAAAAATATTTGGAGCATAGATAAATAATATGTACCTTTGCCGCGTCAAAAAAAGGTGATGGTCCGGTAGCTCAGCTGGATAGAGCAACAGCCTTCTAAGCTGTGGGTCGAGCGTTCGAATCGCTCCCGGATCACTCTTTTGGGTTTTTAGTTGGTCTCATGCCGTCAGGGTGTGGGACTTTTTTGTTAAAAAAAAATGCCGTCTTTATGGTGGTGGCAATTACTTTTTATGTATCTTTGTGCATCAATTAATAATATCGGACGATGATGGACACTAATTTGATACCAATAGATAATAAACGACAAAAAATAATGAAGACAATTATCAGAATAAGCACCATATTTTTGGTGCTGGCCGTGGTTTTCATGGCTTTCAGGCTTGTCAGGACCGACGAGCGCGACAAGGTGATTCTCACAATCATCAAGCAGTCGCTTGAGGCGGCGCATTACGAGAGCATCACCTTCGACGACAGTTTTTCGTCCAAGGTGTTTGACGAGTACCTCTCCAAGCTCGACTATTACAAGAGGTTCCTTTTGAAGTCGGACGTGGAGCTTCTGTCGAAATACCGCTATGCTATCGACGACGAAATCAAGGACGCAAAATTTGGACTTTATAATCTGGCCACAGAGATTATCAAGAAACGTCAGGAGCAGGCCGCACAATATTACAGGGAGGCCATCGAGGGCAAGTTTGACTTCACCGTGAAGGAGTTTGTACAGACCAACCCCGACTCCACCGACTATGCCGCCGACGACGCCGCGCTCCGCGACAACTGGCGCAAGACCACCAAGCTCGCCGTCCTCGAAAAGATGTCCGACCAGCTCACTGCGCAAGAGAAGGCCATCAAGGACAAGGACACATCCTACAAGGTGCAGTCTATTGATTCCATACAGGCCAATGCCGTCGCAAGGGTCAAGGAGAACTACGACGCATGGATGAAACGCCTCGCCGGCATCAAGGACTCCGAGTGGATGTCGATATTCCTCAATTCGATAGTGGCAGCGTGCGACCCGCACTCCGAGTATCTGCCTCCCGAGGAAAAGACCAACTTCGACATCTCCATGTCGGGCAAGTTTGAGGGAATCGGAGCCACGCTCCAAAACCGCAACGGTCAGACCAAGGTGGTGGACATCATACCGGGCAGCGCAAGCTGGCGGCAGGGCGACCTCGAGGTCAACGACATAATATTAAAGGTGGGGCAGGGCGACGCCGAGCCGGTAGACATCGGCAACATGGAGCTCGACGACGCCGTAAAACTCATCCGTGGCAAAAAAGGCTCCACCGTAAAACTCACCGTCAAGAAAATCAACGGCACAATCCAGGTGATTCCTATCGTGCGCGACGTGGTGGTAATCGAGGAGACCTACGCCAAGTCGTCGATATTGACATCCTCGGACGGCGGTACGCGCGTGGGCTACATCTACCTGCCAAAATTTTACGTTGATTTCAACGACTCCAACGGTCGCCGTTGCAGCAGGGACGTAAAGACTGAGCTCCAGAAGCTCGCCTCCGAAAACATCGACGGCGTAATCCTCGACCTCCGCAACAACGGCGGCGGCAGCCTGAGCGACGTCGTTGACATGTCTGGCCTCTTTATCGGCTCCGGTCCGATAGTCCAGGTGAAGACGCGCGAGGGCAACATCCGATACCTCGACGACAAGGACACTGCCGTCGCATACAGGGGCTCGATGGTGGTGTTGGTCAACAATTTTAGCGCGTCGGCGTCGGAAATCCTCTCGGCGGCGTTGCAGGATTACGACCGCGCCATCATAATGGGCAGCCGGTCGTCATTTGGCAAAGGCACGGTGCAGAGCGTCATAGACTTCGACCGTTATGTGCAGGGGCACCAGTCAATCAAGCCGCTCGGCGCCATCAAGCTCACCATCCAGAAGTTTTACCGCGTCAACGGCGGCACCACGCAGCTCAAGGGCGTCATCCCCGACATCGTGCTGCCCGACACCTACGCATATATGAGTGTGGGCGAGAAGGAGAGCCACAACGCGCTGCCCTTCGACGTGATACCGAGGGCGTCGTACCGTCAGTGGTCACACCTTTATAATAAGAACGCCGTGGTGGAGGCGAGCCGCGCCCGCATCGCCGGCAATCCGGTGTTCAAGCAGATAGACGACAACGCCCGCCGCCTCAAGCAGCGCAGCGACAAGTCTACGTACCCGCTCAACCTCGAGGCGTACCGTCAGTACCAAAAGAAGGTCCAGGAGGATGCCGACAAGTACGGCAAGCTCGACGACAAGAAGACCGGCGTAAAATCCACATTCCTCGCCTTCGACAAGGCGGCCGCTGAGGGCGACACCATCAAGACCAAGAAGTTCACCAAGTGGTTTGAAGCCTTGGAGAAGGATCTCTACATCAACGAGGCTGTCAACGTCATCGGCGACATGAAGGCGGATCGCCGTCCAACAAGTTATTAGAACGCTAATTATGGCGATTAAAGACTACTAATCAAATCAGTTCGATTTGTGTTTAAGGAATATGACTGCCGCAAAGCGGTTTGTGTGTAAGAATAATTATTGTAGCATAAAATATGAAAGTCAAGAAACTTACAAAAATAGTGGCGACGATTTCGGACCGCCGCTGCGATGTGGATTTTATCCGCAGCCTTTACGATGCCGGCATGAACGTGGCGCGCATCAACACCGCCCACGCCGACTTCGACGCGACGAGGCAGATGATCGCCAACATCAGGAGCGTGTCCAATTCGATTGCAATCCTCATCGACACCAAAGGCCCTGAAATCCGCACCACTCCGGGCGGCGAGGGCATCGACGTCAAGGAGGGTGATTTCGTGTATTTTGCGGGCAGCAACGACATGGCTTGCGGCGACGGCCATATTTACGTCAACCGCATCGGATTTGAGAACGACGTCCCATTCGGCAAAAAAATCCTCATCGACGACGGCGACATTGCTTTCGAGACAGTGGACCGCGACGAAAACGGACTGAAATGCAAGGTGCTCAACTCGGGTTTTGTAAAGCCGCGCAAATCGGTGAACGTGCCGGGCGTGCCTATCAAGCTGCCGTCATTGAGCGATAAGGACAGGAAGTTCATCCAGCTCGCCATCGAGGAGGACATAACATTCATCGCACATTCGTTTGTACGATGCAAGGAAGATGTGATTTGCATACAGCAAATTCTCGACGAGCAAAAGTCGAAGATAAAGATCATCGCCAAGATAGAAAACCAGCAGGGCGTTGACAACATCGACGAAATCCTCGACCACGCCTACGGCATCATGATTGCCCGTGGCGACCTTGGCATCGAGATTGAGGCGGAGCGCATCCCCGCCATTCAGAAGGAGCTCAACCGCAAGGCCATCGACCACCTCAAGCCCGTAATCGTTGCCACGCAGATGCTCCATTCGATGATTAACAATCCACGCCCCACACGCGCCGAAGTTTCCGACGTGGCGAATGCAATCTACGACGGCGCGGATGCGGTGATGCTTTCGGGCGAGACGGCTTCGGGCCAATATCCCGTGGAGGCTGTCAAGACCATGAGCAAAATCGCCATCGAGGTTGAGGCCATCAAGGAAAAACTCAAGGAAAACACGCATCCCGTCCACGTAAAGAGCGAGATAAGCGAGTTTCTTTGCAAAAACGCCGTCCATGCCTCTGTGGAACTCGACGCACGTTGCATCATCGCCGACTCCTTCTCCGGCACCACAATCCGCAATCTCGCCGCATATCGAGGCGCAAAACCGATCTATGCGATGTGTTACAACGAGAATGTAGTCCGTGAACTTGCGCTTTCGTATGGTGTTGTGGCTCACAGCGTAAGGCTCAACCGTTCCGCCGACGATTTCATCCAAAGCTCGGTGTCATTCGTATTGAACAAGCAGTTTGCCGAGATTGACGACAAGGTGGTCTTGCTCGCCGGCAGCTTCGGCAAGGGCAATTCTGCGACGCTGATTGAGGTAAATTATTGCTGCAACCTTGTAAAGAGGTATTAGCATGATTTTTTTTTTAACATAAATCTCGCGATGTGATATTGCTAATTATGTTAAATATGACACCTAATATCGACTATTATGTTAAATACAATCTAAATATCAATTATTATGTTAAGTGAAAAGTTGGTTCTGACATTTTTGTTTTTGATGGCGAGTGTTTCTGGGGCTGGGGCTTTTGCGCAGGACAAGTCTGCCGCTGATGTAGCTGCCGCTGCGCAGTCAGACACTGTTTCTGCGATGGAGCGTGCCGTAAAGCATGGGGACTTCCTGTGCTATGATGTTTTGGTTTTCAGCGACCGTCAGGTGTCGCAGAAGATTGCTTCTCAATGACAGGAGCAGTCGGAGGCGATTTCCGCCGGCAACAGCCGTGGCTTTTGGATGGGGCTTTTGGACGCTACAAAGGGCGCGGCTCTCGGCGCACTCCAAAGCACCAGCTCAAAGAGTTTTGTCACAATGGGCGCGGAGAAATTGGGCGACATGTTAAAGAGCAAGAAGGAGCAGTGGCGACAGGTCGTCACGAAGGAGAACAAGTTTGAGAAGAAGTTGTTCATGTTGGAGAACATTGACGATTTCTATTCAAACGTCTCTGGCGCGGGCGCACTCGACCCGAGTTCATTGTGTTTCAATGGCTTCGGCTGTCTCCAAAAGCGCGGCGCGGACACTGTGTTGCTCATCACGGCTCATCTCGACACCTCCGATGCGGCAATCAGCAGGATTCTCCGCCATTCCAAGTTTGAGCTTGTGCTCGATACCTTGGTATTCAATCCAAAGCTCTGCAACCTCCCTAACGACAGTGCGCGTGCATTCTCGGAGCGCAAAACCTATTCGTTTGAGGAGAGGGGCTCGGTAGGGCTTAAGATTGACGTGAAAATCACATCGTCGTGGATTAATCAGGCGATACAGATTTACAAGGACGTAGAGCTCGGCAAGTTCACAGTGCAGACCCCAATCAATGAGGCGAGCCTTGACGCAGACGGCGTTTTCAGGTATTTCCGCGCCCGCAACGACGGCAAGGATTGCCAGATAATAGGGGAGAGCTTCATTGTGCCGCGCTCTTTTAAACCAAAAAAATGATTTGTACGGGCGGACCTGAGTGTCCGCCCGTTTAGATGAAAAAATTTCAAAAATTTTTTCACATTTTTGTACCATATTCCAAAAAATCGCGTTATATTTGCAGCGCGGAGCAATCCGCAAAAAGACATAGTTAAAATTATTGTTTAATCTTAACGCCTGATTCTTTCTCTCTGAAATCTGGAAAATTTTACACTGCAAAGAATAGGTGCGAAAGGTTGCGCTATACGATTGGCGTAGTCTGTGTCGTGCTTGTTATGCAGTAAGGGTTTTCCAGAACCTCAGAGTGATTTCAAGTCATAGATGCAAATTACGCCGATTTTGTTTCTTGGCTTCAATGTTTCAGGCTTTAAAATCTTAATGCTATGAAACATATAAGTTTAATTATTATTGTGTTTTTAATATCCTTAAATGTTTTTGCTCAAGGCGAGTATGAACGTTTTTTACAAAATAAAGAGCGTGCAGAACATGGTGATGCTGACGCACAAAATAAAGTTGGTTTTTACTATTACGATAAAAAAGATTACACCAATGCCGTTTATTGGTGGAAAATGGCAGCTGCACAAGGTTATGCAAGTTCAGAATCATGGCTCGGGTATTGCTATGAAATGGGGCTTGGCGTTGGGAAAGATTTAAACGAAGCTTTTCTATTGTACGAAAGCGCCGCAAATAGAAATCACAGTGGTGCCAAACGTTCATTAGGTAATTGTTATTATTATGGAAGGGGGTGCGCAGTAAATTATTACAAAGCTTTCGATTTGTATAAGCAAAGTGCAGATAATGATGACTGCGCAGCCATATATAAGGTAGCCCAATGTTATGAAAGTGGGAAAGGATGTCAAAAAGATATTAATCAAGCGATTAGATATTACGCAAAAAGTGTAGATATATGTCAATCGACAGTTGCGCAGAAAGATATTGAAAGGCTCGGTGGCGGAGGATACGTTAACAATCAAAAGCCAGTAGAACAAACTGTAATTACTTTGCTTTCTCCGAATACATCATCTTCTTTAACATATAATTTGCGTGCTTGTGTAAAATCATCATCGCAAATTTCGAATGCTCTCGTAATTGTCAATGGTATTGAAGTATTCAATTCGCGGGGAATTTCTGTTGTCAACAACAATGGCTGTGATTTTTCTGTTGACAAAACATTGAACCTTAACAATGGTAACAATTCGATTGCAATTTCCGTAACAAATGCATTTGGAACTTCTTCAGAAAGCTTCACAGTCTATGTTACTAACGTGGGTAACAATAATACCAACCGTATAAATTCAGAAAAACGCATCGCGCTTATAATCGGTATTGCCAATTATCGCAACACCTCTAAACTACGAAACACAATAAATGATGCCAATGCTATGGAATCCAAATTGCGACAATGCGGATTCTACGTGATTAAACGAAACGATTTGCAAACTGCATCAGAAATCCAAAACGTCATAAACGATTTTGGTGCGCAAGCAAGAAACAGTAATTACGACGTTGCCTTGTTTTTCTACGCAGGACATGGCATCAACTACGACAATGAAAGTTGGATTGTGCCTACTAACGCAAATCTTCACTGTGTGGAACAAATCCCGAATGAATGTGCAAATGCCGGCTGGATAATGGATGCGACGTCGGGCGTCAAAAACAGAATTGTCATTTTTGATGCTTGCCGCAACTTACCCGACCTTAAAAAATGCAATAGCATGAGCCGTGATATCGAGGGGCATATTACTCCGGGCATTACATCATTCAGGAAAGGCGGCGGTGCATTTGTGGCGTATGCGTGTAGCCCAGGCGAAACATCTGGCGACGGACCAGAAGGCGGGAACGGCATTTATACTGGCGAGTTGCTGAAAATGCTTGACAGACCCAATATGAATATCTTGGACGTGTTCAGCGAGACTGCCACAAATGTTCACAACAAAACAAACGCCATGCAGAACCCGTGGAATACAAGTGCTTTTTATGGAAAATTTATTTTTAATACACAGTGAAATAAATAGAACAAACATATAATACTAACCGAAAACACCTGATTCTTTCACTCTGAAATCTGGAAAATTTTATACTGCAAAGAATGGGTGCGAGAGGTTCACGCTATACACATGGCGTGAACCGTATCGTGCTAATTATGCAGTAGGGTACTCCAGAACCTCAGAGTGTTAATTAGCCATCGATATGGTCTCACGCCTTTTTTCATGGCTTTTGTAGAATCGGATGTTGCAAAAAAACAGGAGGACAAAGACATGAAAAAGATATGGATAATGTTGATATTGACATTGAGTTGTTGTTTCAGTGCATTTGCGCAGATTGATGCTAACTCGAGGTACTATGGTGCTTCTTACGAAGAAATCAGAGAACTGGAAAGGAGAAAAGAAGCGGGAGATGCAATGGCTCAATATGAATACGCAAACTATCTCTATTCCAAAAGTAGCATCAAAAGTAGTTCAACAACAGACTTAGTTATTAGCATGCTTTACCAAAAAGCGGCAAACCAAAATTTACCACAAGCACAAGTAGCATTAGGTGATTGGAACTATTATGGTGGGATTGGCATTTTTAAGGATGTAAAAGACCGGGACAAAGCCATTGAGTGGTACAAAAAAGCCGCAGCACAAGGCTATGATGTCGCCATTCAAAAACTCAGAAACTTGGGTATTGATTGGAACAATAATTATCAACCAGTTAATAATTCGACAACCATCGCATTGCTATCAGCAACGTCAACATCTTCGACATCGTATGAGCTTCGTGTTGGAATCAAATCGCCTTCGCAAATAAGAGACAAATATGTTTACGTGAACGGCAGCCTACAGCGTGCGATAGATGTTGTAAAAAATGACGGTTTTGATATGGAGATTGGTCAAGATGTTTCTTTGCATGAAGGCAACAACACCATACGCATAGAAATTATCAATGCTTCTGGAACAACATCAAAAGAGTTTGCAGTCTATGTTTCAACAAGCACTCACTCCATTTCGCCTTCTGAAAAACGTATTGCGCTTGTCATCGGCATTTCAAACTACCGTAATACGTCGAGACTGCGAAACACAATAAACGATGCCAATGCTATGGAATCCAAATTGCGCCAATGTGGATTCTACGTGATTAAGCGAACTGATTTGCAAACTGCATCAGAAATCCAAAACGTCATAAACGAATTTGGCGCGCAGGCAAGGAATGGTTACGATGTTGCCTTGTTTTTCTACGCAGGGCACGGCATCAATTATAACAACGAAAGTTGGATAGTGCCAACACTTGCAAGCATCCAATGTGCCGAACAAATTCCTAATGTATGCGCAAATGCTGGCTGGATTATGGATGCGACATCTGGTGTTAAGAACCGTATTGTGATTTTTGACGCTTGCCGCAATCTTCCTGGTATCAAGGATTGCAACAATGCAAGCCGTGACATTGAGGGGCATATTACTCCTGGCATTACGTCATTCAGAAAAGGCGGCGGTGCATTTGTGGCGTATGCGTGTAGCCAAGGCGAAACATCTGGCGACGGACCTATAGGCGGCAATGGCATTTACACTGGCGAATTGCTGAAAATGCTTGACAGACCCAATATGAACATCTTGGACGTGTTCAGCGAGACAGCCACAAATGTTCACAACAAAACAAACGCCACACAAAACCCGTGGAATACAAGTGCATTTTACGGAAAGTTTATTTTTAACAGACAATAAAGGAGGTTATGATGAGACAGTTTATACTCACATTATTTGTAATTTGTAATTGTTTGTCGGCCTTAGGACAAAGCAAAAGCGATTCGCTTGACATTTGGCTTGCCGCAGCGAAAAAGGGCGATGCAACGGCACAGGAGACAGTAGGCGATTATTATTATGGGATTGGAAAAGAATCGTATGAGGCACGGCAAAATGCAGACAAATACACCATTGTATCACTGAACAAGTACGAAATGAAATGTTATACTAAAGCTACTAAATGGTATGAAAAAGCTGGCATGCAAGGAAATGTTGACGCTCAATACAAAGCAGGGCATAGTTATCAGAGTCTGCAAGGTTTTTATAGTGAACAGGGCATTGAATGGTTGTCGAAGGCAGCAGATAATAATCATTTGGAAGCAATGTGTGACCTTGGATGGATTTATTTAAATCTTTTCTACGATAAAAAAGACACAGCGTTTAATCAAAAATCATTTGATTATTTTCATAAAGCGGCAATATTGGGTCATAGTCCATCGCAATACCAATTAGGCGAGTTTTACAACCGAAATGGCAATTACGAAGAAGCCTTCAATTGGTATCAAAAATCTGCCAACCAAGGCTACCCCAATGCGATGTTGGCATTGGGTCATTATTACATGAACGGTACATACATTGATGCTGACACTAATGTAGCATTTTCATTTTATAAGCAGTCCGCAGAAAGAGGTAATGTTCATGCAAAATTTGCAGTGGGAAAATGTTTTTTTCATGGTTACGGAATTGAAAAGGATTATGAAAAAGCATTTCAAATATTTAGCGAAGTTGCAGAGTTGAGAGTTGCGCCATTTTTATTGTTTGTCATAAGAGGCGGAGAGCCACAGTATTATTTAGGTCTGTGTTATGAACTGGGAGCAGGTGTCAATCGTGATTTAAATAAAGCAAAAGATTGGTATAGGCAAAGTTCGTGGGTTGCCGCGAAAGAACGGTTAAAAATACTCTCAAAAAAATAAATCATTATGAAAACACTACTTGCATTATTTATTGCATTGTTTTGTGTCTGCAATTGTTTCGCACAAACAGATGCACAGACATTCCAGCAGAAACTTCAGCGCGCCAACGCAGGAGACTGTCAGGCTCAATTCTACGTTGCATGGTGCTACGAAACAGGCTCAGGCACCGAATTGAACCTCTACGAGGCGTTCAAGTGGCTCAAAAAGGCGGCTGAATGTGGCGTGGTAAAAGCGCAAGCCGCACTGGGCTGTTATTATTACAACGGTTGGGGGACGTCAATAGACTACAATCAAGCCGTTCATTGGTCTCAAAAAGCCGCAGAGCAAAACAATGCCCAAGGCCAATTTGACTTGGGATGTTGTTTCCTCTATGGCAACGGCGTAAGACAGGATTATAAAGTGGCTTTTGAATTGATGCACAAAGCCGCTTTGCAAGGATATTCATTGGCATTCTACGCTGTCGGGTATTGCTATCAGTATGGACAAGGTACATCGGTGGATTTGGCAAAAGCACGTGAATGGTACGAGAAGGGTGCTGCGAACAACGATGCTAATGCCATAAGGCAACTTGAAATGTTGGACAAATAATCAATCAGGACATTATGAAACATATACTAATCTTTGTTAACCTGTTGTTGTTTTGCGCATTATGCCATGCGCAGGAATACGGCATGGGCTTGGAGCGCAGCAGGGAAAAGGCGGCTGAATTGCCGCAGAAAGTAGAATATCTGACGCGCGATTTCACCGTGTTGCCCAGCAGTTATTCTCTCGAAAAATATTGCCCGACACCAATGTCGCAAGAAAGTTATGGCACTTGCACTGCATGGTCGTCCGCATTTGCTGCCCGCACCATAGCCGAGGCAATCGCATACGGCTGGACGGACAAGTCTCGAATCAACAGTGAAGCCTTCTCGCCGTGGTTTGTTTATACCAACATCAAACTCACCCACATTTATCCTAATGATTATAATTGCAAACAAGGCACTTATATAGAAGATGCCGTGAAATTGATGTACACGAAAGGCGTTCCCAAAATGAGCGATTATGCCACTCCTTGTGAAATCAGTGTGCCTCAATTCGCTTTTTCAAAGGCATATCAATATAGGATTGACGAATACACGTCGCTGTTTTCTGATGCGCATCCAGTTGCAAACGATAATGAAATCCTCAAGGTGAAAATGTCGATTGCCAACAATCGACCGGTAATCATTGCCGCCGAATGTTATGGTTCTTTTCATGCCGCAAAAGATTGTTGGAATGGTGTTTGTGAAAACAAGCCTGGCTATCACGCCATGTGTGTAGTAGCCTATGACGACTACAAATATGGCGGTGCGTTCCTGATTCAAAACAGTTGGGGAACTGATTGGGGCAATGGCGGTTATACATGGTGCAGATATAGTGATTTTTCAAGGATTGTATATGAAGCAATAGAAATCTACGTCAAACCCAAAAGTTTCATCTCCCGCCCCAACTCCCTCTCCGGCACTCTCCGCCTCCAACTCTCCACCGGCGAGGAGATGCGCGGCACACTTGGAACAAACGGTGTTTACAAAATCTCTGGCGAGTACATTTCCGGCACTCGCTACCGCATTTGTATCTCCAACAACGAACCCGCCTACGTCTATGTAATCGGCTCTGATTTGCAGAATAATGTCAGCAAAGTCTTTCCGCCAAACGATAGGATTTCGCCCGCGTTGACCTACAAATCCAACAATATCGCAATTCCCGATGAAAAATGGTTTGTGCAGATGGATAACACTGTCGGCAAGGATTATGTATGCGTATTGTATTCGGCACAGGAGTTGGACATCAATACCATCATCAGCAAAATCCGCAGCGGCTACGGTAGTTTTCCCGAAAAAGTTTCGGCAGCATTGAGCGGCAAAATCGTGCCAGCATCGGACGTGAGGTTTTCGCAAAATTCCCTCAGCTTCTCCGCCTCCACCAACAAAACCATCGTCGCCCTTATCGCCGAAGTGGTGCATCGGTAACAATCACTATTCCGACCGTTGCTCCTACATGCCCCAAATCTCTTTTCCTCTAAAATCCAAATTATTGACACACAAAAAACACCGCTCAAAACCAATTCTGAGCGGTGTTTTTTCGTAGTCCCATGGAGAATCGAACTCCAATTCCAAGATTGAGAATCTTGTTTCCTAACCGTTAGAAGATGGGACCTCAAATAACTTTGCAGCGCAGGGCGTTCTCCCCCGAATTGCGCTGC
>JAEEGL011796867.1_pt1 | contig 12774 bp, 7 predicted proteins | sample 9134231 | NCBI WGS metagenome assembly JAEEGL01 (sample SAMN16246548, study PRJNA631951) | gut metagenome | biome: gut microbiome; feature: rumen; material: fiber-attached | host: Bos | place: Iran: Karaj | collected 2018-10 | reverse complement strand
TTTTTTTATATGGAATTTCTAACATCAACAGGGCAAAAAATATTATTTTATTTCATAATTTTTACAATTTTATTTTATTTATTAATGAAATATTTACGTAAAAAAGGACATGAATATTTTTCTCAATCTTATTGGGAAGGTCGTTATGGTTATTTTACTCAACAAATGGATTGGTATACAAATTTTCCTCAATTAAATAAAGATTTTAAAATAGATGAAATAATAAAAGAAAATTTTTATTCAAAACCTCATCAAATTAATATTTTAGAATTAGGATGTGGAAATTCAACTATGTCGTTTAATTTATATAATTTAGGGTATAAAAATATTACTGCTATTGATTTTTCTTATAATGTTATAAATCAAATGAAAAAAACATATGAAAATACTTCAATTAATTATATCCAATGTGATTTTAATAGATTAAATGAATATTTTAATCAAAATGAATTTAATATGATTATTGAAAAAGCTGGATTAGATTCAATTGCTACTAAAAATTCACCTGAAGTTCCAGAAAAATTAGTGAATATTTATGAAAAAATTTATTATGTTCTTAAAAATAATGGAATAATTTTAAGTATGAGTTCAAAAAATCCTAATTTTTGGAAAGGAAATGTTTTTTCAAAATTAGAAGAAAGAAAATTATTTAAATGTATTCAAATTAAACGAACAACTTTTTCAACTCAACATAATCCAATTCAAATGAATTTATATTTTTATTATTTAAAAAAAATTGAATAATATATAAATTTATTATAAATAATAATATAATTTAAATAAATTATTTTATATAATGAATAATAATAAAAAAAAAGATGATTTAAACGAAAATAAAAATAATTTAAAAAATTATTTTAAAGATATTATTTTAGAAGGAAATTCTCATGGTGATTATACATGTGTTATTGCAAGATTTGTTATTTATATTGGATGTATTGGTTTTTTATTTATATTGTTTTATAATATTCTTTTTGACACTGACAACAAAAAAAAATAAAAATTTTATAATAAATAAAATAATTATTGAATAATTTAATAATTAAATATTTTAATTCATTAAAATTATATTATTATTATTTTTAATATAATAAAGATTTATAATTAATAATTAATTAAATTAATTATTATTAATGACATAAAAATTAATTAAATAAATATTTAAATTTAATTTTTATGAAAATTCTCTTTAAAATAATTTTTTTAACATTTATAGCTTTAATTTCATCTAGAAAAAAAAGGTCAAAACCTCAACCAATTCCAAATCAAAATCCAAATCCAATTCCAAATGAAAAAGAAAATGAAATAAAACCAACAGTAATAAATCAAATTAAAAACGAAACAGAAATTAAAGTTCAAGGTGTAAATCCTATAAAAAATTTACCAATAAAAAGAATGTTAATAATTATGTGGCCAGGAGGTAAAACTCATAATTATGTTATTAAAAATTTATTAGAATATGTTGTTAATCATCAAGATAAATTTTTTTATGAATTTCATATTTTAGTTCATAATATTGATATTGATACTTGGCAAAATCAAATAGATATAAAAGATAATAAAAATATTTTTGTTTATGGATTTGGTAATGCAAAACAATTTAAAATATATTTAGAAAATTCTTTAAATGAAATGAAAAATAATCCTCATTTTGGATATTTAAATTTTAATAAAGGAATGATAAAAAATATTGAAGAATTTTTAAATAGTAATTTATTAGAAAAATTAAAAGTAATTAATCAAAAAACACCTTTTGATATTATATCAACAGATGTTCCAAATTACATACACGTTTTATTACAACAAGAATTAAACATAAAAATGAAAATGTATTTACAACCTCCAATGGTAATTCAAACATTATTTAGAAACTATGAATTAAATCCTTCATATATTCCCGCTATAGGTACATCATTTACAAATGAGATGAATTTTTTTGAAAGATTTCAAAATTATTTTATTCAAGTAGCAACAAAAATAATGTTTAGAATTTTTATGATAGGTCAAGCAAACTATATGAAATCAAGAGGCTATAATGTACCTTCATCTATTCATTTTCCTGATAGTATGCATATTATTCAATATCCTTTAGGTATTACTTTTCCTATTTCAGTTCCCCCTAATTTTGTGTTTTTAACCTCTATTACATCTCAACCTGCAAAAAAATTAGAAGATAAAAAATTAGATGAATATCTTAATTTACATAAATATAATATCTATATGAGTCAAGGAACAATTATGAAATGTATAAAAAAAAGTGATTTAATTAATTTATTAAAATATTTAGAAAAAGAACAAATAGGAGTTGTTTTAAATATAAGGGAAGATCAAATGTCAGATAGTGAAATTAAAAATAATTTACCTAATACTATTTTTGTTGTAAGATGGGTAAATCAAAATGATTTATTAGGTGATAAAAGATTAAAATTATTTGTTACTCATGGAGGAGCAAATTCAGTTTATGAATCTGTTTATCATGGAAAACCAATGGTTGTTTTAGGTGTTGGTTTAGATCAATTTAATATGGCTAGTATGGTCAAATCATATAAAATGGGAGAAGTATTTCAATCACCAAATTTAATAACTATAGATAATTTAAAAAATGCTATTAATAAAATTAGATTTAGTAATAGCTATGAAATAAATACTATAAAACAAGGAAATGTTTTAAAAAGTATGAAAAATCCAAGAGAAGTATTTAAATTTTGGCTTGATTTTGTTTATGAAGTTGGTTATGATAGTTTAGTTATAAAAGCTTATTTAAAAGATTATAGTTGGTTAAGTGTGAATGGATATGATATTGCTTTTGTTTGGATTGTTATTTGTGTTTTGTTGATGTTTTTATTTAAATATTTAATTAAAAAAATTTATAGATGTTTTTGTGGAACTTGTGAAGGAAAACATAAAAAGAAAAATATAAAAAATGATTAAAAAATATAAATATATTTAATTATAGAATTAAAAACATATTTAATATGTATTATTTAATTTTTTAATAATATTTAATTTTTATGTTTTTTAATATTTAATATATAAAAAATAAATATATAAATTATTTTTTTATAATATTAAAAATAAAACAAATTTTTAATATTAATTTATATATAAATTAATTTAATTATTCAAAGAATTTTTTGCTTGTAAAGCTAAATCATCAATAGGATATTCTTTAAATTTTCTTTTTATTTCATTACAAATATTAAGAGCTTTAACATTTTGTTTTGAATTTAAATAACTAACAACTAATTTATAACCAATATTAGCATTATTTTTATTAGAATATTCCCAAGCTTTTTCATAATAACCACAACTTTCTTCATATTTTCCTTCTTTATCTTTAATCATAGCTAAAAATTCATATGCTTTAATTTGTGCTTTGTTTAAATTAACTACACATAAACAATATTCTTCTGCCTTTTTAATATTATTTGTCATCATCATTAAATAAGCCAAAATTAATAATCCTCTTTCATAATCTGTGTAATATTTAATATTTAATTGAATAGTATCCATAATTTTTAAATGAGTTTTTACATCAGTAAATTTTTTTAATACCAAATTTGACATAATTAATGCAATCCAAACAGATAAATTTTCTTTATTTTTATCTAAAATATCACTTAATTCATTAATTTTTTCATTTATTTTTCCTACATCTTTAGTTAAAATTACAGCATAAGTTTCATATACTTTAGTTTTTTCATCATCTCTTCTAATTTTTAATTCTCTTAATAAAAATTGAATAGCTTCTAAATTTAAATCATTCGTGAAATAATTAAGTAAATGTTTATCACCTTTATTAGTAAATGGATTATCTAAATCAATTAACATAACATCACAATCAGGATTAATATAAATTTCTAATATTTGTTCTAAACATTTTGTTCCATAATCTTCATCAGTTTTTGCTTTAGAAAATTCAATTAAAGCTTTATTAATTTCACCCATATATTTATAAAACAAACCTTTACAATAATATAATCCAGGTGTATAAGTATATTTTAACGATCTCTCACTTTTATGCAAAATATCTTTAGCATTAGATAAGTTTCCCGATCTTAATAAAATAGAAATATACAACTCAATTAAATGATATGAATTAGGTTCTTTTTTAATTTTTTGTTCTAAGTATTCTAATGCACTTTCATTATTTTTTTTTGCATTTAAAACACTTACTAATAAAGCTAATGCATCATCATTTGATTCATCTTCATGTAATAATAAATCAATGTAATGAGATGCTTCATTATATGAATTTTTTTTCATTAATATTTTTGAAACTGAAAAAAGTGCCTCAACATTACTATTGTCATATTTTACTGATTCGGCATATGCTTTTTCGCTTGAATCAATTTTTAATTCAACAAATTCATAATATTTTCCTATTTCATTCCAAATTTGTGATAAATATTCTTTTGATTCATTAATTTGATTTTCTATTTTTAATTCTTTTAATCTATTTAAAACATCTCTTTCTATTTTTACTGCTTCTTCATATGATTTAAAAATATCTTTTTTATTCATTGAATCTTTTTTTTCTTTGTATATTTCAAATAAAACTTTTCCTTTCATGAATTTAAATTTCGATAATATTGAACGTAAATGAAAATCATCATATTTTTTTAAATGAATATTTAATTTTTCAATATTTTCTTCGATATTTTTTTTCAAACTTTCAACTTTATTCATATGACTTTCTATTTTACTATTATCATTTTTAGTTAACAAAAACAAAAGATCTAAATAATCATTCATCATTTCCCAAAAATTAACAACTGTTTGATTATTAATAGCTCTTTCATCTATTTTACTTGCTTCCATATAATATTCAATAACTTCTTTATAATCATGTGTTTTGGTTAGAGCTCTTCCTAAATCTCTCATAACTTCCATATCATTTTTAATTTTTAAGGCATTTTTATAATATTCAACTGCCTTATCAGGTGCATTAATTTCCATCAAAGCATTTGCAGCTAATTTTAAATTATCAAAAGTTGGATATTTTTCTAAAATATCATCAAAACACCAAGTATATAAACGTCTATCCATTACTTCATTTAAATATATTTGAGCTAATTTTATACGTGATTTTTTAAATACTGATTCATCATTTGTTTCGACCTTTCTTAATAAATTAACTGCCTTTTTTAAGTCACCCGTTTTCAATGCTAAATCTGAATGCAACATTAAAAGTTCGTCTCCTAAATCTTGAAATTCTACTACTAATTGATTCATATAACTTTGTGCTTCTTCTGTTTTACCTAATTTTAATAATATATCTATATTTAATTTCATTAGTTCTAATTTATCTTTTTTTGTTAATTTAAATAAACTATGTTTTGCAGGATTGTATGATGCAACTGTTTTATCAAAATTTGCTATTGCTAAATTAAGATTTTTTTGGGAATTTTCTATGTCATTTAAACCTAATTCCATTTTTGATTTTAATGTTAAAAATGAAGAATTTTCTTTTGTTTCTTGTAAATTCACAATCATTGCGTCATTAATAACTTCTTTTGCTTTTGGGAAATCTTTTTGATCCATACATATTAAAGCTTTTAACATTAAAGCATCTAAATTTTTATTATCAATATTTAAAACTTCATTTACAATATTTAAAGCTTGATTATTATCAAATTGTAAATAATATAATTTAGCATTTAATAAAAGCCCAGACAATAAATATTTATTTTTTTTTAATAAACTTAATATTCTTTGAGCTTGTCTTAAAGTATCAGGGATATTATTAGGATTAATTTTATTTTCAAAATTATAAAAATTCATTAAAACATCAGCCATTTCTAATAAAAAATCATAATCAGTTGAAATCATAGTTTGATATTTATTATAAGGATGTAATGATTTATTTTTTTCAATATAAATTTTTAATGCTTCTTTTATAAGTTTTAATATTTCATTTTCAGATGTACCTAAATTATATTTACATATTGCTTCATATACTATAATATGACTATTTTTTTCGGAATTTGTTGTTTCTATCATTTCTTTTAAAAAATTTATATCATCTAATGCCTCTTTAAATCTACTTTGAATTATCTTACAATAAACTAATCCTACTGAACTTTCTCTATTTGATGGGTCAATTTCTGTACATTTTCCAAATAATTCTTTTGCTTTTTCATAATTTCCATTGTATAATTCAATGTAACCCTTTTGTAATAAGTAATCTGGATTGTTAGGATAAAATTCTAATGCTTTTTCATTCATTTTATCAACAATATTTAAAATATCTTGATTTTTATCACAAGTTCTTAGAAATAATTTGGCTGTAATATAATATAAATCAGGATTTTTTGGTTCATCTTTTAACATTAAATCCCACATTTTTTCTAAATTATATTGAGCTTGTTTAAAATCACCATCTTGCATTAAACTACAAATAGCTAAAATTTTATATAATTCAAAATTATTACAATTTGAAAATCTAGAATTAATATAATCATTTGCATTATCAAAATCATTTTTAATTAAATAAATTTTAACTCTTTCAATATGTAAAGGCAAAAAATTTGGATACATTTTTAATATTTCTTTAAAAGTATCTAAAATTTCTTCATAACTTTTTAATCTCTCTAAACATTTTAAACCACCAAAAATAACATCTATATTTTCATTTCCATTTTCTTGAATAAATCTTTCAAATAAACTTTTACCTTCTTTCCAACTTGAAATATTATTATCTAAAGCATATTTCCATCCTCTAATAATTAAATCAGTTCCATCAGAAGGTCCATTTGCTTGTTTATATTTTTCATATAAATCATTAAATTTTTCATCATCTTCTAAATATGTAAAAAATCTCATTGCATTTAAAATATCTGTTTTATTTGCTGAATTTTCAATTTCTAATTGTTTTTCTATTAATTGATTTATTTTATCTCCGTCAGGGTTTGAATACATATTATGATATGTTATTAATGCTAATATTGATGAATATTGAAAATCTTGATAATTTTGTAATGGTTCACAATCACGAATTGATTCTATTAAATTTCCTTCTTTTGAATTTGCAAAAGAACGCCAAAATGATATGTAAGGGTCTTTTCCTTTTTGAAGCTCTTCTGTGCAAAGTTTTATTGCTGAATGCCATAATTTTTCTCTAATGTAATAATGAAGTTCTGATATAAATTGATCCATATTTAAAGGGAAAATTAAAGTATTTTATTATTATTAAAATTTAATTTTATTTAATAAATATTTTCATTAATTTATAAGTTATTTAATTAATTATTATTTGTAATTTTTAATGATTGTAAATTTTAAATTATTTTAAAAATAAATTTATATTTCTAAATTTAAGGATATTAAAAAAGAATAATTAAAATATTTTAAAAGATAATAATTTTTATATAAAAAAGATATATTAAATAAATAAATAAAAAAATTATTTAAATAAATAAATAAATAATGGGAAATGATAATAAATGTTGTTCTTTTAATAAAAATAAAATTTCTATGGAAAGAGATAATGAAAAAGTAAAATATATTATATTCAAATATTTATTTTAGGAAAATGAAATATTAAATAAAAACGAAGATGATGAATCAACTACTTTGCGTTCAAAAAAAAAAGATTGTTATCTAAATTTAGAAATATCAAATAATACATTTAAATATATTAATGAAAAAAAAATAGAAGTATTAAATTATTTTACATTTATTCATTATGTTATTGTAATTCAAACATATTATAGAAAATTTAGAAGTAAAAAATTATATAAACAATTAAAAAAAGATTATGCTGAAAATGCAATGAAATTTTTAAATCAAACAAATGGTAAAAATAAGTTGTTAAATGTAAAAAGGAAATTAAATTATATAAATACTTTATTAAGTTTTGTTTCTCAAAATAGTTCTGATTATGATTCTGATGATGATAATGGTAATAATAATAACAAAATTTTTAGTGATCAGTTTTCAAGAGAAATTTATGAAAATTCAATGAAAGGATATTATAAGTATAAAAATTCTAAATATAAATATAATGGTTATTATAAAATGAAAATAAATATTAGAAAGTCTTCAAATGAAGTAAAAAAAAATAATAAAAAAATAAAACATGGTTTTGGAATAATTTCATATACAGATAATTCATATGTTCTTTCATATTTCAAAAACAATAAATCAAACGGAATAACAAAATATTATAACAAAGAATTCAATAATCATTTCTATGGAGAATACAAAGATGGAATACCAAATGGATATGGATTATTTAAAGATTCCCACAAAACAACATATGAAGGTTACTTTAAAAAAAATATTCTAAATGGAATTTGTGAAATAAAATATACAGATGGTTCATATTATCAAGGAAATATATTAAATAATCAAAAAAATGGAATAGGATTTTATCGTTGGTCTGATGGATCAATTTACATAGGAGAATTTTATAATGATAATATGAAAGGTTATTGTATTATTCATTATAATAATGATACAATGTATCAAGGTCAAATTGATATAGGGAGAAAAAATGGTTATGGTGAATTTACTTGGGGAATTGGACAAAAATATATTGGATATTATAAAGATGATTTAAAAGATGGTTTTGGAATATTTATTTCAAATATTAAACCTTTAAATGTTTATATTGGATTTTGGAAAGAGGGAAAATTTGATGGAATTGGAATGACAATTATTAATAATCAACAAAAATGTGGGATTTATAAAAATGGAAAATTAATTGAAAAATTATTGGGAAGTTGGGCATTTAAAGATTTTATATATAATCCTCATTTGAAAGAAAGTTCTTCAATGATTAGAACTTCAAGTATATTATCTTTAATGACTTTAAAAAGAACTAGTAACAAATTCTCTCCTATTAAAAGAAATTATTCTAAAGGAAAATCTAGAAAACAAAGTTCAAAAAATGATAATAGAAAAATAATGAATGAATTAAATGCTAATGAAGCTTTTGTAACTTTTATGATGCAAAATACTGATTTTATAAAAAGATTTATTTATGATAAATATATTAAAGATTATTTAGGAGAAAGTAATTTGAAAAGACCTGTTAGTAATTTATTAATGTAAATAATGCAAAATATTTATTTATTTTTTAATAAGCTAATCTAAAATTATTTTTATTTTAATTATATATATATAAATATATAATTTTTATATTATATATTTAAAATTTTAAATAGTTATTTTACAAATTTTTATTTTTAAGTCTTAAAAATTCTTTAAAACGAATAAAATTAATATTTATTTTGTTTCTGTCTTTATGTAATGAACTTAATGATTGTTGAAAATTAAAATTAAAATTATTTTTAAATAAATTATTATTATTATTTAAATTAAGAGAATTATTAATTTTATTATTTAAATTTATTTCTGAATCAAAATTTCGTTTATTTAATTTATTATTAAAAATATCATTTTGATTATTATTATTATTTAAATTTGTTTCTTTTTTTAAATTATTTATAATTTTATTTTGAATAATTATAAAATTATTATTTTTTTTATTAGAAATTTCTTCTCTTAATTTTAAATTATTTTCTTTGTTTTGTTGTTCAATTTTATTCATATAATTATCAATTTTTGAATTTACTTGATTTTTATTTAAATGTTGGTTATTTAATTCATTATTTATAAAATTTTTATTTAATTCATTAAAATTTGATTTGATTGAATAACCATCAATAAAATTATTAATTTTTCTTTTTTTTATTAAATTTAAAAAATTATAATTTTTTTTATTAAAACTTTTTGAAATTTTTAATTTTTTTTCTTCATTTTTAGCAAAATTTTTTAATTTTTCAATATTGTTTTTTATTTTTAATTTATAATTTTCTTTAAAATCTTTAATATTATTTAATTCATCAAAAAAATTATCATAATTAAAATTATTAGTATCAAAATTAATATTATTTTCAGAATTAAAATATGAATTTTTTTTAATATTTTTATTACTTTTAATAATTTGTTCATATTCATTAAATTCTGGTAATTTATAATCAAAATAATTCTTTATAATTCGAGATTTATCAAAAAAACTTTCATTTAAAAAATAATTATTATAAATTTGATTTAATATTAATTTACTTGTATTATGATAATCTTTTTTTTCATAATTATTATGATTATTTATAAAATTATTTAAAAAATCATATTTATTTATATTATCCATTGAATTACTTAATTTTTTTTTGACTAAATTTCTTTTATTATTAAATAAGTTTATAATTAATTTAATTATATTAATATTATTTTTACTATTTTCTTCTTGAAAATTTTTAGTTATTTTTTTAAAATTTAATATTTTATAATTTTTATCAATATTAAATTTAAATCTTTTATTTAATAAAAAATTATTGTCAAAACTTTTTTCATTTTCATTATTTAATTTAATTTGATTTAAATAAGAATCTATATTTTTTTTAAAATAATGAATTTCATTATTAAATTCTTGATTTAAAATATTATTATTATTTTTTATTAACATCGTTTTATTTAATTTTTTTTCTTTATGAAATGATTTATTATTTAACAATGAATTTCTTTTAATAATAATATTTGAATCAATCTTATTTTCTTTTAAATTTTTAATTAAATTTTTCACATTAGAAAAAATTTTTTCTGAATAATTTTTTTTTAATTTATTTTTTTCATTATTATAAAAATTTATATTATTATAAAAAGAATCATTTAAAATATTTTTTGAAATATTATTAATTTTTTCATTTGAATTTTCTAAAACATTTTTTAATGTTAATCCATTTTTAATATTTTTTTTTCTTAAATCACTAATTTTTAAATATTGTTCAAAATCATTTTTTGTTTTTCTATCAATTTCACAAAAAATATTATGCGCTTTTATTTTATTTTTTAATTGTTTACTAAAAAAATTATTTTGTTTAATAATTTTTGGAATTATTTTTTTAACAACATCAACATTCATTAATCTTAAAAAATAAAATTTAATTTTTTTTATTAAATTAATATTAAAAAAATAATAAAAAAATAATTCAATTTTTTTTAGGAAAAAAAAATAAAAAATAATAGAAAAGAAAAATTTTAATATTTTTAATTAAATAATAATAATAATATTTTTTTAAAATTTATTTTTCATTTTCACAAAAAATTTTTAAATCTTCTTCTTTTAAATGATTATATAAAGGTAATTCAATAGTATCATTTCCTTTTAAAGTAATTGCTTTTAATTCATCAATATCAACATCATATTTTAAAATATGTGGTAAAGTTTCAGAAATAGCATCATATAAATTTTCTTCAATTTTTTTTTCATCAGTTTTATATGTACTAAATTTTATATTATAAATTGGACCATGATTCATATAAAAAATAGCATTATTAATTTTATCTTTAATTTCATTTATTATTTTTTCTTTATTTTCATAATCTAAAATTATAGGCAAAGGATATTTTTTACTTTGATAAAAAGGTTTTCCTAATTTTTTTTTTAATATAAAATATATACGAATATCACATAAAAAAATATCAAAATTTTTTAATAATTTTCTTCTATCTTCAAATCTATCATATTTTAATCTTAATGTGTTTGTATCGATATATTCTAAATTAATATTATTTTCTTGGAAATTTATATTAAGATCTTCAAATGTTTCTTTGTCTTTAATAAATAAACATATTTTTTTATTTGAATAAATTGGATTTTTTATGTGAATTGAAACTGGACGAATTGAAAATTTTATTGGAAGTTTATTAAATAAAAATGATAAATATAAATAATCATTTTCTATGAAATTTTGTTTGTTTTTTGTCATATATTTTTTTAGTTCTGTAATTGCGTTTTTAATTTGATTTTTATTTAATTGAGGAATGAAATTGTTTTTTATATTTGTTTTTAAATCGTTGTATTTTTTTAAAAATAATTCATATGAATTTTGTTCTTCTTCTTCATTTAAAATATTTTTATTTTCTGGTTCTTCATTTAAATTTTCGTTGTTTTCTATTTTTTTTGTTTGTTTTTTATTTTTTTTTTCTTCTTTAATTTTTTCATTTTTATTGTTTTTATTATCATTTTTGTTATTTTTGTTATCATTTTTATTTTTTTTATTATTGTTTTTTGAATTATTAGATTTATTTGATAAATTTGAATTTTTTCTATTATTTTTTTTAATATCTTTTTTAATATCTTTTTTATTTTTTTTATTTTCTTCTTCTTTTTTCTTATTTTTTTTTGCCATGAAAAAAAAGATAAAAAATAAATAATATTAAAAAAAAAATAAATTTTAATATTAATTATTATTAATAATTTAAAATCTAATAAAAAAAAACATTTAAAAAAATGATAAATGACATAGAATCAAATTTACTATCAGATGAAAAGCATGAATCAACAAGTGATTTATTTGAATTAATAAAATTTAACACAAACAACATTCACAATCTTCAATCAGAGATTTTAGCAGTGGCCTCATCAAAGCAATTTACATTTATAGTAACAAAAAAAGCAGAAATATTTAAATATAAATTAAATGATTTAGATTCATTAAATTTTGCATATTCATTAAAACCAAGTCAAAATATCGAAGTTCCAGAAGAAAAAAAAAAGAGATTCAATGACGATTTAGTTCACATTTGGACTGATCAATTAGGAAATCATGTTATAATAAAATTTGATCATAGATGTTATTATTTTAATAAATTATTACAAAATCCTTTTGAATTAGTTAGTTTAAATGACATTGAAATTTATGCTGTAGCATTTGATGAAAGAAATAAAGATGAAAAAACTACTCAAAATATTTTAATTAGTGA
>JAEEGL011501180.1_pt1 | contig 12774 bp, 16 predicted proteins | sample 9134231 | NCBI WGS metagenome assembly JAEEGL01 (sample SAMN16246548, study PRJNA631951) | gut metagenome | biome: gut microbiome; feature: rumen; material: fiber-attached | host: Bos | place: Iran: Karaj | collected 2018-10 | reverse complement strand
GTTCTATCATGAACAAAAAGTATTCTGATTTCGCACCAAACCAGCGTTTCAGCGTCGAAGCAGTAGCAGTACGCAGGCGCGAACACGAACACGCGCTAACGACGGCAGTTATCGACGCATGCGAACGCGCGCTATCAGACTACGACGAAGAACGCATCGTCAAAAAGTGTGTCAGACGCGGAAACAAGGCAAATCTTCACCCGATCGCGCGGGCGCGTAAACTGTGCAACGAAGCAGTGCAAAGGGTGATTGCGTCGCGCCCGTTCGTCACAGAATCAAACGAATGGGTGTACAATCAAACCATCGTCGTTTTAATGGGGCGTTTTGACAACGTCAGAACCGAACTTCAGAAAAGGGGGTATGAATCATGAGTAGCGCTATTATTTTTGCGTGGTGTGTGGTGATCGTTTGCGGGTCTGCCATCGGGTCGTTCTATCTGGGCAGGCATTGGGGCTACGAAGAAGGGTACGACGACGCAATAGACGACGTCAAAGAGTTACTAAGGGGGGACGAAGAATGTACGAAGTGACGATCAGAAGTAAAGCGGGCTGTTTTTCGGCAAAACAGCCTGTCGTTATGGTTTCCGTTTTTGATACGTTACACGACGCGCTAGACTGGGTGTCAAGTACGATTCGATTTCTGGCGCGCGGGGGGTCGCACTATGACGTGGCGGTCGTGTTTGAAATCAACGCGACTGTAGAGGGGCGGTAACATGGCACGCTTAAAAGACCCATCAGCATACAGCCCGTCGTATAGACGACTGAAAGAAGTATACGGCGGCGACGAACGCGCGATACGCGCAGAATATCGCCGCGTATATGATATCGTAAGAAAGCGCTATAAACGCGCAGTCGCCGCAGGTTTCGGGCGCAGGCAAGTTACTTTAAATATGGGCGACTTAAAACCGATTAGCGCTATAGAATCAAATAGGGAACTGGCGCGAAATTTGGCGAATGCCTATCATTATATAACCGCTGAAACGTACACTCTGAAGGGTCAGCGTGCCGCCCGCGAAAAAGCGCTAGAAACGTTGATCGAGCGAAAGAAGGTCTACAAAGACGACTACAGTATCGCAGATATCGACTTACTAATGAAGCTGGCACGCAAGCGCGGCATGTTAGAGGAATACGGCAGCGATACCGTACTAGAGGAATACCGCAGACGCCAAAAGAGCGAAAAGAAAAAATCGGTCGGTATGTCAGCACGAACCGCCCGTCGAACCTTGCAACAGCTAGATGAAGAAATGAAGGTTCGGAAACTGTTTCAGGGTTCGCGCGACAAACTAACAGAATTAGCAGACGCCATAAGGGGGACGCAAGAAGTATGAACGTATTAGTAGCATGCGAAGAAAGCCAAACGGTTTGTAAAGCGTTTCGGAAACGCGGGTTTGTTGCATATTCATGTGATTTACTTGACTGTTCGGGCGGTCGTCCAGAATGGCATATAAAAGACGACGTGTGCGCGCTGTTGCGGGGCCGTTCCTGTTTTGTTACGTGCGATAATATTTATCACGCGGTCGACAAATGGGATTTGATAATAGCACACCCGCCATGCACATATTTAACCGTAACGGGGAACAGATGGTTTAATGTAGAGCGATACGGGGACAGCGCGCGCACGAAGCAAAACCTTTGAAGGCATAGCCGAAGCGATGGTGACACAATGGGGGGATTTCCTCAAATGCTCAGTTGGCAAATGATCGACAACCAACAATTTACCAAAAAGGCACGCGCCCGCGGGCGCGTGCCTGCGGGTCACGATCGCCGCTACGTCGAACAGATAGGCGCGTTCGATATCGAAACGACGACTATTTGGACGCGCGAGATTTTAGACGCCCGCGCAGACCGAACCGACGTACACTTCACGCCGCACGCGGCAATGTACGTCTGGCAGTTTGCGATAGACGATACCGTCTATTACGGTCGAACATGGGACGAATTTAAGGAATTTCTACGCCATCTTTCGCGGCGTCTTCCGTCGGGTCATCGCCTTTTGACGTTCGTTCATAACCTAAGTTTCGAATACGTCTTTTTATCCGGCATGTTTGACATACCCCGCGACGCGATTTTTCCGATCGAACCGCGAAAGATACTGCGGATCGATCTGACCGAATTTTTAGAGTTGCGCTGTTCCTACCTATTAACAAATAGGGGTCTTGCGCAGTTTCTAAAGGCAGAAGGCGTCGAAGCACAAAAGGGCGAAATGGATTACCGCGTGAAACGGTTTCCGTGGACAAAACTCACGGCAGACGAACTTTCATACTGCGAACGCGACGTACTTGGGCTGACGCAGGCAATACGGCACAGGTTAAAGGAAACAGGCGACACAGTTTATACGCTACCGTTTACGTCGACAGGTTACGTGCGCAGGCTGGCTAAAAAGGCGATGCTGTCCGAACGCAGGCACGACGAATATACATATGACAAATATTCAGTCTACGTGCGGTTGCGCCACGCATTTCGGGGCGGGAACACGCACGCGTCGCGGTATTGGGTCGCGCTGGGCGCGGTTAAAGACGACGTATACGGCGACGATTTCGCGAGTGCATACCCCGCCCAGATATGCGATAAACTGTACCCCGACAGACCCTTTACGGAAATACCCGCGGTCGTGTTCGGGCGCGACGGCACGCACGAAGATTACATACGGGGTCTGATAGACCGTAACTATGCCGTATTAATGACGATCACGTTAACAAACGTCATGGTTGACCCCGCCCAGCATGTTCCGTACATACCGTTAGACAAATGCTATTATTGCTATGACGGAGCGATTGATAACGGGCGCGTTCTTCGTGCCGATCGTCTTTCGATCACGATAACAGACGTTGACTTCGGTATTATCAACTGCATGTATACGTGGGACGATTTAGAATTGACGTACTGCGCGACCAGCGGTTACGCACCGTTACCGAAAGCATACGTCGATCTTACGCGCGAGTTTTTCCGAAGAAAGACCGCGTTAAAAGGCATCAACGAATACGAATACGCCAGAAGCAAAGAACTGTTAAACGCATTGTACGGAATGATGGCGCAAGACCCCTTGCGGGCTGATATCGAATACGACGAAGACGGGTTGCTAGAAGAAAAAGAACCCAAAGACCCCAAAGCGGCATACGAAAAGGGCGCGAAAAAATGTTTCATGCCGTACGCATGGGGCGTCTGGTTAACCGCGCACTGTCGCGCAGATTTGCAAAAGGCAATCGACGCGTGCGGCGACGATTTTTTGTACTGCGATACAGATAGCGTAAAACACTTGCAAAGTGATAAAGGATTGGGTTATATTTTCAAAGGGGACGACTACGAAGCACGCGACCCAGCGGGCAACCCTCATAGAATGGGCGTTATGGAACGCGACACACACTACACTGAATTTGCTTCGCTGGGCGCGAAAAAGTACGTCGTCAGATATGCTGACGATATGGGAAAGAAGGCGGGCAAGCTAGAAATCACGATAGCAGGCGTGGGTAAAATACAAGGTTCGGTAGAACTCGAAAAGGCGGGCGGCATAGATGCTTTTAAGGAAGGTTTTATCTTCCATCAAAGCGGAATAGATGCTTTTTATAACGACTATGACTGCTTTAGTTATATAACGGGGCGCGGGGGGTGTGGGAATCATTTGACGATAACGCGAAACGTCGCGCTGGTACAGGGTCGTTATACGCTGGGTGTATCGAAGACGTACCGCGAATTGCTGGACGATATCAACGCGGGTCGCGAAGCGGTTATCGACCCGTTTGACTTGCCGTTAGAATGATTAGACAAACCCTCGGTCGGTTGCAAACGGTCGCGTGGTGCGGCTGGGGTCGGGGCGCTTATAGCAATAGCTATAAGGGCAGTCGCGATACCGCCCCAGTTTATAAATAAGACAGCGGGAAAGACCGCAGAAGGGGAAACAAATGGCAGAACGTAAGTACAGCGGAAACGAAGGAACGAAGAAGGGCGCAAAGAAAAAGGATTACTCTTTGCAGGTCGAAACGCGCGGGGGTGATACTATTCCCGTCGACGTGCGTTTCTACGAAGTCAGAAACGGCAAAATGGGTTTCAGTCTGACGATCTTTAAAGAAATTGCCGTAAAAGGGTGTTCGGTCGTCGACGGCAAAAACGGGTTGTTTGTGTCCATGCCCAGTTACAAGGGCACAGACGGGAAATATTACGATTACGTCTTCCCCGTATCTGCGGAAACGCGGGAAAGTCTTTATTCACAGCTAACGAAGCTGGCTAGCGAGTTATGGGCAGAAATGTAATCGAGTATACCGACAAAGGGTATATCAATATGCGGGCGCTCTTGAATAAAGAGCGCCTGCCGTATATTTGGATAACTGGCGCGCGTGGGTGCGGCAAAACATACGGCGCGATTGATTATTTAATACATCGCCCATGTATGCCGTTTATTCTGATGCGACGAACGAAGACGCAGGCAGAATTTGCGGGGTCGCTCGACGCAACCCCGTTAAAGAAGAACCTGCGGGAAGGACAGGAACTAAAGGACAACCCGACAAAAACGAAGGGGTTATATCGCATCGACGTTTTGCAAGACGGCGAACTTTATAATTGGGTGTACGTCGTGGGGTTAAGCGGCGTCGCGTCCATGCGCGGTATTGATTTGACCCAGTGTGATTACGTACTGTACGACGAATTTATCAAAGAACCGCACGAACGCCCGATACGAAGCGAGTTTCTTGCGTGGTCTAACGCGATGGAAACTTTCGGTCGAAACCGATCTTTAGAAGGTCTGCCGCCGTTGCGAATGGTCGCGCTATCAAACGCGCTCGATTTGTCTAATCCTTATTATGAGGGGCTGGGCATCGTCGACAAAGTTTTTAGAATGACGGGCGACGTATGGCGCGACCCGTCGCGGGGTATCGCAGTATACCGCCCCGAATCGTCGGAATTTATTAAAAGGAAGAAACAGACGTCGCTTTACCAGTTAGACGGGTCACACGAAACGTTGGGCAACGACTGGCCAGCACTCGATCTGTCTTACGTAAAAAGTATGTCACTTAAAGCGGCTGTCCCCATTTGCCGTATTAATGACGTTGTTTTCTTCCGCGTCGGGTCGAGTGTTTACGCGTCTGCGACTGCGCGACCCGCAGGCGTTCCAACATACGATCTGTCAGACGCGGTCGACCGTGCGGCGGTACATAGGGAACGCCAGCCCGTTATTTCTGCGCTATTCCATCGTAACGTATGGTTCGAAGACGTCGGAACGCTTTTAAAATGCCGTCGTTTGATCGACGAACTATAACAGGGGTCGAAAGACCCTTGTTTTTTATGCAGATATGTGTTAAATTATAAACAAGCGGGGACGCACCAACGCGACCGACGGAATCGGGGTAAGGGTGGCGACCCGAAGACGTCCCCGCTACTTTATCTAAGGGGGTTCGCACCATGACCGAAATAACAACGTTGATTGGAACTCTGGGTTTTCCTATCGTAATGTGTCTGCTTATGTTTCGGCAGACCGAAAAGCAGAACGAACGTTTAGACGCGCAGAGCGCGAAAACGACAGAAGCAATTAACAAACTTGAACAGGCGATTATTGTATTGACCGAACGTCTAACGGGGGGTAGTTATGGCGCATCAGATAAAACTAATAATTGACGGCAAAGAAGTATATAGCGGGTCATTGTTAGATGATCAGAAACCCGCTAACTATGGCGAAAAGATATTCGCGGGATTCGACGCAAACAGAAACGTTTTAGAATATAACGGCATTGTGGGCGAAATACAAAAATGGTATTACGGCTACGTGTCAAAAACGCCATGGTGCGCGTCTTCGCTTTCGTTCTTCGCTAACAAAGCGGGGTGTCTGAAGGCGATCGGGGGAAAGAACGACAACGTATACGAAATGGCGCAGGCATGCAAGAAGGCGGCAAAAGAAGGTTACGGCGACTACTACGAAGGGTCAGCAATACCCGAACGCGTACCGCAATACGCGATTTGTTTCTTTGTTTGGTCGGGCGAATTTAGGGCTGACAACCCGAAAAAGCACGTTTGCGTGGCGGAGTTTGCATCTTCTGGCGACACACTGTATTGCATAGGCGGCAACCAGTCAAACAAGATTTGCACGAAAGAATATTCCCGCGACTGTTTGCGGGCGATATATATTATTAGAAAGGGCGATGAAAAATGAAAAGCGAAGACGTTTTAAAATTGATCGGGGCGGGGTTTTCCGCAGATGAAATACGCGAGTTGATGACGACAGACGAAGTAACGCCGCGTGCGAAGGTCGAACCGAAGGCGGCACAGAAGGCGACCCCGAAGGCAGAACCGAAGGCAGAGCCAAAGGCAGAACCGAAGGACGAACCGAAGGACGACCCGAAGGAAGAACCGAAGGAAGAACCGAAGGACGATAAAGCAGACAAAATTCTGTCCGCAATCGACCGTTTAACGGGGACGATCACCACTTACATGGTTACGGCGACGGGGCGCGTTACGCCAGACGAAACAACGACCGTTGACGACATTTTGGCAAAAATTCTTAATCCTAGCGAGGGGGTATAAAATATGGCTATCAACGACATGGGTATAGAACAGCTTAGTACTGTTCTAAACAGCATCGTGGCGCAGGCCGCGGGAACTGCGGCGCTGGCTAATACCGACACGTCCAGCTTTGTAAGCGTGGCGCGTATCGGTCTTCAGACGGGTTACGACAAACTGGCGACTGCAATTTCTCAGGTGCTGTCTAAAACGATATTCAGTTATAGACCGTACTATCGAAAGTTACAGGTCATGGAATGGGACGAAGCGCGGTACGGCAATAATATTAGGAAGCTGAATATTATTGACGAACCGTTCGTCGACGACGACCGTATTAAATTAGTTAACGGTTCAAGTATTGACCCGTGGACGGTCAAGAAACCCAGTATCGTTACTACAAACTATTACGGGCAGAATCTGTACGAAAAATGGGTCACCATTTACCGCGACCAGTTAGACGTCGCTTTTAACAGCGCGTCTGAATTTGGGCAGTTTCTGTCTATGGTCATGGGCAACGCGTCAGATATGCTTGAACAGGCATATGAGGAAACCGCGCGCGCAACCCTTGTAAACCTTATTGGTGGTACGGCGTCGACTGGCGTTACTTCGCAGGTCGTACACTTAGTAACCGAATATAACGTCGCGACGGGTCAGTCTGGCGTCACGCTGTCCCAGCTTTTAGCGCCCGATAAATTTGCGGATTTCGCCCGCTGGATTTTCGCGCGCATTAAGACGGCGTCTAAAGCGATGGAAAACAGAACGACCCTGTTCCATCAGAACCCGACGACTGCGACCCCGATTAGCGGACGCATCAGCAGGCATACGCCCGTGAAAGACCAGCGGTTAGTTTTATACGAACCGTTCTTTAATCGCGTCAGCACGAACGTTCTTTCTGTATCGTTTAACGACGACTACTTAAAGACCATTCCTTACGAAGGGGTTAGTTTCTGGCAGTCTATGCAGACGCCCGAATCGATCAATATTAAGGCGGGTTACGTCGATACGGCAGGCGACCCCGCGACCGCGAACTTTAGTTCCGATATTGTGCTGGGTATCCTGTTTGATCGCGACGCGGCGGGGTACGTGCCTGTTAACAAATGGGCGGCAACCAGCCCGTTTAATCCCGCGGGTGGGTACTACAACCAGTATTACCATGTGACCGCGAAGTACATTTGCGATAACTTCGAAAACGCGGTCGTGTTTATTCTTGATTAATTGGGGGTCGGGGCGTGACTATTAATTTTTATACTTTCGCTAAAGAATTGAATAGTACCGCCCGACCCGCAGACGCGGGGACGTCGTACGACGTCGAAATAAAAGAGGGGTCGGGGATTCTTCGCCCGTATATTCGTATCAAATATACGGGCGGGTCACCAGCAGTATGGAACTACGCGTATATACCCGCGTTCGGTCGGTATTATTACGTCGGCGAATGGACGTATAACGAACGTCAATGGTCGGCAACGTTGACCGTCGACTATATGGCGTCGTGGCGCGATCAGATCGGGGCTTCGTCGCAGTATGTCACGCGGTCGGCGTCGGAATACGACGAAGACGTGATCGACGGTCTGTACCCCGCAAAGGCAGTACCGTCGGTCGAAAACCAGACGTCGCCGTTTTGGGCTGTGCCGTCAGCATTCCGCGACCAAACGTTGGTCGTCGCGACGATGGGGCGGCGTGGCTGGCAGGAATACTATTTAGTATCCGGCTTTCAGTATGCGGCTATCGCGTCGCAGGTCTTCGCGTCAAATTTCTGGGACGGTTACCAGTTCGGCGACGTGACGGGCGAAATCGTGAAGGCGATAAAGCAACCCGAAAACAACGTCGTTAACGTAACGTGGTTGCCTGTCGCATGGTCTGCGGTTTCGACTGCTGGCGCGACCGTTAGCGGGTTTGATTTCGGATACTATGAAATAGCGGGTTCGTATCAGACGATCAGCCCGAACGAAACCATAACGTTTAGCAGAACGATTGCGTTTCACGATCACCCAGACGCCGCGACCCGCGGGCGGTACGTTGCGTCGAACGCATACACGTCGCGCGAAGTATTTATACCCGCGGTCGGTCAAATTGCGCTCGATTCTGACAAATTGATCGGTTATAGCAGTCTTCGGGTCGACGTGGCGTTAAATCTGGCGTCGGGGTCTGCGTCGTTTGCTTTGTACGCAGATAATAACGGGGTCGGAAAACGTATAACGACGGTCGACACAATGGCGGGTGTCGGTTTTGGCTATGGAACGTCACGCGCTGACGTTCTGGGCGTGCTGTCTGCGGCATTTAATACTGCGTCGTCTGCGTCGTCTGATAATGCCGCGGGCGCTATTTCCGGCATTATCGACGGGCTAAAATGCGCGATGCCCAAACAAACTATTATGAACTCTAGCGGGTCGATCGGGTCTTTTTTAATGCCTATGGTGCTAACGGAAACGTTCTATCGCCAAACCGATATGGACAACGTCGGTAAAGGTCGCCCGTTATGTAAAACGCGTGTTATCAATACGCAGTCGGGGTACATACGTTGCGAAAACGTGCATTTATCGTTACCCGCGACGAAAGAAGAAATTGCAGGCGTTACCGCCACGATGGAAGGGGGGTTCTTCTATGAATAGCCCGTATAGTTTTAGTGAAATCAATATGTATAATAGCGTGTTCGCGCCCAGCACGGTACACGTCAAAAACACGGGGTTAGCGCGATTTTTTAAGCGGTATCTGCTTCAGGAGGCGATGTCAGTATTTAAGTTTACGCTGCCTGCTAACTGGGAAAAGAACTACGTACTATACGTTCTGTACACGATGGGGTATATATCGGTTATCAAGACTGACAAATTCGGTATCATTCCCCAGCATTGTACGTTGGGCGGTTATACGGTACAGTATCAACCCTTTTATACGATCGTCACTAATCCGCTGTTAGACGGTGTGCAGAATCTGCGTATCGGGGTAAATACGGAATTAATCAAACTTCAGCCCGACTATTGCGGTCTGTATGATATCGTGGATTATTACGGCGATTTGCTGGCGCTGTGCGCAGAAACTGCCGCGGGTAACGTGCTTAATTCGAAGTTATCCTACGTGTTCGCGGCAGAAAACAAAGCGCAGGCGGAGTCTTTGAAGAAGTTATACGACAACGTTGCCAGCGGCGAACCTGCACAGTTTGTTGATAAAAATATGCGCGACGACGGCGGCGCGTTACCCGTCGCACTATTGCAAACGAACGTTGGGCAGAACTTTATTGCCGATAGGGTTTTAGATGCTATGCGTATGATACGGAACGCGTTTCTGACTGATATTGGTATTGATAACGTCAATATCAGTAAACAGTCGGGCGTGTCTGCGTCTGAAGTGAGCGCAAACGACAACGAAACGCGCGCGAAGGTTTCTATCTGGTATGATTCGATAACCGAATCTATGGAAAAGGTGCGGGCGATGTTTGGTATATCAGAAACCGATCTTCGCGTCGAATGGCGCGTAAAGAGGAAATCAGAAGGGGGTGCGGAAAGTGGCAACGCTGACGATTCGGACACTGTGTGAATACGATAAAACGATTTTCGACGGTCTGCGCCTGCCTACCATTAGCGACGTTGACCCGTCATTGGTCGTTTCGCCAGTCGCTTTTAAGCTGGACAAAAACGTATTGATAAACAAGATCATATTCGACACGTTGGGTCTTTCGGTGGCGTACCCCGCAACCGACGACATGAAAGACGCGATAAAGACGTGGTCGGACGCGTCGTTTGAAACGTGGCGCAGGTTGTATGCGGCGTGGGTGTTACAATATAACCCAATTTGGAACGTTGACGGAACAGAAACGCTGACGCATGAAGGCGGGTTCGAAAGCCACAACGACGCGACAAACAAACACGACGTGACGGGTTACGACACGATGACGTATAGCGCGGATACAAGGGACACGGGCGACGGTAATGCAGATGGAACAGATCATTATACCGACACGCGGAAGCGCGGGGGGAATATCGGTACTACGTCTACCCAGTCACTTATTTTACAAGAAGCAGAAGTAGCGCAGATGAACCTTTACAATTTTATATCTGATTCTTTCAAACGGAACTTCTGCGTTTGCGTTTACTAAGGGGGTTAGCATGATTATTGACTACTTAAAAGAGTTAGAACAGCATATCAACAGCATTAAAGAGTTAACCAGAGAATGCGACGCCCAGAATATCGACATTGAACAGCTACGAAGCAAAGTCGCGGCGCTAGAACAGTCTATCGTTGAAATGAGCATTCCCGACGGTAGCGTGACTTCGGCGAAGCTGGCGACGAATGCCGTTACGTCGGGGAAGATCGCAAATAACGCGGTTACGTCTGCGAAGATCGCAAATAACGCGGTTACGTCTGCGAAGATCGCGGCAGGGGCGGTACAAACTACGAATCTTGCAGACAGGGCGGTTACGACAGATAAACTTATAGACGGGGCGGTTACAAACGATAAACTGGCGTTAGATTATACCGTTATCGAATCCGCCAGCGTATCGCATACCGTACTGTCGCAAGATTATCAAGACATTGGCGAACACCATATCGTACCCGCGGGGTTGTATTTGTGGACGCTATATACACGGGCGGGAACGAATAACACCGTGACTACGCCGTATAGTTGCTCTACACGGGTTACGTCAAACGGCACGGCGTCGCTAGCAAGGATTTTAGAACAGCGTTTTTTAGCAGATTCTAACCCCGCAACCTGCGTACATACGGGGTGTTTTAGACTAACTCAAGAAACGACGTTGTGGTTGCAGGCGCGAACCTACAACGGGGTTACAAACAGCGATTATAGGGCGTTTCTTCACGCTGTTAGATTAGGCGATTAAAAGGGGGTGTAAACATGGGATTATATGAGCACTTGCCGTATACCAATTTTCACGAACTTAATTTAGATTGGTTACTGCGAAAAATGAAAGAACTTGAAGAAGCGGTCGGCGATTTTACGGGCGAAGAACTGCAAGAAGCGGTTAATAAGTATTTAGACGAACACCCGAATCTGTTTCCGTTTGTTATTCCGCAGATGTTCGGGGCAAAGGCAGACGGCGACTGGGACGACAGCCCCGCAATTCAAGCGGCGGTCGATTCGGGGTACGATATTTATTTCCCCACCGATCATGGGGAAATATACAGTATCAAAAGTACCGTAACCATTCCGCGCGGGAAAACACGTAAACTGTATGGGTCAGCAAACGCGCGCGGTACTGCTAGCGCTGGCGTACTTCGTCGCCTTTATTCTACGTCGCACGATGTCAGTCAGAACGCCGCTATGTTTCGTTTAGAAGGCGGGGCGCAGGGAATTGTTTTTGCAAACCTGCGCGTGGTAATGGGTCACGTTGTAGACGCGAATACTACCGATAATTCGGGTGTGTTTCTAGACGCGCGAACGTTCAAAAACAAAGATAAAGATATCATCATTAAGAATTGCATGTTCGCTGACGGCGAAGAAGTGATACAATTCGACGGGCGCGGGTTGGAAGTATCCAGTACGACGTTTGGTTCGTGCGGTACTGCCGCCACGATTACGTGGGATTCTTCGCTTGGCGTCGATAACTACGAATCGAGGGGAATAGCGTTTTTGGGGTGTCGTTTCCACGCGTGCGTAGGTGATTACGTCGTGCGCGTCGATTCTGGGCACGCGTTCGGTTTCCGTATGGAAGATTGTTTAGCTGACGCGAGTTTGCACGGGTTACTGTATGCCGCGGAACAGGCTAATAACTGGAACGTCAGTGGGAACGTGGTACAGCGGGCGTATAGATATTCGGGAAACGGTAATTTAATAAGATTCGAAGGCGGGGCAATAAATGCCGTGATCAGTGGCAACATTTTAAAATCGTCTTCGTCTTCTGCCCCGATGGATCATCTGATTTATATTAGCGGGGATTCGGAAAACGTAACGATAATCGGAAACGTTTTTGACGGTACGCATAGAAGCGCAATACGGCTGTCCGGCACTGGTAATACTGCGGGCGTGGTGATCAGTAATAACGCGTTCGCGAACCTGTGTCGAGATGTGCCCGCAGACGACCCCGACAACGGTATGTATGCGGCTATACAGATAAACAATACTTCGCAGGTCGGATACACGATCAATGGTAACACAGTTGCGGGAACGATCGGTAAAACGCGAAGGTTGTTAGCTAGTAACCAGAATACAGCAGTAACATATAGCGCAATCATTGGTAACGTTTGTGGTGCGCTGGCATCGTCTACGTATACCGCCGCAAATTGTGCGGTAGCAAACAACGTGGCAAACTTGACATAACACTTCTATTCGAACGCTGGCGGG
>JAEEGL011190677.1_pt1 | contig 12774 bp, 15 predicted proteins | sample 9134231 | NCBI WGS metagenome assembly JAEEGL01 (sample SAMN16246548, study PRJNA631951) | gut metagenome | biome: gut microbiome; feature: rumen; material: fiber-attached | host: Bos | place: Iran: Karaj | collected 2018-10 | reverse complement strand
TGTTATGGCAAAACTCTTATTCGGAGTTTTACTTCCCTGAAAAAAAATTCCCTGATTTTAATGAAGAAGACTTCGAAGAAGCCTTGCTTGTATATAATAAAAGAGATAGAAGATTTGGCGACGCTAAAAAATAAATGTTGTAAAAATAAAATAATTATGATATAAATAACACATACAAGTGATGAAGGGCTTGGCAACCTGGAGCTATATATAATTAAGAGATTTCGTCAAGAAATAAGTAGGATGGAACCACGGGTATTACTCGCTCCTACAAATATTTCTTGACGATTTTTTATTAGAAAGAGGTAATGAAAATGAGCAAAGCAAAAAATATGGAAGAACTAGTTAACTATTGTAAGCAATATGGTTACATATTCCAAGGAAGTGAAATATATGGAGGTTTATCGAATACTTGGGATTATGGTTCACTAGGAAGAGAATTAAAAGAAAATATTCGTCGTGCTTGGTGGAAAAAATTCGTTCAAGAAATTCCTAATAATTACGGATTAGATTCAGCAATATTAATGAATCCTGAAACATGGGTAGCATCTGGACATGTTACAAACTTTAATGATCCATTAATAGATTGTAAAAAATGTAAATCTCGTCATCGTGCTGATAAACTAATTGAAGAATTTACAGAAGGAAAAGAAACCGGAGATGGATGGGATAATAAAAAAATTGAAGAATTTATAAAGGATAATAATTTAACTTGTCCCAAATGTGGAAGTAATGAATTTACTCCAATTCGTAAATTCAACTTATTATTTGAAACCCATATAGGAGTAACAGAAGATTCTAAATCAAAGGTATATCTTCGTGGTGAGACAGCTCAAGGAATATTTGTTAATTTTCTAAATGTTCAAAGAAGTATGCGCGCTAAACTGCCATTTGGTATTGGTCAAACAGGAAAAAGCTTTAGAAATGAAATAACCCCAGGAAACTTTATCTTTAGAACAAGAGAATTCGAACAAATGGAATTAGAATTTTTTTGCAAACCTGATACAGATTTAGAGTGGTTTAATTACTGGAAAAATTATTGTATTGATTGGTTAAAATCATTAGGTATTAAAAAAGAGAATTTAAGATATCGTGATCATTCAAAAGAAGAATTATCATTTTATAGTAAAGCTACTACTGACATAGAATTTATGTTCCCAATGGGTTGGGGAGAATTATGGGGTATTGCTGATAGAACAGATTATGATTTAGGAGTTCATATGGAACACTCTAAACAAGATTTGCGTTATTTAGATCCTGAAACAAACGAAAAATATATTCCTTACGTAGTAGAACCATCTTTAGGATTAGATAGAGCATTACTAGCCTTCTTAACAAATGCTTATGAAGTAGAAGAATTAGAAAACGGTGAAACAAGAGAAGTTCTTCACATTCATCCATTCCTTGCTCCATATAAAGCAACCATATTACCATTAATTAAAAAGAAACATTCTGAGAAAGCTCTTGAACTATATGCTGAATTATCAAAATATTTTATGGTAACATATGATGAAGCAGGATCAATTGGAAAGAGATATAGAAGAAGTGATGCGGTCGGAACACCTTTTTCAATTACCATAGACGATAATACATTAGAATCTAATACAGTGACAATACGTGACCGTGATACAATGAGTCAAGTAACAATACCATTAGATGAAGTTAAAAACTACATAGAAGAAGAAATTAAATTTTAAAAAGTAAATAGCTTGAAAGAGAAGTGAATTATTATCAAAATTGCAGTTATAGCAGATATCCATACAAATCTATTAGCTTTAAATCTTGCTTTAGAAGATGCCAAAGAGAACAATGTCGAAAAATATATATTTTTAGGAGATTATATTACCGATGGCGAAGACTCTAATGATGTATTAGAATTAGTAAAACAATATTCTGATTATGCAATTATAGGAAATAGAGAAAAATACATTTTAAAATATAATAAAGAAAAAGAAAAATATAATAATAATAAAACGATAAGTTATACGTACAATTCTCTTTCTAAAAAAAGTAAAGATTATATTAAAAAACTAAAAGAACATATGATAATAAAGATTAATAATCTAAGAATATTATTAATACATGGTGATATATATTTAAAAAAACCAAATGAAAGAAAATTATTTTACGATAGAATAATAGAAAATTATCATGATTTTGATATATGTTTATATGGTCATTCACATATATATTATGATGAAATTTATAAAGGATATCATTTTATTAATCCCGGATCTATTGGCCAGCCTACAGATTCGTCAACGTATAAATATTGTATATTAAATATAGATAATACCATAAATGTTCAACTTAGAGAGTTTAGTGTTAAAGAATCATTTCAAGAATTTGAACAAAAATATAAAAATACAAAATATTATAAAGAGAACTATATTTGGTCAAATCTTATATTAGATACAATTAGAGAAGGAAAAGATTATTGTAATCTGTTCTTAGATATATTAAATTCAAAGCTAAACAATAAGAAATCTTTAGGAGAAGAAGAATACAACAAAATATGGGAAGAAACATTCGCAGATTATTCTCATATTTGTAATAAAAATAATAAAACACATAGGAAATATATTGAATAATTTAACATTATTAGATATAATAATTAAGAAATATTAATAAGGTGGGAGGACGCAAGATGGGATTATTAGATGGTGTATTTGGCAATAAAAGTGAATCTGAAGTTATAGACGATCCAAATGAAATAGAAGAAAGTTTTTATAACGATAGCAATAACGGTGGGAAGAATAAAGAAACCGAGATTGATGGAACCGGTGGAAAGATGATTCTTTTAGAACCAAGAGCATATTCAGAAAGTCAACAAATAGCAGATCATTTAAAAAACAGAAATAGCGTTGTTGTAAACTTGAAAAGAGTTACATCTGATCAAGCGAAAAGAATTATTGATTTTCTTAGTGGTTGTATCTATGCTATCGGTGGAACAATGAAGAAGGTTGGAGTAGGTATCTACCTATGTGCGCCTAAAAATGTTAATGTTCAAGGAAAAATAACCGAAGAAAATGCTAAAGACAAGGATACAACAAAAGAGTCTGAAGATATAGAATGGTAAAGTAATAATAATTTAGAGGTGGGGTTTTATGAAGAAGTTTACAATGGCTGTAAATGGCTACAACAAACATGAAGTAAATAACTTTGTCTCTAAAGTAATAATAGAATATGAAAGTCTATTAAATAAATTAAAATTAAAAGATCAAGAGATTGCTATTCTAAAACAAAAAGCAGAACGCTTTAACGGTATGGAAAATAGTTTGAATAGAGCTTTAATAGTAGCAGAAAACTCATCAAGTGAAATGCGTAAAGTAGCCAAAGAGGAAGCAAATTTAATTATTGAAGACGCTAAAAGAAATGCTTCAAAAATTATAAATGATTCATTAAAACAGGCTGCTGAAACGGATGCCGAAGTAGTCGCCTTAAAAAAACAAATACAAATATATAAAGCTCGAATTAAACAAGTTATCGAAGAACAACTAGCAATGGTTGATGACATTGACAAAATAGAATCATAAGAACTATTTAATAGTTCTTATTTTTTTATCTTATGATATAATAAAAAAGGAAAGAACGTGTTAAAAATGAAAAAAGGAATTAAATTACTTATATTTGCTTTATTACTTATTACACTTACTGGATGCAATAACAAATATGTTGGATATTGGTGTAAGTATACTGAAACAGCTAATATAATAGTTCTTTTAAATGACGAGATTACCGACGAAGAAAAATCAAAAATAGAAGAAAAAGGAGCTACATTTGAAAATCTAGCTTCATCAAATTTCTATAGTAAAGAAGATTATCAATCAGAATTAAATACCAAAGATGAAATATATGCTACTTACGTTTTCTCTTTTAGTTCACATGATTCTATTGGTACCTACATTGATGAGTTAAAAGCAATGCCTGGAGTAAAAGAAGCAAAACAAAGTAATGCTAAAAATAATATGTCATTATATGAATTAAAAAGTAATGGAACATATACATACAAAGATAGTGATGAAGCAACAAAAGAAGACGCTGTTACTGGCAAATATAAGATAGAAAAAGGAATAATAAAACTAACACCAAGCAAAGAGGGAGAAAAATTAAAAATTCTCTATACTAAAAATGGCCGTTTATGTGAAGACACAGACTGTAATAAGATATATTCTCATGGAAAAGATAATTGTTCTAGTTTAATTGACTAGAACTTTTTTAAACAATAAAGAAATTTTTATTATATAATAAGTGGGTAAGGAAGATTATATGATGAACAAATTACTAATACCAAAACTATATTATAAAGACATTTATAGTATCAATTATAAAAAATTAAAAGATAAAAATATTACTTATCTTCTTTTTGATATAGATAATACAATAGCAGATAATAAAGACAATAAACCAAGTAAAGAAGCCATACAATTAATAAATAAATTAAAAAAAGACTTTACTATAATACTAGTAAGCAACGCTTTACCTCTTAGAGCTAAAAGATTTGGGCAAGAACTAGCTGTTGATTATTATGCTTTTTCTATTAAACCATTAAAAAATACATATAAAAAAATAATATCTAAATATAATATTAATCCAAGCAACATCGCAGCTATAGGTGACCAATTATATACAGATATACTAGGAGCAAACAAAATGGGAATAATTAGTCTTCTAATAGATAGAATATCTAATAACGAATCAATAATTACTAAATTCAATAGGATAAGAGAAAACAAAATTATAAAAAAATATAAAATAATAGAAAGGGGACATTATAATGACTAAATGTTTAGGTTGTGGGATAAAACTTCAAACTTCAGATAAGAATAAAGTAGGATATACTCCAAAAGAAAATGCGACAATGTGTGAAAGATGTTTCCGTCTAAAAAACTATAATGAGTTTAAAGAAATAGATTTAAAAAATATTAACAATAAAATAATCACAAAGATAAATAAAGAAGCAAATCTTACACTATTCCTAATAGATTTCTTAAACATAAACGAAGAAACAATTAATACTTATCATGAAATAACATCCCCAAAAGTATTAGTAGTAAGTAAAAAAGATGTTATTCCGAGTAGTATAAAAGAAGCAACTATTACATCTTTTTTAAAAAGAATCTATCATATAAAAGAAGATATATATTATATAAGCTCTAAAAAAAATTATAACCTTACTAAGATAATAGATTTAATAAAAAATACTAAAGATTTAAAAGCTTATACAGTAGGATATACTAATAGTGGTAAGAGTACCTTAATAAATGCTATATCTTCTAAGATAGGAAAAGAAAGTCAAATAACAACATCATCTATACCTAATACCACCTTAGATTTTATAATAATTAATTTAGATGAAATAAAAATTATAGATTCACCTGGTTTTACTTTAAATAATAATATATATGATAAAAAAGAATACGAATTAATAAAAAAGATAAACCCCAAATCATTTTTAAAACCAGTTACTATTCAAACCAAAGATAATACAAGAATTCTAATAGAAAATAAAATTTGCTTATATCCAAGTAATAAGAATAGTTTTACCTTTTATATGAGTAATAATATTAATATTGAGAAAATCTATAAAGAGGGACTGACAGGAGCAAATAAAACAATTATAAAAATAGAAGCTAATAGTGACTTAATAATAAAAGGATTAGGTTTTATTAATATAAAAAAAGAATGTCAATTACAAATAAATACCAATTATTTAGATTTAATAGAAGTGAGACCGTCATTATTTAATAAGGAGAATTTAAATGAGTAAAATAAAAATAATGAGTGAAAATCTAGCAAACAAAATAGCTGCAGGAGAAGTAGTAGAAAAGTGTGCATCAGTTGTAAAAGAATTAGTAGAAAATAGTATAGATGCTAAAAGTACAAAAATAAGAATAGATTTAATAAGTGGTGGCTTAAAATCAATAAAAATTAGTGATAATGGAATAGGTATGGAACCAGAAGATGCTTTACTAGCTTTTGAAAGACACGCAACATCCAAATTAACAAGAGAAGATGATTTATTCTTTATTAACACTCTAGGTTTTCGAGGTGAAGCACTTCCATCTATAGCATCGGTATCCGAAGTGAATCTTTTAACTTGTTCAGATAATATTGGCACCCACATAGTAAAAAAAGGCGGAAAACTAATTACAAATGAGCCGGTAGGAAAAAATAGAGGAACAGAAATAACAATTTCTGACTTATTCTATAACACTCCTGCTAGATTAAAATATTTAAAAAGTGAACAATACGAACTAGCTAACTCCGTATCCTTTATAGAAAAACTAGCTTTGGCAAAACCCGAAATAAAATTTACTTTAACTAATAATGAGAAGATTTTAGTTAAAACAAGCGGATCAAATAATTTACTAAAAGCTATTAATGAAGTCTACGGAATGAATATAGCTAGTAAGATGTTAGAAATAAAAGCAATGAACGACGATTTTACAATATCAGGATACATATGTAAACCAGAAATATTAAAAAACAATCGTAATTATATGAATGTCTTTGTTAATGGCCGTATAATAAAAAACTACGATATCAATAAAGCTATAAATGATGCCTATTATAACTATAAACCAGATAAAAAATTTCCTATAGTAGTAATAAATATCGAAACAGATCCGACTTTAATAGATGTTAATATTCATCCTACTAAACAAGATATAAAAATAGCTAAATATAATGACCTATATACTTTAATACTTGATACAATAGAAGAGGTTTTAAAAAAGAATCTTTTAGTTCAAGATGCTTTATTAAGATTACCAGATGCTAATGAAACTAAACAAGAAGTTTTAAAAACTAGAGAAATAGAAGAAGACTATTTAAGTTTATTACCCAAAAGTATTAACGAAGAACTAAAAAAAGAAGAAAATAAAAAAGAGGAAAAAAAGGTTGAGAAACCAACTATTCAAACAAAATTATCATTTCAAGAAGAAATAAATAAAGACTTTAAAAAGTTAAACCTCCATCCAATCGGTCAAATACATGCCACCTTTATAGTAGCCCAAAACGAAGACGGGATGTATCTAATCGATCAACATGCTGCTGATGAAAGAATAAATTATGAGAAAGTAAAAAAAGAGTTTGCAGAGAAAGAATTCGTTCAAGTACCAATGTTAATCCCAATTACTATAGAATTTCCAACTTCCGATTTCTTAATAATAAAAGAAAATCTAGAATACTTAAAAGAACTAGGTTTTGACATCCAAGAATTCGGCTTAAATACCATCAATATAAACGCACATCCATCATGGATAAAAAATGAATATTCAGACGAAACAATTAAAAGTGTTATGGATATGATAATCCATGAAAAAAATAAATTTGATCGCTTAAAGTTTGAAGAAAGATTAATCCAAACTACAGCATGCAAGATGAGCGTTAAGGCTAATACACCATTAAGTATTGAAAGTATGGAAAACTTACTTAAAAGATTAGAAGAGTGCGATAATCCATATAACTGTGCCCATGGTCGTCCATCTATAATGAATTTTAATAACTATGAGCTAGATAGAATGTTTAAAAGAGCTATGAACTAACAAAACATATTGAAAGAATAATATGTTTTTGCTATAATATTTAAGAGAATAGAGGAGGTTGTCATGAATAAGATATTAGAAAAAATTGATGAAATTGTTGAGAGTAATGGCGATTCTGAACAAAAAGTAAAAGAATTATTAGAGTTAAAATATAATAGTAGAGAGAAAAAAAATATAATCGAAGCTATTAAAAAAATATATAAAGATGATTTTAATGCTGTATTAACTGATAAAGATATCGATTCAGAAATAAACAATATTGCTTATATAAATGAAGGTATTATAACTATTCAAGATGAAAAAATGTTGAAAGGAATGACTTCTAAGAAAAAAGAACTAATTGCTTCTTTAGAAAAGAAATTAGAAGAGTATAAAGAAACAAAGATAGCTGAAGAAGAACCAGTAGAAGAATCTAAAGAAGACTTGGATTTTAGTTTAAACCCAGAAGAAGATGAAACAAAAGATTTAGAAGAATTTGAACAAGAGGATCAAGAAGAACACACAATAGATATTAAAGATATCTATAATACAGATAATAAAGATTTATATGTTGTTGATAGTCATGAAGAAGAAAAAGAATCATCTAACATAATTGATAAAAAAATAGCAGAATTATCTGAAAAATCCGAAGAATTAAGTAAAGAATACGAAAATAGCTTATCAGAGATAAAGAAACAAATAGTTAAATTAAATAGCATCAAAAAAGAAGAACAAAAACTAGATAATATAAGAGCAAGACAATTAGAATTATTAAATGCCGAAATGGAAAGACGTAAAAAAGAAATAGAAGCTGAATATTCTAAGCGAAAAAAAGACTTATATGCTAAATTAGACTCTGATAATTAAAAGTAAACGGGGCAAGATAAAATGATTAGTAAAGAAGATTTAGAGTATTTTAAAACTAACTTTAACATAGATTTCACCAATATGCCTGTAGATCAAATGGAAAAAATTCTTGACGACATAAAAGATGAATTAAATAAAAAAATTAATCAAGCCCAAAAAGAAAACTTAGAGTTAGAAAAAGAAATAATTGCTATAATGCAAGATGATAAAACTGATAAATAATATCAGTTTTTATTTTTGAAAAAATAATATATTAGTATGATATAATAACAAAGAAAGAGGAGATACATATGATAATATGTGTTGTTGGACCAACAGGTGTAGGTAAAACAAAAATGAGCGTAGCTCTTGCCAAAAAGTATAATGCTATAATTGTTAATTGTGATGCTACACAAGTATACAAGGAACTAGATATCGGCTCAGCTAAAGCAACAAAAGAAGAACAAGAAGGGATCGAACACTATTTATTAGATTTTAAAAATTTAAATGAATTTTATACAGTATATGAATACCAAAAGGACGCTAGAAAGATAATTGAAAATAATAAAAATAAAAATATTATCTTTGTCGGAGGAACAGGCTTATATTTAAAAGCGGCATTATACGATTATCGTTTTACTGAAGAAGATGATAATCATATAGATTATAAAGATAAGACCAACGAAGAACTATATAATATAGCTTTAAAAAAAGATCCTAATATGAAAATTCATATCAATAATCGCCAAAGATTAATAAGATTTATAAATAAACAGAATGTTGACAAAGTAGAACCAAGACCTTTATATAAACATATAATCATAGGATTAACTACTCCAAGAGAAAATCTATATAGAATAATTAATAATAGAGTAGATGATATGATAAAAAAAGGATTAATTGCTGAAGTAAAAAATTTTTACGACCAAGACATAAAAACAAAACCATTACTAAGCTCAATCGGTTATAAAGAACTATATAAATACTTTAACAAAGAAATAACTTTAGAAGAAGCCATAGAACTTATTAAGAAGAATTCTCGTCATTACGCTAAAAGACAATATACATTTTTTAATAATCAATTAGATGTTAATTGGTTTGATGTTAATTATGAGAATTTTAATGAAACTATCGAAAAAGTAGTAAAATTTATAGAGGTGAATTATGATATTAAAAGTAAATAAAGTATCAAAAGGATTTATTAACGAAAAAAAAGAAAAGTTTTTAGCCAATAATAATATAAGTTTTGAAGTAAAAGAAGGAGAAGTCTTAGGTATTTTAGGACCAAATGGAGCAGGTAAAACAACACTACTTAGAATGCTTGCTGGCATAATGACACCAAATGAAGGGAAAATAACCTATGATAATTTATCTTTTCCTAAAGATTCTAAAAAAATAAAAAAAGAAATAGCATTCTTATCAGGTAATACTAAACTATACAAAGATATATCTCCATATGAATTTTTAAAACTATGTGGAGAGTATTATGGTATAGATAAAAAAGACTTAAATACCAAAATTGAAAATGCTATAAAACTTTTTTCCTTAGAAGAATTTAAAGACAAAAGAATAGAGCATCTATCTACCGGTCAATTACAAAGAACTTCAATCGCTAGATGTGTCATTCATAATCCTCAAATATATATATTCGATGAAGTAACTAGTGGATTAGATATAATAGCTAGTAAAGTAATATTAGATTTTATTAAAAAAGAAAAACAAAATAATAAGAGCGTAATTTATTCTACCCATTACATGGAAGAAGCAGAAAATATATGTGATAGAGTAATACTTATACATAAGGGAAAGATTATAAAAAGCGGTACTCCATTAGATATAAAAGAAGAAACTAATACAACTAATCTTCGCGATGCATTCTTTAAATTGATTGAAGGTGATAAAAATGAATAATATACTTATTACAACTAAAAAAGAATTAAGAAGTATATTTAGAGATAAAAAAACACTAATCATGTTATTTGTATTACCTATTATGATACCGGTATTAATAGTATTGTATGGCTTTATGTTTGATAATATGGATAATTCTATGAATGAAGAAACTAAAATAGCTATAAATTACGAATTATCTACTATAGAAAAAGAAATACTAAAAAATAATAATATATCCATTATGAAAACAAACAACGCATCAGAGTTTAATAAATTACTTAAAAAAGGTGAAATAGACGCTTATATCATATATGATAAAGATATTTATAATATCTATTCTAATTCTACTGAAAGCGGTTCTATAATCGTCGAAAAAATAGCTAGTTATTTAGAAACTTATAATAAATATAAAGGAGAACAATATATATTAAAAAATAAACTAGACCCTAATAAAGTATACAATAATATAAAATATGATATTCATATTGAGAGTAATACCATTATTCTTAATATGATATACTCTATAGCTTTTACTTACACAATAATGGCTATAGTAATCGCTTCTAGTAATATGGCAATGAGTGCAACTGCAACTGAGAAAGAAAATGGAACATTAGAAACAATACTTACAATGCCTATTAAAACAAGTGAACTAATAGTAGGGAAACATCTTGGCGGAACAATAATGAGTTTTATAGTATCACTATTCAGTTTAACTATAACTATGATTAGTTTACTAGCCGGTAAATATTATTTTACTAGTTTTAAAGATTTTAATATAAATTTAAATATTTTAAATATCATAAGTAGTGTAGTAATACTATTAGCAGCTTCTATATTAATATCCGGATTAGCTATTGGTCTAACAGCTTTTGCCAAAACTACTAAAGAAGCTCAAAGTAAAACACAAGTACTAACTATTCTAAGTATTATTCCATTATTTGTAAGTATCTTAGAAGTAGATATATCAAAATTTATTTATTACATACCAATATGTAATTATACCGAAGCTTTAATGAATATCTTTAATAATAGAATAGAACCAATAAACATTATTATAGTTTTATTAAGTTCAATAATATATATCGCTCTTGTAATCAATATAATAATAAAACTATATAAAGAAGAAAAAGTATTATTCTCTAACTAAAAGCATACTATTAATTAGTATGCTTTTAAAAATATAAATAATACTTATTCTCGTAATTATGTTCTCCGTTTTCCTGACCATCTAATTCTTTTAGTCTTTCCGAAGTAATTAAATAATACTCATGAGATAAAGTTTGAGCGCCTGAAGCGTTTACGGGATCGTCCCAAGTAGCATCAATATGTAACCAAGAGTTATTATAATATACGGCATTCCAAACATGATTACCAGAAGATATCTTAAAGTTATCTATTCCAAGTCTATACATCATTGCAGCCATTATATCTGCATAAGCACTACATATACCATATCCTTCATATAATAAACCATTCATTCTAGCACTATCATAAGGACTATTATCATAATCTGCCTTATTAATATCATAAATAGTATGATTAACAATATAGTCATGAAGCTTTAATAATTTTTCATTATTATCCATAGATGAGGATGTTGCTATGTTAAATATATCATCTATTTTAAAATTAATTTTTTTAATATCATTATCATTATATATATGTTTAACTTTAATAGTTACTTCTCCAGTATCATCATATATAGTTTTTATTTCTGAATAACTATTAAAAGGATGAACATAGTTATTAATATTAGAAAGAAGAATCTCATCATTACTAATAGTGGCAACATCATTAACACAATTCTCATATTCTTTAGAACAATAGAAAGTAAATTCATCCCATCCCTGATCTAAAGCACTATAATAAATATTTAATAAGTCATTATAATTATAAGGTATATAAGTATCAGTATGTTTTACAAATAAATAGTCTTTATTCTTTGTATAAGAATTTCCTTCTTTTATAACAGGGGTAGGAGGTTCAATAGTTTCTTTTATTCTCTCATAGATAGTTTTGTGATTAGAATAGATGTAAATACCTACAAGTATTATTACTAAAAAAGAAATTATATTTTTAATTTTAATCATCTAATTCACCTATATAAAGTATAACAAATATACAACTATTTTGATAAAATAATTATTAGAAGAATGTCAAATAAAAAAAGAAGTATAAACTTCCTTAATCTATTTCATATTCTTTACTTTACTATTAATTCTTGATTTTTCTCTATTAGCAGTATTCTTTTTCATAACACCTTTACTAACAGCTTTATCAATGTTCTTTTGAACTTCTTTTGAAGCAAGATCTGCAGCGGCTACATCTTTAGCAAGAATTGCTTTTTCAGCCTTTTTGATAGAATTTTTAACTCTAGCTTTATAATCATGATTTTCATCAGTTTTCTTTGCTATTACTTTGATTGCTTTCTTAGAACTTTTAATATTAGCCATTTTCGTCGCTCCTTCCTTAAATACAACTAGAATTATACTAAATAAACCCT
>JAEEGL010907487.1_pt1 | contig 12774 bp, 12 predicted proteins | sample 9134231 | NCBI WGS metagenome assembly JAEEGL01 (sample SAMN16246548, study PRJNA631951) | gut metagenome | biome: gut microbiome; feature: rumen; material: fiber-attached | host: Bos | place: Iran: Karaj | collected 2018-10 | reverse complement strand
GATTCTTATGGACACCGGCCATTTCGGAGACATCCACGAGATCCTCTCCCTCCCCGATGAAGAAAAATGGACCCTGTTCAAGTTTCTCTCCGAAAAGACCAACGCCATGCCGGACCAAATCGCGAAGTACCTGCAGATTGTTCTAAGGCGGAAATAATCTCCCAAACGCCGGTGGAGGCTAATCTGCTGATTCAGAGGGAAAAACCTTATGCACCTCTGGTGAGTTTTAACCAGAGGTACTTCATATAATTTATTGATATTTAAACGGATAGCCTCCACCGGAGATGCCCGGGGCACTATTTTTTTGCGGGTTGGTGGGAGAAGGAGCGGCGGGGGCCTTCGGCTTCGCGCCAGAACTTTTCATCGAAGTCCGCCGGGGCCGCGAAGGGGCCGATAGGGCGGTCAAGGGTGAAGGCGAGGTAGGTGATGGGAAGGCCCATTTCAAGGAACATGCTTTCGTAGAAGGTCTGGACCTCAAAGACCGCCGCCAAATCCTTCAGGGGCGATTCTTCCGGGGGGAAGGGCTCTTCCCCGGATCGTCGCTTCGCAGGCCCTCCCGTCTCCGTCAGGCCCTCCCGATAGATGTCGGTGCCGGAGGCGAGGACGGGAAGGGCGTTCGCCGCGATGACCGCCTTCGTATATTCATGCAGGAAACGGGAATCGGTTTTCAAGTGCACGATGCCGCCGGGGGCGAGAAAGGAACGGTAACGGTCCAGGAAGAGCGGAGAGGTGAGACGGCTGTTCGGACTCTTGAGCTGCGGATCGGAAAAGGTCAGCCAGATTTCGGATACCTCGCCGGGACCGAAAAATGCCGGAATGAACTCGATCCGGGTCCGGAGAAAGGCGACGTTCGGAAGCGGTTTCTCCGTAGCGTATTTCGCGCCTTTCCATAGCCGGGCGCCCTTGATGTCGACGCCGATGAAATTCATCTCCGGATGGCGCTCCGCAAGGGCGATCGTGTACTCCCCTTTCCCACAGCCGAGTTCCAGCACGATGGGCTGGTCCGCAGCGAACATGTCCCTGTTCCAACGGCCTTTTACCGGGTGGTCTTTCAGCAGGAGTTCCCCGCCCGGGCCGTGTGACATCACCTCTTCCGCCGCCGGTTGCAGCAGGCAGCGAAACGTCTCATTCTCAGCGAATTTCCTCAGTTTTCCATGGCCCATTCTCAAATCCTCCTCTTCGTTGTGACCAGCCCCAGCCCCCGGAATCCCGGGACCGGGGACGGCAGGGTGACCGTCAGCGTCCAGACTCCGGCCTCGCGGGGAGAAACCTCCTCCCGATACGGCACTTTCAGCTGGCGCGAATAAAAATTCTCGTCCTCCCCTTCCAGCGGAAGATAGACCGTTTCCTCGTACAGACTGTCGGAAGGAGAACGCCAGTAAACCGTCAGCGGCGTCTCGAAATCGGACTCCAGGTAACGGTGCGGCCCGTCCAGACGTGTGTAGAACGTGAGGTCATAGACAGCCGTCGTATCACTCATGTCCACGGTAAACGCAAAGGGGCCTGTCTCCGACCGGATATAGGTCTCGACAGACATCGGCTCCCGGCAAGAAAGCACCGAGAGCAGAATCAGAAGGAAAGGGAACGCCCGGCGCATCAGGTCTCCTGTTTCCCGGAACCCTGTCCCTTGCGGTGACCGTTCCGGCGGCCCTTGTTCCGGTGCTTCTTTTTCTTGGCTTCGTCGAAACGGGAGATACTGTCGTCTCCGACGGCGGTGACGAATTCGGGCGCGGCGGCGAACTGATCCTTCCGGAGCGACTCGGGCCGGCGGCCGCGGCGGTTCATCTGGATAATCTCTTTCACCTCTTCCGCAGGCAGCGGATAGACATCGGCCAGCGAGCCTTTCTCATAGGAGAAATACAGGGTCTCGCGAAGGATGTCCGTCTTGACCAGATAAGCCAGGCCGTCCTCGAATTCGAGCGGTTCGACAACCTTGGGGATCCGGGACTGGGCGTCCATATAGGCCGCCACCTCATAATTGAGGCAGCATTTGAGTTTTCCGCACTGGCCGGCCAGTTTCTGGGGGTTCAGGGAGAGATCCTGCGTACGGGCGGCGGCTGTCGTAATCGACTGGAAATTCGTAATATAATTCGCGCAGCAGAGCTCACGGCCGCAGATGCCGAGACCGCCTATCAGGCCGGCTTCCTGCCGGGCGCCGATCTGCTTCATCTCTACCCGGATGCGGAATTCCTCCGCAAAATCCTTGATCAGCTGCCGGAAATCGACGCGGCCGTCCGCGATATAATAGAAAATCGCCTTCGTACCGTCGCCCTGGAACTCCACGTCCCCGATTTTCATCTCAAGACCGAGATCGGCGGCGATGACGCGGGCGCGGATCATGGTCTCCTGCTCGCGGGCGATGGCGTCCTGCCATTTCTCGATATCGTAATTCTTCGCCTTCCGGTAGATCCGGCGGAAGGTCGTGGTCTCGGGATCGATCCCCTTCGCCTTCATCTGGCGGGCCACGATCGGGCCCTCCAGGGTCACGATGCCGAGGTCATGGCCGGTCTGGGCCTCGACGATCACCAGGTCGCCGGTCTTGATGCTCTGGCCGGAGCCGTTGACATAGATCCCTTTCCGGGTATTCTTGAACCGGACCTCGAACAGGTGGTTGTACTGCTCCTGGCCGACGCCTTTCAGCCAGTCGTAGACTTCCAGCTTGCAGCAGCCCTGACGGTAGGTGCACCGGGTCTCGCCGGTCCCTTCCGCCTTGGTTATCGTACAACCCCGGAAACAGTCGTAACGGATATTTTCATTGACAGGTGTGTCCATCTTAAACGATCATAAAAAGCCGGTTGACGAGGTCGGTGAACAGCACTCGCTGGTTGACGTTCCTTTCCAGCAGCATCACCGCCCTGTCGACGTGTCTGGCCGCTCCGCGAGGGAAAGTCTTCCTGCAGCGGGAGGCGTAAGACGCAATCGCGTCCGACCACTCCTCCGGGACCCGCGCCAACCGGCCGAGTCCCTGCTGGACAAGGAAGATCCAGCGGAGGCATTCCGACGCAAATTTACAGAAAGATTTCTGTTTTTCCCTATTTTCCAGGTTCGCAATCGCCTCACCGGTCTCGAGCGCCGTGAGAAGATCCTTCTCCAGCAGGGCCCCCATCAGGTCCGAAAAGAGGTCCATGTAGGCTTGCGAATCCCCGTCCAGATGCCTTCCCAGGGCCATTTCGTCCTCCACGGACGGAGGCATGACCCGAAGGAACAGACAGCGGGAGAAAATCGTCGCGAGTACCTTCTCGGGCTCGTGCGTGATCAGGAGGAAGAGGGTTTTCTCCGGCGGTTCCTCCACCATCTTGAGCAGGGTATTCGCGGCCTGCTGGTTCATCTTCTCCGGAAGGTACAGAACAACGGACCGGTAGCCGCCCTCAACTCCGGAGAGCGACAGCTTGTCCAGCAGGGACTTCGACTCATTGACGGAAATCAGACCCTGCTTCCCCTCGAATCCGAGGGCCGCATAAAGGTCGCCTTCCCGGAAAAGCGGGTTGGCGAGGGCCATCTCGCGGAACGGCCGGATAAACTGTTCGGATACCGGCTTGTCCTTGCCGGCGACAGGGAAAACGAAATGGACATCCGGATGGATCAGCTTCGCGACCCGGTGGCCGGAAGGACCGTACAGATACTGCAGGAAGGCGAGCGCGATCGGGAATGCTCCGCCGCCGTCATTCTCATGAAGCAGCAGGGCGTGCGGAATGCGCCCGCTGTCGACCATCCCCCGGAGGGCGCCGACAACGGCATCATTTCCCCGAATGTCAGATAATTCCATGACCGGTCAGTTTTCACGGGCCCCGACGAAGAAGGCCAGTTCTGAAAGATACGATTTTTCTTTTGAATCCGGAAGGGGATCGAGGGAGCGGACCGCCGCCTCGACATACCGGTCCAGCCTGGCAGAAGCCCGGGCGATACCGTCGTGCTCCCGGACGAAGGAGAAGATGGCCGGGAGATCCTCCGGATGGTCGGAAAGACCGGAGACGCTCTTCCGGATCCGCCTGGCCTCTTCCTCAGGGACGGAGGCGAGGGCGCAGAGCAGAGGCAGGGTGATTTTCTGTTCCCGAAGATCCTGCCCGGTCGGCTTTCCGAGGGCCTCTCCGCCCTGATAATCAAGGATATCGTCCTTGATCTGGAAAGCCAGTCCGAGGTTGCGTCCATACGAAGCCAAGGCTTCCATGACCGCTTCCGGCGCACCGACCGAGAGAGCCGCGCTCCGGCAGGCCGTAACGAACAGCGAGGCCGTCTTGCAGTAGATGATCCGAAGATAGTCGTCTTCCGTCGTGTCGCATTCGGAGGATTTCTGAAGCTGGAGCATCTCTCCTTCCGCAAGGTCCGACAGGGTTCCTGCGAAAAGACGGATCACTTCTTCGCTGTACCGGTCAGCCGCGAGGATGCACCCGATGCACTTGACGAGCCAGAAATCCCCGATCAGCACGGAAGCAGGTCCGCCGAGGATCGACAGGACCGTCGGCTGTCCGCGACGGGTCGGACTCCCGTCCACCACATCGTCATGCAGAAGCGTCGCATTATGAAGCAGTTCCGTAGCGGCAGCGAAGCGGATCGAATCCTCTCCGGGGACCCCGGCCGCTCCTGAACAGAGCAGGGAGATCATCGGCCGGATCATTTTTCCGGAATGCGAAAGCAGGCTGCGGTTGGTTTCATCCAAGAGCCGGATATCGCTCCGGAGGGAAGCCGCGATCAGCGCCTCCGTCCTTTCCAGACGGGGCGCGAGATACTCCCTGATGTCCCGGATTCCGCTCATTTCGAGATTTCCTCCATCATCCGTTCCACCGTCTTCGGGAACCGGATCATCGCGCGGGATCCCTCGTCGAGCATCCCGGTCTCGACATAATGGTCCAGAAGCCGGACGAAAGGCTCATAGAACCCGTCGACGTCCAGGGCGAAAATCCGTCCCCGGAAGAGGCCCAGTTTCGCCAGAACAAGGGTTTCAATGACCTCGTCCAGGGTTCCGATCCCCCCGGGGAGGGCGATGGCGACATCCGCGTCCTTCCGCATCTCCTTCTTGCGGGCGCCCATCGAATCGGTCCAGACGACCTCGCTGAGACCGGGATGGAGGACATCCGCCATGAATCGCGGGAGAATCCCGATATGGCGTCCGCCGCAGGCAACCGATTCATCGGCGATTACGCCCATGGTCCCTTTGACGGTTCCGCCGGAGACGACAGTCCACCCTGAACGATGCAGCGCGCGAACTGCTTCACGCGCTGCATCATTGTACTTCGGATCAATCGAGTAACTCGCTGAACAGAAGATGACTGCCTTCTTTTCCCCCATTAGAAAAGGATAGCGAGGGAAACCTTGACTCCCTGGAACTTCACGTCCTTGAGGGACTGGACGGAGCTGCTTCCTTCCTCACCCTTGAAGACCTTGCCGAGGTTCGAGAAATACTGGGCGGAAACCTGGAAATGGCGGGCGATCTCGACGCCGGCGCCGAGGCCGAAGCCATATTCCATCTTGTTGCGGGCGTTGTCGGCCCAGGTCTTGGCGGCTTCCTTCACCGTTCCGTCATATTTGTCGGCGGCCGTAATCGCATAACCGATGAAAGGCTCGGCGAAAAGATACGGACGGAAGGCGACGAGGTCCGGTCCCCACTGGAATCCGACGGGGATCTCGATGAATCCCGTCTTGAGCTCGAAGGAATCGAGCGAATTCTCCTGCTTCAGATCGCCGGTCTTGGCGCCCTTTACCTGATAGAGGACGGACGGCTGGATGGCGAAACCGAGTCCGAGGTCGAACTTGTAGGTCAAACCGGCATGATACAGATTGACGGCCTTGACGTCGTCAACCGTTTTCATATTGGCGTTGGAGGAGGTCAGACCTCCGATGATTCCGAACTGCGCATGGGCATTGGCCGCGAAAAGAAGCGACGCAGCAGCGACAAGGAGTACAGCTAATTTTTTCATTTTCAGTTAATTATAAAAGTGATTCAATTCTTTCAACAAGGGCGGCTTTCGGCATGGCGCCGACCGTCCGGTCGACCATTTCGCCGTTTTTGAAGAAGAGGAGGGTCGGGATGTTCATGATGCGGTAACGCATCGCGACATCTTCGCAGTCGTCGACGTTGCATTTGACGACAGAGACCTTGTCCGCCATCTCTTCGGAAATCTGGTCGAGGATCGGAGCGATCATCCGGCACGGTCCGCACCAGACGGCCCAGAAGTCCACGATAACAAGCTTCTCATCCTTGAGAAGTTCGTCAAAAGTTGCATTGGTAGCTATCGTTGCCATGGTGTTCTCTTTTAATTATCTGCAAATATAACAATTATTTAAATTCCTACAACGCGTCCTCGACCGGGAGGACCCAGGCACGGAGGCCGAGGTTGGGATAATCCGCATCTTTGCGGCGGAGCAGGTCCATGATTTCCGGCACCTTTTCGTTGTCGACGACGGAGAAAACCGCATGGTTCTGGGTCGGCCATGCGTGGTTTCCCAGGTGCGGGTCTCCATTTTCACCGCCGCGGCCGCCGATCTCTTCCCATACGGTATAACCCCGCTGGCCGCACGCCTCGAGCACTTCTACGATTTCCTGGTTATATGCCTGATTATAGGCTACAAATATCGCTTTCATATTTTCTGCTGGTTATTTTTCCGTGCTTTCCTTCTTTCCCGGCGCTCGGAAATTCCGCAGTACAGGACCGGGATGATGACAAGGGTGATCAGGGTCGAGATGCTCAGACCCCAGGCGACCGTTACGCCGAGTCCGTTCCAGAGTTCCGAGCCTTCTCCCCTACCGAGGGCCATCGGAAGCATACCGAGGACCGTCGTCAGGGTGGTCATCAGGATCGGACGCAGACGGCTCCGGGCGGCCGTTACCGAAGCGTCCCGGACCGCCATTCCCCGCTCCTGGCAGAGAATCGTATAGTCGATCAGGACGATACCGTTCTTCACGACGATACCCAGAAGGATGATGATACCGATCATCGACATGATCCCAATCGCCATCCCGTGGACCATGTTCCCGAGGGCGACGCCCGTGAAGGCGAAGGGGATCGAAACCATGATGACCAGCGGGCCCATGAAGGACTCGAACTGGGATGCCATCACCATATAGACCAGGATAATGATCAGGAGCATCAGGAGGATCATGTCCCCGAACATCTCCTGCTGGTCCTCATAGTCACCGCCGATGCGCCAGCTCATTTCGGGCGGAAGCTGCTGCTCGTCCATGATCTTCGTCACGCCATCGACGGCCTCGCTAAGCGCATGGCCCCTGCCGACGATGCCCGTGACCATGATGTACCGGTCACGGTTTTTCCGCTGGATGGTCGGAGGGACCTTCGACTCGACGATGGAACCGAGATCCCGGACCCGGATTCCCTGGCCCTGGGCATTGTAGACGAGGATATTCTCGATATCTTCCGTGCTCCGGCGGAACTCGGGGGCATAGCGGACGCGGATATTGTACTCGTCGCCGTCCTCCCGGTAGAAGGACATGACGGATCCGCTCATCGCCGCGCTGACGGCAGCCGCCGCGGCGGTCGAGGTCAACCCGTTGAGCGCCAGTTTCTGACGGTCGAAATCAACCTCATATTCCGGGGTGTACTGGTCGCGGCTGAGGATCGCCTGCGCGAAGAGCGGGGTCTCCATCATCTTCGCACGGACCTCACGCGCCTGGCGTTCCGTCTGCTCGAAGTCATAGCCGTAGATCTCAAGCTGGACGCTGGCGGAACCGCCCATTCCCATACCCTCGTTCACGTTGAACCGGTTCAATTCCGGGAAGAGGGCGAGGTCGGCGCGGATGATGTCCGCGATCTCGACATTCGAACGCTTGCGCTCCTCCATGCTGCCGATGTTGATGTTCATCGTAATCAGGTAGGTGCCGTTGTTCTGCATGCTCGCAAAGGCATTGTCCGTGTCAGCCTGGCCGAAACGGTAACTGAGCACCTTGATCTCCGGAACATCCCCGGTGATTTTTTCATAGATGCGGGCGGCCACGTCGCGGGTCACATCCTGCGAGGTCCCGATCGGAAGTTCGATCGAAGCGGACAGACGACCCTGGTCGGACTTCGGCATGTACTCGGTTTTCATGCCCGGCAGGTAGACCGCAAGCACGAGGACGAAAATCACCACGGCTCCCAGGAGGACGATCGCCTTATGGCGCATGCACCAGGCGATCAGCCGGGCGTAACCGTGCGAAATCGCATCGAGCACGCGGTTGACCGGCGTGAAGAAGGCCTTGTACAGTTTTCCGGTTTTCGGTTTGTTCGTCAGAAGGACCGAGCAGAGCATCGGGACGAGAGTCAGGGCCGCCGTCGTGGAGACGATCATGATGATCGATACGATCCATCCGAGCTGCTTGAACATGATTCCGGCCATACCGGAAATCATGGTCAGCGGAATGAAGACGCAGAGCATCGTCAGGGTCGACGCGATGACGGAGATGCCGACCTCGGCGGTACCGTGGACGGCGGCTTCCTTCGGCTTTTCTCCCCGTTCGATATGCGTCGTCACATTCTCCAGGACGACAATGGCATCGTCCACGACCATTCCGATCGCGATCGATAGCGCCGACATCGAGATGATATTCAGCGTATTGCCGGTCGCAAGAAGGTACATCAGCGAGGCGAGGAGGGCGATCGGGATCGACAGGACGACGATCAGGGTGCCCCTCCACCGGCCGAGGAAGAGGAAAACGACCAGCATGACCACGAGGAAGGTGATCATGATCGTTTCCTTCAGGGAGTTGATCGTCCGGAGGATGTTGTCGGAATTGTCGACGACCGTCGTGATCTTGATGTCGGTCGGAAGATCCCGGCTGATCTTTTTCAGTTCCTTCTTGACCTGACGGATAACGTTGACCGTATTGTAACCGGACTGCTTCTGGATGATGATCTGGGCACCCCGGACACCGTTGGTATAGGATTCCTGGGACTTCTCCTCGAGGGTATCGTCGACGCGGGCGACATCGCGGAGGTAGACCGCATTCCCGCCGTAGCTGCCGACGATGACGTTCAGCAGTTCGGAGGGATCCCCGAACTCTTTCTTGATCCGGAGCGAATAGGTATCCGATCCGATATCGATGCTGCCGGAAGGGACGTTCCGGTTCTCCGCCGCGATGATCTGCGACAGGGTTGAGACGGTAAGTCCGTAAGCGGCAAGTTTTTCCGGATCGCAATAGACCTGGATCTCACGTTTCGGCGCACCCGCGACGGAAACGGTACCTACACCCGAGACGCGGGCGAGCGGGGTCGCGACACGGTCGTCGAGGATCTTGTCGAGGGCCGGGACGCTCTGGTCCGCGGTCGCCGCCAGGATCATGATCGGCATGTCATCGACGCTGAACTTGAAAATGAACGGAGTGGAGGCCCCGTCCGGCAGTGCCTGACTGACCATGTCGAGCTTGTCCCGGACATCGTTCGTCGCTTCGTCGATGTCGATGCCGTAGCGGAACTGGAGGGTCAGGATCGAGATGTTCTCCCGGGAATTGGAAGTCAGGTCCTTCAGGTTGGGAACGCCATTGAGGGAGTTCTCCAGGACCTTGGTCAGGTTGTTCTCCACGTCTTCGGCGCTGGCCCCGGGATAGGAGGACATGACCATTATGACGTTCGACTCGATATCCGGGAAGTTGTCGACCGGAAGCCGGGTCAGGGAGAACACGCCAAGGATCGCGAACGCGAGGAAGATCAGCGCGGTCGTGACCGGTTTATTGACGGCTGTTCTGTAGATACTCATGGCGGATTATTTGCTGAGGATGTTGACTTTCACACCGTCACGGAGGGCGCTCTGGCCCTTGACGACGACGGTCTGGCCTTCGGAGAGGCCGCCGGTGATTTCATATTCGCTCCCGATATGGCGGCCGACGCCGACCGGGATGTAACTGACCGTGCTGTCCTCGTTGACGACATAGACATAGCGCTGGCCGGTGCCTTCCTGCTTGACGATCGCCTGGTCCGGAAGGACGATGCGGTCATTGGTTCCGAAGACGACCGTGACCCGGGCGAACATGCCCGGACGGAGGACCCGGTCGGAATTGGTGACATGGACCTCGGCATTGAAGGTGTGCGTGAGCGGGTTGATCGTCGGATAGAGGCGCTGGACCTTGCCGGTGAAGGTACGGCCGGGCAGGGCGTCTACGGTCAGGGAAACGGAATCGCCTTTCTTGACTTTCGTATATTCATTCTCGGAGATGCCGACGAGGAGCTTGACCGGCGTGACCTGCTGGACCGTGAAAAGCGGAGCGGTCATCCCGAACATATCCCCCTTGTCGAAATTCCGGGCAGTGACAAAGCCGGAAATCGGACTGCGCAGAATCGTGTTCTCCAGAAGATTGTCGTAATTCGACTTGCGGAGCTTGAACCCGAGTTCCGCGGTCTCGAAATCGGACTGGGAGACGCCTCCCTGCTCGTAAAGGCCCTTCAGGCGGGTATATTCGATCTCATCGTTCTGGATCTGGAGCTTGAGCTGGTCCAGCTGCAGCCGGTCCATCTCGGCAAGGATCTGTCCCCGGGACACGAAATCGCCGACCTCGACGTTGATCTTCCGGATGCGTCCGCCCTGCTGGGGCATGATATTATTCGTCGCGTACGCTTCGACGGTGCTGGAATACGTATTCTCGTCGGAAACTTCCCGGGAGGTGGCGACCGTCACCTCAACGTTACGGACGATCTCGACCGCCTCCGAAGGGGCTACCTGCTCCCCGACTCCGCTTTTCTGTCCTTCCCGGCTGCCGCAGGAAACGGCCGCGAGCGTGATAACTGCAAGGATGTAAATTCTTTTCATATACGATTTTTTATTTTTCTGCATTGAAATCATACCCGAGCGTCTGCTCGAGACCGGCCTTGGCGACCAGGAAATTGTAGATAGCCTGGGAAACAGCCAGGCGGGACTGGGTCAGCACCAGCTGCGTATTGTTCAGGTCCGTCAGCGTGCTTCCGCCGAGCTGATAGGATTTTTCGGCGATGTCATAGGCCTTTTCGGCCGTGGCCAGTCCTTCGCGGGAGGCGTCGTAGGTGCGCATCGCAGTTTCCATCGTGGAAAGGCTCTGGCGGATGCCGATCTTGAGCTGCCGCTCCGCGTTGATCCGCTGGAGGTCGAGTTCGGCCGCCTGGACCCGGGACTGCTTGATGTCGTGATAGCGTTTCCCGCCCGAGAAAATCGGAATGCTCAGCTGCAGGCCGACATAGGAATAGGGGGTCCAGCGGTAGTTGCTGAACTTGAAGTCGTCCGTCATGGCGTTGTAGCTGTAGGCGCCCGCGAGGGAAAGGGTCGGCAGATAGGCATACTGCTGGGTCCGGATCGTCTTCGCGAGCATCTCGGCCTGGATCGCCAGCTGGCGGAGGGTCGTATTCCGGTCGAGGGACGGATCGTCCTGGGAATGGATATCATAGAACATATGGTCCGCATAGTCCCCGAGGGTCCCGGCGATGTCCATATTCATATCCAGGTCGACACCCATCACGGCCTTGAGCTGCCAAAGGGCGAGCATGACCGAATTCTCCGCATTATAGACGTTCGGGATGGCGCTGGCGACATTGGCCTTCGCACGGGTGAAATCGAGTTCGGACGCCTTCTGGGCATTGAAGCGCATCTCGGTCTGGCGGAAATTCGCGACCGCGTTCTCATAGACCTCTTTATAGACATTGAAGGCCTCTTTGGCCATCAGGGCAGCATAGAAGGCCTGCTTGACGGACGCGACCGTACCGAGGCGGGACTCCCGCGCCTGTTCGACGGAGAGTTCGACCTGGTCCCCCGTGAGCCGGAGGCTCTCCCAGAGCTGGGCATTGACCAGCGGCATCGCGAGGTTCACGCCCCCACTGTAGGTATTCATACGGCCGACCTCGAAACCGCTGTCAGATGAACCTGAATCCGGTTTTTCCGGAGCGACGTAGGGAGGGATCTGGTATCCGCCCGCAAGCATGATCTGCTGTATATAATACATGATCGGGTCCAGGATGCCGCTCATCATGCTGCCCATGCCTCCGCCGCTTTCTTCTCCGTCGGAACCGCCGCCCATGTACATGACCTGTTTCTTGATCGTCCGCTGGTAGGATCCGGTGCCGTTGACCTGCGGGAGCAGGGAGGCGTAGGTCCCCCTCCGGGCATACTGCGTCCGCTCGATCTCCATATCCGCCACCTTGACGGATACATTTTCGCTCAGGGCGATCTTCAGGGCGTCGTCCAGGGTCAGGACCACCGTCGAATCGGCCGGAGCCGCCCCGCTGCGGTACTGGGCCCGTGACAGGGCAGGAAACAGGACGGACACCGCTACGAGGAGCAGCGCCTTACTCATTCTTCTCATATAATTGATCTTTAAATAATTCATGATATGCTTCCCAGCCCTCTTCCGTGAAGAGAGTAAGCCCGACCGTCTTCGCAAAAGCAGAGCAGAGCCGTTTGTGGGAAATCTTCTTTCCGGGGATGGAATCGTTCCCGGACCCGTATTTCGCGATCCCCTTGTGGATGAACCCGAAGACGAGCGCCTGCGCTTCGACATCGATATCTTTCTGGAAAAAGCCTTCCTCCTGTCCCTGAAGGACATAGCTGACAAAGGTTTTCCGGATATCCGATTCCCGGAGAGCGGTCGATTTCCGGAATGTTTCGGGATAGTACTTCATCACGTCGGAGGCCATCCGGCTTTCTTTATCGATCCAGTGTTTCTGTGCCATCAGGGTCGACGCGACCCCGAGGATTTCGATGGCGTTCTTTCCGTGGCAAAGGCTGGAAAGAAACTGTTTACGGGTTTCGAAACGAGACTGGATGACATCGAAAACGAGGTCTTCCTTCTGGGAATAATACTGGTAGAACGTTTTTTTGGAGATGGAG
>JAEEGL010119505.1_pt1 | contig 12774 bp, 10 predicted proteins | sample 9134231 | NCBI WGS metagenome assembly JAEEGL01 (sample SAMN16246548, study PRJNA631951) | gut metagenome | biome: gut microbiome; feature: rumen; material: fiber-attached | host: Bos | place: Iran: Karaj | collected 2018-10 | reverse complement strand
ATACCCGCACCAATAATAACAGTATCTGTAGAATATTCCATTACGTCATTTATTTTTTGGTGCGCAAAGATAATAAAAAAAGGGACGCGGCGAGCCACGTCCCTATATTATAAAAACATTATCATTCTGACAATTCCAAAATCATAAATTCTACACGGCGGTTGCGTTCACGCTCTTCGGGAGTTTCGTTGTTGTTGAGCGGACGAGATTCGCCATAGCCCACAACCGAAAGACGCGATGCTGCCACACCTTGTTTAATCAAATAGTTGGCAACTGTTTGCGCACGACGTTTTGAAAGATTGAGGTTATAAGCATCGGCTCCCATATTATCGGTATGTGCCGAAATTTCAAGTTTTTTTACATCGGGGTTTTCTTTCAAAAACACTGCCACAGTATCCATAATAGTGTTATCGGTATTAGCAAGACGGGCACTACCCGAAGCAAAAAGGATAGGAGCACCAATAGGGTCGCCAACTTTTTTGCGACGCAATTGTGCCGACATATCAAGAGCGTTGCTAACATAATTGTAACCCGAAGGCATAAGATTAATGCCAAAATCGTCGCCAACACGGTTGATGGCTACTGATTCGTCTTTTACAATAATGTCGATATCTTCGTCGATAAACACATAATCGGGAAATACATCAACAATTTCGGGAGTGGGCACAGGCAAAACTTTTGGCAAAAACTTTACACGAATGCCCACCGAGGCAGTAACGTTAACAAGTTTTACACCGCTGCAATAGGCTGTTTGGGTAACGCCCACATACGATTCGGCATCCTCGTTGTACAATCGGTCGTAATTAGCATTTTTGATGTCGCTAAATCGGTAAGCACCGCTAACGCCCATACTGATGTCGATTTTTTTGTTGATGGCATAATATGCACGCACTTCGCCGCCAACGCCAAAAGAAATACTCTTAAAATCGGGTGTGCCGTCGAAGCCCGAATAGTTAGAAAGGTGGTGTGTGGGTACATCCTGAACAATTGCTTTGTCATCATAATAAGGATATGTTGCCACTACGCGAATATCGCCCGAATTATTTTTGTATTTTTTGGCAGCTATGGGCGAAACTATTGCCGTAGCTCCCGCGCCCAACACCCATTTAGGATTGAGCTGAGTTTTGTAGTATACGCCAATGGGAATATCTATGGCTGAGATAGTTACCTTTTCTTCAATATCTCGATACTCTGTATGAAAATTGCGTTCTTTATGTTCGGTAAGAATTTTTTCATCGATACCCTCTTGTTCGTCGGCATTATAATTAAGATTGGCTAAAGCCGAAAAAGTGTTGTAGCCCGCACCAATGCCTACTCCCCAATTGGAATTAAAAAAGTATCGATAGCCTACCTGAGCACCGTAGCCCATGCCCATTTTTTTAGTACCGTAACCATCGGTAGAAAATGCAATATTGTGCAAACCTCCACCAAGGTCGAAAATAAGATAATGTTTTGCGGTATCTTGTGCCGAAAGGCTCATGGCGCACATTAAAGCCAAAGCCGCTGTAATAGTTTTCTTAAACATAATATACTAAGGTTAATTATTTGACAATAAGTTTAAATCCTTTTTTCTCGCCGCCGTTGATTAGCGAACCTGAATATACCCCAGAGGGCAATGTTACTGATGTTTTTTGCTCAACGTTAGAAATTTTCTTTACCATTGTGCCATTGGCGGTGAAGATTACTATATCGTAATTTTGGTCTTCATCAAAATTCAAAATTTCAAGGGTAAAGTTTTCGCCCTGTTTTGCAGGATTGGGATATACCTTGATGCTTGGTTTCAAAGCCTTGGCAGTAGAAAGCCATTCAACAGGACATGACATCATCTCTTTGCCATCGCCCGAAAGTTTTACGGTGTACAAACTATTGTAATCGAACTTCGGCTCGGTATAATATAGCAAAGTAGCACCCGGAAGTGCCTCGCCATTTCTATACCATTGGTATGCATTGTAAATACCCTCGTGATTATCTACAATGAGCATATCGGTGTAAAGCTGCACGGCAGCATTGCGGAGGGGAATAGTGGCGGTGATAGTGATGGTTGATTCTAATGGACGGTACACTTCAGGGTTGGCACTTACAAATACTACCTTACCAGCATAGACACCGCTCTCAATATTATCAGGAATGGTTATAACAATAGAGCCTTCTCCGTTTTCTATTGTGCCGTTAACAGCAGAAATAACATCATTAGGGAATGAAAGTTTAAATTCTGACGCTTCGCCTTGGGTAATTTTAAAATCGATTGTAACAGTTTTTTCGCTACCGTTGCAATAGTTGTCGGCACTGGCGGGGAACGAAACATCGCCGTTAAATTCGGCATCAATAGCTATGCGGTCGTCGCGCCATTGTGCAGTGAGGGTGATATTCTCGGCTGGCATAGTTTTAATATCTTTATCCCATCCGAGGAATGTAAAGCCCTTGCGCTCGAGGTTGGCAGGCAACTTTACATCAGAACCATACTCCAATTCCATCATTTCAATATCAATATTGCAGTCAGTGTTGAAGGTGATGGTGTATTTATTGATTTGCCATTGAGCCTTAAACGAGAGATCTTGGTCGGGCATGTTAGATGGAATATCATTATCCCATCCCTTGAACGTATATCCAGTTTTTACAGGGTCGGCAGGTTTGGTAATGGCAGTGTTGTAATCTTGTTTTATGGCTGAAATTTCAGAACCGCCGTTGGTATCAAAAGTGATGGTGTATTGATTGATTTGCCATTTTGCTGTTATAGTAACATCCTGGGCGGGCATTGTAGCGGGTATTTCCTTATCCCAGCCAATGAATGAATAACCCGTTTTCACAGGGTCGGCAGGTTTGGTAATGGCAGTGTTGTAATCTTGTTTTATGGCTGCGATTTCAGAACCGCCTTCGGTATCAAAAGTGATGGTGTATTGATTTATTTTCCATATAGCAGTCAGAGCAATATCATCGTACGAGCCTTTGGTAATAACACCATCAGGGTCAACGGCTTTACCAGTATGCCATCCATCAAAAGAGTAACCTGTTTTTACAGGTTTTTCGAGTGTGAATGTAGAAGTTTCAACAGTGTATGTTGTAGGATTGGTTTTGCCATCGGGAAGTTTACCGCCATCATAGTCGAGGGTGATAGTATAATTAATTATTTTCCATTGGGCTGTGAGGGTGATATTCTCGGCAGGCATTGCCTTGGGAACTTCATTGTCGCCATATTTCCATCCTTTAAATTCGTAGCCGGCACGGGATGGTTCGGGAAGATTATCTATCGGGGCTTTTTCTTTAAGCAACATAGGGTCGATGTTTATATCATCGAATTTTGTGTCAAAAGTGATGGAATAACCTTTTTCCCAATGCGCGTAATACCAACGGTTGCCACGGCTATTTTTGAAAGATACTTTTATTGTTTTGTCGGTAAGTTTGGTGGCTGAAGTTCCGGTCCAACCGGCAAAAACGTAGCCTTCTTTTTCGGGATTTATGAGAGTAACTTCGTCGTTTTCGGCAAACTCTTTCGGATTGGATTTTCCTTCGGGCAATTTGCCGCCATCAAGTTTGTAAAAGATTTTGTATTTGAGTTCTGCACCTATCGGAGCATAGGTAAAGAGTCCGGGATTGCCTTCTTCATCGGGGTGAGCATATGTAGTTCCGGTTGCTAAATTTTTTTCAGCATCGGGCATTTCATCCGTTAAAGGAATAGATTTATAGGTAAAGCCATTGCCACCTATAAGATTAACACAATCATAAAGCATAATATTTCCTTTTTCTAGTTCACCTTCGGTACTCCATCCGTCAGATACGAATACCGTATTTAATTTTTCGCAAGCCTGTCCTATATAATTACTTGTAAAAAAATTATTAAAAGAACCGACATTTTTGGTTTTCCACGTTCTTAAGTCAAGACATTCAAGACTTTTGCAATTTTTAAAAACACCTTGCAAAGATATTGGACCATCGAATTCAAATGTACCGCTTACATCCACATCTTCAAGAGATTCACAATTCTCAAAAAAGTATTCCATATCAATAATTTTATTAGCATTTACTTGGCTCATATCAACACTTTTCAGATTTTTGCAATCTTTAAACATCCATGCACATCTATCACTTAGGTTTAACTTGCCCAATTTCACAGTTTTAAGTTGGCTTTCCCCGTCAACACAAGCGAACATATACTCTGTCAGAGCCGAAACACCATCAGCAGATTTCCAATTACTTAAATCAATACTTTCCAAAAAATAACACTTCGAAAACATTCGTCTCATCTCCACAACACTTGCCCCACCAAAGTTGCTCAAGTCCACTGTTTGGATATTTGATTTCATGAACATCTCCAATAAATTAGTAACTTTCGGGGCTTCAAAACTTGACAAATTAAGTTTAATATTTTTACAGTTTTGAAAACTTTCCTCAAACATATGGCCCATATCCAACACATTTTTTGTGTCAAAGTTTTTAAACGCTGTTGAAAGGTCGGTAGGAATTGATGGGTCGTTCTCATCTATTTTGTAAGTACACTTATAAAACATATATCGCATATCTTCCACTTCAGATGTATTCAGATTCTGCAATCCTTCTACGTAAGCCAAATTACAACCTTGAAACCAACTGTTACAAGATTTAAGTTTTCCGGCATCAGAGTTTGTATAGTCAATAAAATCATCCGTCAATACTACTTTTTTATATCCGCCAAGATTCCAATGCGGGGTGTCGTAAACATTCTCACCGTAATATTCCACACTACGCTGCGAGTTTAAATTATACACATTTGGGGTAAAATGATACTTATATTTATCTTCATCGTACAAGAAATAAAAAGTTTCAGTAGATTTATCATAATAGGTGTAGGCTGTTTTTTTGGTCATTTCTACAGAGATTTTTACAAACTGGTTGTCATCATTCAGCATTTTTATCTCGACATAGCCCACACCAGCATCCAATTCGTCCGCTATATACTCTTCCGATGCATTATTACCTGTAACATTTATAGGATATCTTTCAATATCATATATTGTAATACCAATTGAATAAGAACATTGTTTCCCACTATTTTTCGTTACCGTAATTTTATCACCGGCCTTGTTTACTGGAATTTTTAAAACCACGCCCGTTTTGGGGTTAACCATATTATCGGAGACGGTGATTTCTGTACCATTGGCTTCTACTATCATAGCAACATCATCATCATCGCTGACATCATCAAAAACATAAACTGGTTCTGTTTCTCCATTACAATCTCTCATCCCATTACCAACACTTGAACCATTTGTAAACGTCCACGAAGCAGTAAATTTGTCGGTTTGAGCAAAACTTCCTAAAGGGAATAGGAAGGAAAACAATAAAAGGATTAAAAATAAACAAGGTTTGGTTTTCATAAAATAAACAATTTAATAGTTAAATATTTAAGTTGACTATACCGCTCGTGTATAACGAGCGATGAGGCAAAGGTATGGAGAATTTTTGAAAATGTCAATAGGGGAAGGGGGATAATAATTAGTTGAGATGTAAACCAAAATTAAAAAACATCGTTATAATTAGCGGTGAACGCCCAAAAATACAAGTTCACCGCTAAATAAAACACACTTATAACAACCCTAAGTCAATTTCTTTCTCTTAAAAAAGTACAATCAAAGGAAAATATATCTACCTTTGCGGCTTGAAAATATATAATTAACTTTTAAAAATTTAAACATGAAAAAAGTATTATCAATTATCGCTTGCGCTATGTTGTGCGCAGTTATGTTTGTATCTTGCGGATCTTCTTCATCGTTTCCAAAAGAAATAGAAACGATTGAAAATGCATTTAAAAGCAAAGACTTTACAACCGCTCTTTCTGCTGCAAAAATTATTCTCAACGGTCAAGACAAAGCCACAGCCGACGACCTTCTTATTGGTGCAGCAGGAGGATATTTTGCAATTGCGGGTATGGTACAAAACGGTCAAACTATGAATGTAGCTGATGCTCTCGTTGTTGCTAAACAAATCGTAAACGGTTTTGAGCAAAGCAAAGCCAAAGATGCCGCTTACTACAACAAATGCAGTGACGAATTGAAACCTCTTTTGAACGGTGTCTCATTTGACGATATCGTATCTGTTATTAAAACATCTTGGATTCCCCAATACGAGTCTATGCTCGCCGGAGATGCTTCTGAGGAAGCAGATGCTGACTACTCAGACGAAGGCGACGAAGAAGAGAGCGACGACGAAGAGGAAGAAGAATAGTATCATTCTTTGGCTCAACGCCTAAATAAATAATTTTTGTGCCGCATTTTTAACACCAATGCGGCACTTTTTTTTGCCCAAAATAGCGAAACCGACTCATTTTTTTCGTATATTTGGAATAACAAAAAATATCACAATATGAGCGGTACCCTTTTCGACAAAATATGGAACAATCACGTAGTTAAGACCATCGAGGGCGGTCCTGATGTGCTGTTTATCGACCGTCAATATATGCACGAGGTAACATCGCCGGCGGCATTCGAGGGTATCAGGCGCAGAGGGGTAAAACCTCTTATGCCTGAGCGAATTACTGCCATTTGCGACCACAACATACCCACTCACAACCACTTGCGACCCGTGCAAGACCCGCTGTCGGAGGCGCAGATTTCGGCATTGGAACGCAACGCCAAGGATTTTAACATTCCGTTTTTTGGTCTCGACCACCCTTACAACGGCATTCTGCACGTGGTGGGTCCTGAACTTGGACTTACACAGCCCGGAATGACCATAGTTTGCGGCGACAGTCACACCTCCACACACGGCGCTCTCGGCTGCATCGCCTTCGGAATAGGCACGTCGGAGGTGGAAACCGTTACCGCGGCGCAATGTCTTTTGCAATACAAGCCCAAGCAGATGAATATCAGGATAGAAGGCTCGCTGAGCAAAGGCGTCACATCCAAAGACCTTGCGCTTTACATACTTTCGCAATACGGAACCGACTTAGGCACAGGCTATTTCATCGAGTTTTCGGGCAGCACCATAAGCGGACTTTCGGTAGAATCGCGAATGACGCTCTGCAATATGGGCATCGAAATGGGCGCACGAGGAGCATTGATAGCCCCCGACCAAACCACAATCGATTACATCAAAAACCGTCGATACGCACCGCAGGGCGAAGATTTCGTCAAGGCGGAGAAACAATGGCGGCAACTCTACACCGACCCGGGAGCGCATTTCGACAAGAGTATTGAAATCGACGCCTCAAAAGTCCCCGTGATGATCACCTACGGCACAAACCCCGGAATGGCAATGCCTATCGACGGCGTTATCCCCGACCGCACCGACGACAAAAAGTTTGTACGCGCACTGCGTTATATGAATTTCATCGCAGGCGAAAAACTCATCGGCAAGCCCATACAAAACGTATTTATAGGCAGTTGCACCAACGGCCGCATCGAAGATTTCCGCTTGGCGGCACACATTATTAATAATAGAAAAATTGCCGACGGAGTAAAGGCGTGGATAGTGCCGGGCTCTAACCAAGTGCTCTACCAAATCAAAGAAGAAGGTTTGGACAAGATATTTACCACCGCAGGGGCGGAACTCAGGCTGCCCGGTTGTTCGGCTTGTTTGGGTATGAACGCCGACAGAGTACCAAGCGGAAACTACTGTGTATCAACATCCAACAGAAATTTTGAAGGTCGTCAGGGCGAAGGTGCGAGAACAATACTTGCAAGTCCGCTCACTGCCGCAGCCGCAGCCGTTACAGGCTTGATTGTCAACCCAATAGAATTTATTTAGTATGGAAAAGAACAATATCACCATATCCAAGGCAGTTGTCTTCAAGTCAGACAATATCGACACCGACAAGATAATTCCGGCACGGTTTCTCAAAGCCGTCAGCCGTGGCAACTTTGGCGAAAAACTATTCTGCGACCTGCGGACCAATCCCAATTTTTGCCTCAACCAATACTCCGGCAGCCGCAAGATACTCATCACCGGCAACAATTTCGGTTGCGGATCAAGCCGCGAACACGCCGTGTGGGCACTCTACGACTATGGTTTCAGGGTGATAATTGCCACAGGCTTTGCCGATATTTTTAAAAACAACGCCTTCAACAACGGACTTCTGCCGCTCATCTTGCCCGGAAACCAATGCAACATATTGGCACAAAAGACGATAGACAACAAAGACACCGTTTTTGAGGTAAACATCGAGGCACAAACCGTAGGCATCCAAGGCGGAGAATTATTCCCCTTCACCATCGATCCCTTCCGCAAAGAGTGCCTCATCAACGGATTTGACACTACACAATGGTTGTTAAACATTAAGGATGAGATAATTGATTTTGAAAACACAAAACCATCATACAATTATGAATAAACACATTGCAGTAATCGGTGGCGACGGCATTGGCCCCGAGGTAACAGCACAAGCCGTAAAAGCATTAAACGCAGTGGCTCAAAAATTTGGGCACAACTTTAAATATACCAACGCACTTGGCGGAGCATCTGCCATCGACCAATGTGGCGACCCTATGCCCGACTCTACCATTGCCACCTGCAAAGAGTGCGACGCTGTGCTCTTTGGCGCATTCGGCGACCCAAAATACGACAACGACCCCAACGCAAAAGTGCGTCCCGAACAAGGATTACTAAAAATCCGCAAAGACCTTGGTCTATACGCCAACATCCGCCCCATTTTTACCTTTGAATCATTGATTCACAAATCGCCCATCAAACGCGAGATTGTAGAAAACTCCGACTTTGTGGTGGTGCGCGAACTTACAGGAGGAATGTATTTTGGAATGAAAGGTCGCACAGAGGATGGCAAAACCGCCTTTGACACAAACACTTACTCCACATACGAAATAGAACGCATACTTAAAACAGCCTTTGACCTTGCCGCATCTCGCCGCAAAAAAGTCACCTTGGTAGACAAAGCCAACATCCTTGCCACATCACGACTTTGGCGCGAAACAGCAATGCGCATCAGCCAAGATTATCCCGAAGTAACAACCGACTATATGTTTGTAGACAACGCCTCTATGCACATCATCACCACGCCCAAAGATTTCGACGTAATAGTTACCGAAAACACCTTTGGAGATATTCTCACCGACGAGGCAAGCGTTATCACCGGCTCAATGGGAATGATGCCAAGTGCGTCGGTAGGAACGTATACATCACTGTTTGAACCCATTCACGGGTCGTACCCACAGGCGGCGGGCAAAAACATTGCAAACCCGATGGCAGCGATACTTTCGGCGGCAATGCTTTTAGAAATGGCGTTTGAATTAAAACCCGAAGCCGAAGCCATCAAATCTGCTGTTAATCAAGCCATTAAAAACGGAATAGTAACCGAAGACATCGCCGAAGGCAAAGCCTATTCCACCACCGAAGTGGGGGACTATATAGCCACGTCAATTTTGGAAACAAAGTAAATTTTTAACCCAAAACGCAATTTTTAGCAATAAAAACCGCTTTTATTTGTAAAAAAACTCTATCTTCGCCCCAATATTAAGACAAGACAAGATGAATACATTACAACTAAGTTCGGCAATATTAAAAGAACTGAGTTTCTTCGCCGATAACGAAACCATATTGCAGAAAGTGCTAAAATATGTCAAAAGTCTCAAAAAAGAGAAAAAGAAAGATGACACCTTGATGACCAAGGAGGAGTTTTTTGCTATGCTCGACGAATCTTCAAAAGAAGCCGAGGAGGGAAAATTATATTCCAGACGTGAAGGTGAATCTTTCGATGCTTTTTTTAAAAGAATAACCAATGTATAAAGTAGATTTTACCGACAAGGCCTTAATAGGTGTTGCAAAACTAATGAAGTCAGAACCCAAAGCATACAAAAAGTTGCTAAAACTTGCAGAGGAGTTAGAACAACACCCCCTCACTGGTACAGGCAAACCAGAACCGTTAAAAGAAGACAAAAGAGGCAGATGGTCGCGTAGGATAACAGACAAACACCGGTTGGTTTACGAAATCCACGGCAACGAAGTATTGGTTATAGTAATCTCTGTATACGGACATTATGAAGATAAATAAAACCCTTTAAACAATATCAAACAATGAAAAAAATTACAAACCTACTTTTAATGCTGTTGCTCTTGATGGCAGCGGCTTGCGAAAAAACAGACGACACACAAGATCTTGAAGAAGAAATCTTTAACCCCGGCGACAAAAAAGTCGGCTTAGTGCTCAGTGGAGGTGGTGCAAAAGGCGCAGCCGAAATTGGCGCACTTAAAGTTATTGAACAAAAAGGTATCAAAATAGACTACATTGCAGGCACAAGCATAGGCGCTATTATGGGCGCGCTCTATTCGGCAGGATACACTCCCGATGAGTTGGAAGATATGTTTTCTAAAATCAGTCAAGAACAAGGCAAAAACAGTCTATATATCAGAACATTGATATCAAGTCTGTTGGAAGCTAAAGGAATCAGCACATTCGACGATCTTAAAATTCCTTTCCGCTGCGTAGTGGCCGACACCAAAGAACTCAAAGAGGTGGTATTGTCAGAAGGCTCGGTACTTGAAGCCATAATGGCCTCATCTGCGATTCCATACATTTACAGCAATGTAGAAATCGACGGACATATATATGTTGACGGCGGATTTTACAACAACCTTCCCGTAGATGTTGTCCAAAATATGGGCGCAGAATACACCTTAGTAATCGACCTCCGTCAAGATGGCGAATCGTTTGTACCGGCTTACCTCGAACCACTTGTTAAAGAAGCACTTAAAACCGATTTAGGACAGGCTATGCTCGGCAACGCTACCGAATTAGTAAAAGACTATTTCAAAAATCGTCCCGACTTGCCAAAATACGAAGCCAACAAGCAAAACGCCGACACCTACATTCATCCTAACCTTGCAGGATACGATGCTTTAAGTTTTGGTGCCGACAACGTTAGAGAAATGGCTAACATTGGTCAAACTGCTGCCGAGCCCAAATTAGTAATGGCAAAAAAATAGATTGAAATATATTGTTTTTCAATCTTCTACACAACCGATATTAATAACTATAACTAAATATTAACAACGATGAAAAACTATCTACTCCCGAGCATTGCTATAATGCTTGCAGGCTCATTAGCCTTATCTTGCAACAAAGATAAAAACGATGAAGAAGACGGTCCTTTCGACCCCGGATTCACTTACGAAAAACCTGAAATCATCCATCTCGACGAAATCATTCCGGTAGAAATCACCGAAAGCACGTTTCCTGACCCCGTGTTCCGTGCCATAATTTCTACACGCGATTACGACAAAAACGGCGACGGCACTTTGGACGTTGACGAAATTATCCACATCCGCAATATCCATTGCGAAGCTGCCGGTGTAAAATCGCTCCAAGGTATTGAATATCTGTTGGAACTGCGTGGTATCTATTGTCAAGACAACCAAATCTCAAATTGGAACCTCGACAACAACAAACTCCTCACTGGTATTTGGTGTTCGGGCAACAAGTTTAAAGCACTTGACTTTACAGGTCTTGACGACCTTGTTTGGGTATATTGCCACGACAACCACGAACTTGAAAATCTCTGTGTAAGCAACAACCCCAAAATGGCTTACGTTGAATGTAACACCTGCCCCCTTAAACATATCGACGTAACCCACAACCCCGAATTGGAACACCTTATGTGCGGAACGTGCCAACTCGACGAACTTGACCTTAGCAAAAACCCAAAACTGCAACATTTGGACGCTTTTCAAAACAATTTCACAGAGTTAGACCTCTCTAACAACAAGATGTTGAAACGTCTCGACATTTGGCGTAATGAGAATCTTGGCGACTTAAAAATCGACCATATCAAAGGTCTGCAAACCTACAACTGCGCCAAAACGGGTATCGACAAATTGGATGTTTCAAACAACCCCGAACTTTACAAACTCGTTTGCAGTTACAACCAAATCAAAGAGTTAGATTTGTCGAAAAATCCAAAACTTGTAATACTTATGTGTCAAGACAACGCACTCACAAAACTCGACCTTTCGTACACACCGCAATTGCGCTTTTTGTGGGCTGCGCACAATCAGTTTAACTCGTTAGACCTTGGCTACACACCATACCTCATAAAAGTTCATGACAAAGGCACTTACGAAAAAGACGGCATCGACCACGAATGGTATATCGACTTGGGCGGCGACGTGTCTACCGGCGACGACAACAAACTATACCTTTGGGTAAACACAAATGTTACTTTAAGCGATGCATCTCACGGCAATCAGGCTGCAACAGAGAGATATTCTGATTTAGACCCTGGCGTTAAGGAAAGCGACTGCCTCACACGCGGATATGTAATCAACTATCTTTACGAAATGGCAGGAAGTCCCAATATCGGCAGCCACAAATCAAGTTACTTAGACGTAGCAGGCACAAAATACGAAAAAGCATTGATTTGGGCAGAGATGAGAGCACTCATTATGGGATATCCCGAATTTTTGGGCGACTATTGCAGTCCTGATAAATGGGTTACACGTCAAGACCTTATGTTTATGCTAATGAGATATTCCGAGGCCTTTGGCTACGAACGCTCCATCGACTTTGGACGTAGCGATGAATATCTCGACTACTACGACATCGATTCCGACCACTGGGAGGCTGTTTGCTGGTGCGCCACTTGGCACATAATAGAAGGCAAAGGCGGCAAAGAAAAAAGCCAACAAAAAATCGACCCTTACGGTCGCGTAACACAAGCCGACCTCGACCTTGCAATTGCTAATCTTAAAGAGGTTAACAATTTATAATTCAGCAAATTATCACACAAAATAATTTAACCCCTATGAAAGATTTACCTGTAAATATAACTCTAATTCTCATAGGGGTTATATTTT
>JAEEGL014938475.1_pt1 | contig 12775 bp, 10 predicted proteins | sample 9134231 | NCBI WGS metagenome assembly JAEEGL01 (sample SAMN16246548, study PRJNA631951) | gut metagenome | biome: gut microbiome; feature: rumen; material: fiber-attached | host: Bos | place: Iran: Karaj | collected 2018-10 | reverse complement strand
GGGGTCGGTAGGGGGCGTGCGCGGTGGCACGTCCCCTACCCGCCTGCGGCGCGTAGCCGCACATATTAATGTGCTTACGGCGTAAGCCGTCAAATAGATCATAGGAGCTGAACAATAACTCCGAAATCAATAAATTACTCCGCCGCCTTGAAGTTATATTCAGGTTTGATCACCTGCATCACCTCGACGGTTGGCTCGATGTTATCGACGATATCTTCCATTCGTTTGTATACCATGGGCGCTTCGTCGAGGGTATCGGCACAGACCGAAGTCGTGAATATCCCAGCCATCGACGAAGCAAATTCATCGACTGTAAACGTCTGTTTTGCCTGGGTTCGCGAGAACAAACGCCCGGCACCATGCGGTGCGGATTGATTCCATGCATCATTGCCCTTGCCCCGGCAAATCAGACTGCCATCCCGCATATTGATGGGAATAAGCAGCATTTCACCGAGTTTTGCGGATACTGCGCCCTTTCGCAGGATACGATTCGGAATATCGATATAATTGTGAATCGTCGTAAAACTGTCGGCAATGTCGAGATGCATTTCGCGCACAATCACATCCGCCATCGCCTCGCGATTTTTCACAGCATATTTCTGCACAATTTCCATGTCGTGCAAATAGTCTTCGAAATCTTCGCCCTGCAGATATGCCAGATCTTTTGGAATCGTTGAAACCACGCGTTTGCGCATTTTTTCTATGGTTTTCTGAATTTTCTTCCGTTCGCCATTTGCCTTCATTCGGTCGATCATTTCCCGAAGATCGCGGACAGATACACCATTGAGTGCATTCCAGGCCTGTTCCTGATAATAGTTGGCCACCTGCAGCCCCAGATACCGACTTCCCGAATGAATGACCAGCCACAGTTTGTTGTTTTCGTCGCGATCGACTTCGATAAAGTGATTGCCGCCGCCAAGCGTTCCAATCGAACGTTCAGCACGGATGCGGTTTACCGACCGCAGACAACGCAATTCATCGAGCGGAATCTCGCGCAGATATTCATGATTTGATTCCCGCACTTCTCGCCCAAATGGCACATGCGCGCGAATCGTTTCGTCGAGTTTTGCATAATCTATCGAAGTTTCTTCGAGCTGCATTGCAAACATGCCGCAGCCGATATCGACACCAACCAGATTCGGCACAATTTTATCCGATATCGTCATCGTCGTTCCAATCGTACATCCGGCCCCCGCATGAATATCGGGCATCATACGAATCTGCGCGCCTTCGGTAAATGGCTGGTCGCACAAAAGCTGCACCTGCTCAATGCTTTTTTCATCCACGACATCGGTATAAATCAAAGCTTTGCAGTATTTTCCCTCAATTTCTTTCATCATAACCTCCATCTGCTGCATATCGAAAGCATGTGTCATATTAGGGGGAAGTCTCCCCCTGCGCGGCTATGTGCTCGCCGTGAGACGTGCGATCGCGCGTCTCTGCGGCTGCGCGCATACGCCGCGACCCCCTCAGTCTGGAGCAACAACCGGGCACCCGATATTATCGGTCTTCCGGCTTTCCTGCATTTGATTTGGCAGATTCCGGCATGAAGATCATTTCATTTGGGTAGCACACGCGTGTGCAGCACGAAATGAACTCCCCATAAAGGATGCAAAAAGCTGCAACATTTCTTTACTTTTACGATGTAACCGCTATAATTATTAGCTGTGTACGGCGACAGTGTTGTTCCTATCAGATTTGGGGCAATAGTCTGTCCGGGCGTGCCGCAGGCACACCCGGTAACTTATGCAGAAGTGGCGCCTTCCAGGCGTGTCATATTGTTGTATCGCTTTGATGTGTCATAATCATTTTGATGCTATCAACTCGCTTGTCGTACTGAGCTTAATTTTTTCCATACGCAGGCAATTGAACTTGCGAAGGATTTTTTTAGTTCTTGAACAGTCACGCTGTCTGAATTAAGGGAGTATTATGAAAAGAATATTTGCATTGCTGTTTGCCAGTCTGCTCATCTTTGGCTGCGATGATTCTTCGGATAACAGAGACAACGGAACAACAGATCCGGGGACCACAACAGATCCGGGAACTACAACAGATCCGGGAACCACTCAGAAAAAAGATGACTGTAATTGTACAGTAGGTAATGATACATGTATTGATAAATGTATCCGTACCATTTGTGAATGTAGCAATGGTGTTGAAACGCTGGATTGCATCGGTAATTGTCAAACGATTGCAGACTGCAATGTCATAAAACTGGATATGAGTAATTTCAATCCATTCAATCCTGGAAGTATTTCAGTTTCGATAGAAGTCACATCACAGGATCAAATTACATGTCTTGATGGGTTATTGAATAAACCTACGCCAAAAGCCAACGGTGAACAGTGCTCTGCCCACAACGAATGCAAAAGCAATTATTGCAATCCCAGCACAAACAAATGTGATAACGAACCAGCTGCAAGCAGCAAAAACAATGGCGAGCAGTGCGCTGCCCACAACGAATGCAAAAGCAATTATTGCAATCCCAGCACAAGCAGATGCGATAACGAACCAGCTGCAAGCGGCAAAAACAATGGCGAACAGTGCGCTGCCCACAACGAATGCAAAAGCAATTATTGCAATCCCAGCACAAGCAGATGCGATAACGAACCAGCAGCAAGCGGCAAAAACAATGGCGAACAATGCTCTGCCCACAACGAATGCAAAAGCAATTATTGCAATCCCAGCACAAGCAGATGCGATAATGAACCAGCCGCAAGCGGCAAAAACAATGGCGAACAGTGCTCTGCCCACAACGAATGCAATAGCAATTATTGCAATCCCAGCACAAGCAGATGCGATAACGAACCAGCAGCAGGGGATAAAGCCAACGGAGAGTCGTGTGAATCGAATAACGAATGCAGCAGCGGAATATGCTCTTATCGCCGCTGTTCAGGTGGCGTAAAACCAGGTGGTGAATGTTCAACGCACACGGATTGTGAACACTTTTTCTGCCTGGATTCCGGTCGTTGCGGCATCGATGTCGTCAGCGATCTGGATTACGATTATAATTTCAAATGTTCATCAGACAGTGACTGTGATTCAAAAGGCATCGGTCTTACCTGCAATACGTACCTGATGCTTTGCAGACTGGATGATCCCTGCAAGGGCGTAGATTGCGGTTCCGGGACATGCTATATGGGACAATGCTTAAACCAGAATATGAAAGAAGGGGCTTCATGCACCGAAGGTTCAGATTTCTGCAAACAAAGCGTAGCATTTAACTGCGAAGGCGGTGTTTATAAAGCTACAGACTGTGCTGATATGGGATTAAAGTTCTGTACGATTTATATAAACAGTAATCATCAAAAAGTCGCACAATGTGTAAACAACTCAATTAATTTGTGTGCGCTTAATGCGACAAAGAATAATAGCGATGTTAATATTTGTACAAAAGACAACTCGGGTTACTATCCAAGCGAATGTATCGAAGATGTAAACGGCTGGCTGCTGGCATTCCCCAAAGAGGATAAGACCAGTTGTGGCAGCCAGAGCTGTGAATACGATGTCCATCAGATTAATAACCTGTGTCAGTAGAAATATTGCTGGGGAAATTGATCTTTCCCGGGGTTGCGCAATCGCGCGCCCCCGGGTTGTCATCTAATTGCCCAGTCAGGGGCTGAAACGAGCAACCATCCAAAGGTAACGCCTTTCAGGCGTTACAAATTGTTGCGATGTTTTGCCCTGATATGTTCACAGGCCTGTGTTCCAAAGCATTATTTATCGAGGCGCATATTATCGATGAGTCGAACGCCGCCGACTTTAACAGCCATCAGCATGATGACTTGTTCGGGAACATCACCGTTATAGATTTCGAGGGTGTCGGGATTGGCGACAGAAATGTATTGAATTTCGGTATCTTTTTCGGCGGTGATTTCGGCCTGAGCTTCCCAGACAAGCTTTTCGGCGTTGCGGCAGCCGGCTTTAAATGCGGCTTTGGCGCGTTTGAGCCCGTGATTGAGGGAAAGCGCCTGTTGGCGTGCATCCGGCGAAAGACGGACGTTGCGGGAACTGAGGGCGAGTCCGTCGGCTTCGCGCACGAGCGGCATACCGATGATTTCGGTCGGACATCCCAGATCTGCGGCCATCCGCTTGAGAATCGTCAGCTGCTGGTAGTCTTTTTCGCCAAAGAATGCATAATCGGCGCGGCTGAGCCACAAGAGCTTTGTGACAACCGTCGCAACGCCACGGAAATGGCCGGGACGCGTCGCACCACACAGAATGTTGCCCAGATTCTGGACTTCGACCCAGGTTGACCCCTGACCGTTGGGATACAGCGATTCGACTGTCGGAATGAACAGAACATCGGCACCACACGACTGTACCTTTTCGAAATCGGCCTGTTCATCACGCGGATAGGTCGCGTAGTCTTCGTTTGGACCAAACTGCGTTGGGTTGACAAAATCGCTGACGACGACGAAATCTGCTTTTGCGCGCGCCGCGCGAATCAGCGACAAATGGCCTTCGTGCAGATAGCCCATGGTCGGCACCAGACCGATGGATTTGCCCTCGTGCTGGATTTTTTTGGTTAGTGATGCGAGTTCTTTGGCATCACGAATGATGATGGTTTGATTTGACATAGATCAATTTCCTTATGGTTCTGCCAAACTGGCACTTATATTATATTCCGCAGCACCCGCATGTCCTCCTTTCATTTGGGTGATGCCTTTGGTTTCATCAATGGTCACGCCTCCCCAGAAATCATCGGGGCCACTGGCATTATCCTCGCGCTCCCAAACCGTACCCTTGTGTGTGATGGTGAGTGACGAAGAGAAGTTTTCATCTTCGTCAGATTCACTTAATCCTTCCGGTTTGGTAAAAGGAATGAGCGGCTCTGCCTTTGAAAATTCCGTATATTCATAAGCAAGTGTTTCTGGCTTGCATTTGATATATTTCGTTTTTTTACAATTTCCGGGTTTGGGTTGTTTGGTCAATTTGAGATCATTCGCTTTTTCCAAAAAGTATATGCCATTGGCATCTACAGCCCAGATACCGACGGGCAATGCATTATCACTGCTATCGTTAAATAAAAAGACTTCATCAATCACCTTATCACTCGCACATGATATTTTCGCAGCACAATAACTGACTTCAGCCTGAATCAATGATGTTTTGCATTTAAGATCATAGACTTGAGTCATCGTGCAGTCTTCTCTTTCTTTGGTATTTTTACAATCCCAACAATTCTCCTGTACATTATCATCACACAATACATCATTATCATCTATGAATGATACTTCACGGCTGGATTCGACATTATAAGTGAATTCGTGCCCATCCACAAACATCGGGTTGGATCCCCATTTTTCACACTTTTTCTGTGCTGAATCCTGAGTAGTTTCATTCGTTGATTTAAACGTTTTTACATAGTTTTCACTCAGGCTGTTCCAATGTTCGAATAATACATCCATTCCCTTGCGTGCATTCTCTGAATTGATCATGGGTGCCTGATATACGCTTCGGTATTCAATCAAAGTCTGTACCGGCCCAAACTGATAGATAGAAACATCTGTATCAGCCTTTTGTATAGAATCTGAGCCACCAATCTTTTGGCTATGATACTTCCAGCCAATTACCTTATTATTTTCGTCATAAATCGTATCAATGGTGACACCGATATCAAAAGCTTCTTCAAATCCATTCCCTTTGCCAATATGCATGATAAAAGTCGTGCCTTCGGGAGAGGATTTCAGGTCTTCAATTGTAATACTTTTTGTCAGAAAAATCGGACCTGTCCATTCAGATTTGGTCAGCGCATCATAAAAACGATCGGCGTTACCACTAAAATAGCCTTTTCCCTCAACGTATATGCTGTGATCCGCTTCTTCACCATTTGTCAGATTGTATACTGCAGAAAATTCTGCATTTGGTTCAGTTGCTTTGGGATTCCCCATTTCATCATCGACATGAACTTTTTGTACAATCGGCTTTAAATCGGCCAATTTTAAGCGTTTTGCAGGCGTTACCGGATCATTGGCTTTGGGGGCTTCAGCTTCTTTTACCTGAGCATCGCTGTCCTGCTTATCAGCCTGATTCGAGTCTGCATTTTGCGCATTGGCTTGTTCCTGAGTGGTCTGGGGCGTTTCTTCAGAAACCTGTTTTTTCGCCTTACATCCCGTACCGATTGCCAGTATAGCCAGGGAAATACATAAGATATATCCAAAATGCTTCATTTTTTTGTGATTCCTGTGTGATTCTCAGCGCGAGGAAAATTTTACAATTATCGCATCATTCTTGGGTCTTGTGTTGATCCCCTACGGGGATCTCTTGAATTTGGATTTCACTGTTCCCCCGGTAGTCGCTATGCGCCAACCGGGGGTACTCACATGGAAGCCCTACGGGCTTCTTTTGGATGGATGTGCAAAAAAACATGGCACACTAAAAGTAATACAACAATATGACACGCCAGGAAGACGTTATTGCCAGAGCCCAACAGAAGCGACATCATTTAGTGAGTGAGCCTCACGTGTATGTACGCCGCAGGCGCGCATGGACAGAGATGGGCGGCGCGTATTGAGCTTGTCGAAATAGCGCCGCAAACGCGGCGTATCGCAGATAGCCGCGCGGGGGCAGGCGCGTATTGAGCATAGCGAAATAGCGCCGCAGGGGGCCGCAGCCCCCACCAAACCACTAATGATACGATTCCTGATCGCTTGGAAATGCGCCGGATTTGACGTCGGCGGCATAAGCCTTGAGCGCATCGATGACGGTCTGACCGAGTGTTGCGTACTGTCGGACGAATTTGGATTTTTTGCCAAGACCGAGGCCGAGCGCATCCTGAAGCACGAGCACCTGACCGGCTGTATCGGGGCCTGCGCCGATGCCGATGACCGGCACTTTTACGGCATCCTGTATGCGTTTGCCGAGCTGACGGGGCACGCATTCGACGGTAATCGAGAAGCAGCCGGCGTTTTCAAGCGCTTTGGCGTCGCGCACCAGATTTTCGGCATCCTGTTCGGCTTTGCCCTGCACGTGATAGCCAGACATGGCGTTGACGGATTGCGGCGTTAAACCAATGTGTCCCATCACGGGGACGCCGGCTTCGACGAGTTTTTTGATCAGATTGACACAGCGCATGCCGCCTTCGATTTTGACGGCATGAACGCCGGCTTCTTTGAGAATGCGAATGCCGGCGCGAACGCCATCTTCGTCGTTTGCCTGATAGCTGCCAAACGGCATATCGGCGACGACAAATGGTGTCTGGCAGCCGCGCATCACGCATTTGGCGTGGTAAATGATATCGTCGACGGTTACGGCAAGCGTCGTATCGCGGCCCTGCATCACATTGCCGAGGCTGTCGCCGATGAGGATCATATCGATGCCGGCAGCTTCGACCAGACGCGCAAACGTCGCATCATAAGTCGTGATCATGGAAATTTTTTCGCCAGCGTCTTTTTTGCGCTGGAGATCAGCGATGGTGTTAGCCATTATTCCTCCTTGAGATCGAGTAAATGGCCGCTTTTTTCCTGTTTTGTATGCAGGTAACGGTCGTTATACATATTGGGTTGAATGATAATGGATTCGCGGGCAGAGATCTGAATGCCACAGGATTCGAGTCCCTCGATTTTGCGTGGATTATTGGTGTAGAGGCGGACGGATCGTACGCCAAGGGCTTTGAACATGGCGGCGGCGATATCGTAGGTTCTGAGATCGTCGTCGAACCCCAGATGAATGTTGGCATCGACGGTATCGTATCCCTGCTCCTGCAGATGATAGGCCGCAATTTTGTTGGCCAGGCCAATGCCGCGGCCTTCCTGCCGCATGTAGAGCAAAATGGCTTTGGGGAGCTGCGAAAAATGTTTTTGAGCCGCTTCCAGCTGTTGTCTGCAGTCGCAGCGCAGCGAGTGGAATACGTCACCAGTCACGCATTCGGAATGCACGCGAGCCGGGATATCCTCGCCATTGCGTACATCGCCGCGTACCAGCGCTACGTCTTCGATTCTGCTGCCGTTGCGTGCAAATGCCACAATCTTAAAATCGCCGAATTGTGTCGGCAACTCTGCTTGTGCGAATATTTCAAGCGTCACTGCGCTCGAATTCGTTTCCATCAAATACCTCAATACGTTACAAGCTATGGGCAGACCAACAAAGGCTTGCCGTCGCGGTGTATCTAATCATATTGCAGGAATTCGCAAGGTTTTTTTTGAAATTCATGATGAATCCGATAATCATCAGCTCTTTATTTTGACGGCTTTCGCCGTAACAACCATCTATTGCGCGGCTACGCGCCGCAGGCGGCAAGGGGCGTTGTGTGCGCGAACGCCCCTTGCATCCCCGCGCGCCCGGGGGCCCGCCCCCGGAGCCCCGGCGGGTTCAAGCTAATCTTTAGTGCGACGCTAAAACGCCATCCATGGCGTTGTATCGTCGCCCCGCCGACATCGTGTCGGCGGGAAAGTTGTTAGCTCATCATGACGGCCTACGGCCGTATGATTTGGCTTTGGCAAATACGCATATTATAGATTTAATTAAACATAAGAGCTGAACGCTTACCTTAATCCGCATCGAATTCGAAATCTCGAACGACTGCCATGTGCTGCATTTTCGTCGCATCCGAATCGTCCGGTTTGACGGGGGCGATATCCGCCATTTCGCCGAGTTTTTTATACACGCGGGAATCGAGCACATGACCGTGCGGATATTTGTGTTTGCCAATCACCACGGGTACTTCATGCGCGCACAAATCCGGATTGCACAGCAGGTAGTCGATTTGCTTATGACGCGTGATGTTGGTGCGGACCATGCCTTCCTGATCCTGCGGCCAGTCGGCGTATTTGGTGCCGATCACAAACATGCCGTCGAGCTGCCGGCGAATCGGATCCCAGCTGGACTGATTGAAATCACCGCCAAGCATGACGTAATAATTCTTGTTGTCTTTTTTTATCTTGTTTTCGATGTTCTGACGGATCGGTCCCATCTCGGGTTCGTTGTCCTGCGTATAGAGGTGAACACTGACGACGAGCAAATCGCGATCCCCCGGGATATCGATCACGGCCCAGTCCCAGTCGCGATTCTTCACCATGTTGGATTTCCAGCCACCCGATTCGATGATGGGATATTTGGAAATGATCCCGTTGGGGATCGTTCCTGTGCCGCGGTGAAACTGGTATTCCTTGCCAAAAGTGCTGGTAACAAAACTCTTGATGCTATTTTTGTTGTAGTTGAATTCCTGAATCAGCACGATATCCGGCTTGAGCGCCTTGAAAATCCGGATCCCTTCGCCATTGTCGTACGACTGATCCTCGCCGGTTGTCGTATTGGCCGTGACGACACGGATTCTGACTTTGTCACCGGATTTCGGGGATTTTTTAAATATGGCATTCGAAACGATTGCGGCCACGGATGCATCGTCGTCAATATTTTCGAAAGCCAGTGAATACGTCGGAAGCGATTTGTAGCGCTTGTCTTTGGTGTAATCGAGCTTGAGCTGAACTTCGAATTTGACGTTGCCATCGACCTCTTTATCGTCCACGCCGGTCACTGTCACCATCTGCGGATCGTTCCAGTTCTCGCGCAAAAACTCGAGTTCAGTGACATCGACTTTGGCTTCGGTCGTATCGGTCACGACAACCTTGACAATCACCTTGGATTCCGGCTGTTCCGACAACGCCACAGCAAAGGTTTGAGATGTCCCGGATTCCAGAACGAAATGCTCATCTGGTTCGAGAACTGAAAGCGATGGCGTGGGTTTGGGGGCATCAGCAAATGCAGCACCTGTAAACCCCAGCATGACTGCTGCTGTAAATAAGACATATCCTATTCTTTTCATTTTTCTTCCCTTGGCGCAGAAAAATCCTGCATATCGCGTAAAACTTTGTTTTTCTGTAATTTATCCGATTGACCTGGTTTGAAATAAGGATCTTTTGATGGAATAGATTTTTGAAGCTGATGCTTCATCTGGCTGAGAATAGATTTTTGCGGAGGTATGATTGGAATTGGCGAATCTGAAGCGTGTGAATTGGCCGTTTTCGATGCACTACACGACGCACAGCTTTTTTTCTTCCGATGGGATTGTGTACGCTCCGGCGGCTTATAATCTGGATTTTTATAAATCCAAACGAATCGATTTTCGTCGCGATGCCAGGAAACAATGATGTGAACTGGTTTTGGTGTGTTTTCTGAATCCTGTATAAGTCCGGCGTGTACATCGGTTTCTGCTGTTTCTGCGTTTTGTATCAATTCGGGATGCACTTCGAATTTGTTCAAAACCGCATAATGCGACAATTTCTGGTTTGGAAAATAGGCTTTTAGAAACCGCTCCACGTCAAGCGACATCAAATTTTGTACATAGAAAACCGTTTCCTGATCGTTCTCACGAATGATCTGAAAATATGCAGGTACAGTTGCATGATAGATCGTCTTGTCGGAAGCGATGTAGACGCCTCTTTGATCGAATCGTTTCTCGGGTTTTGGAAGTTCAAACGGCGGTGGATCACTGATTTGGATATCATCGATGTGCGCCATCAGACGGTTCGAATCATTGTCGCTACGCTCGCATGATATCTGCGTAATCGCTGTTCCCAGTAGTACAGTCGCTAAAAGCACACTTTTGAATGATCGTAACATCTTTCAATATGAAACAGGCGCTTCATAAAGAAGCGCCCGCAAGGTCAATCAATCAACAGGCCTATTGATGTCACAAGTCTGACATCGTATTTAGGCAGATTTAGTGGCACTTAAAATCTGAATCACATTTATCTTTGCATGCTTCTAAGGCATCTGCACATGCTTTTGTGTTACCGCATTCTTTCTTGGCGGCTTTGCAATCCTGACGACAGGCGAGACGATCGATTTTGCACAATTTCTGTTCGGGGGTCAGTTCTTTCTTTCCAGTCTGAGCTTTCTTGGGGGGAATTGATATGCCTTTCTTTTGAACTTGGTCAGCGATTGGTTTCTTTTCGGGAACAGGCTTGGCATCTGGTGCTGCTTTAGGTTTCTTTTCAAGTGCAGGCGCAGGTGCAGGTGCTGGTGCTGGATTCGGGGCTTTTGCTGCAGGTGCAGGTGCTGGAGCAGGATTCGGAACTTTTGCTGCAGGCGCTGGTGCTGGTGCTGGTGCAGGATTCGGAGCTTTTGCTGCAGGTGCAGGCGCTGGTGCTGGTGCAGGATTCGGAACTTTTGCTGCAGGCGCTGGTGCTGGCACTATTTTATTCTCTTTTACCTGAACACCTTTATCTTTTTTCTCAGCCTTGTCTGCTTTCTTTAATTCTTTTGCAGGTTTAGGCGTTTTGAGCTGTTTTTCAACCTTTGGATCGTGTTTGAGATCGGGTGCTGGCTGTGCAAAAGCCATGCTGGCACCACCGATCCAAAAAACGATTCCCAAAGCACATACGATTTTATTCGACAACGATTTCATTTTATCCTCCATAATGAGCGATGGTTATCAATCCCCCGTCATCCCCTCAGGCATACTTTGCATACATGATGCCAGAAAGCGGTTCAAATCTTTTTAGCCGGTAGATACAAAAAACGCATGAAACAATTGATGTTCCATGCGTCAAACGGATTAAATCTCCGAAAGCGTGTGTATGGTTCGTGCGATGGGCCCCTTTTCGTTGCGTCCCTCGACAAAGCTCACACGCATATGATGTTTGAGCTTATCGAATGTGACATCAATCAAATCGGCATAGCAGAAGAAGATATCGACATCCGCATCATCGGGTGCGATGAATCCCCATCCCTGAGAATTGAGCAAAACGATTTGGCCATACTTGGTTTCGCCCGTTTCTGTAAATTCTTCGTGTTCGACGGCTTCGGCGGGCACTGGATTTTCGCTGTCGTCATCGAAATATTCTGAAGCATCATCTTCATCGACATCAGCACTGCGAGCAACAAACAAGCTGATCGGCTCGTTGGGGCCATATTTTCCGGATTCGATAATATCCGACATCAGCACTGGATAAATCGCATCACCCATCAGTTTTTTGGAAACATGGGTTTCGTGACGCAAACCGCGATCATTGATGAATTCAAATTCCCATCCCAAAACCATCACGCGGGTTCCGGTCGCCTGAATCTTTTGAACCAGCGGTGAATAATCACTGTCACCAGCGACGAGCACGCAAACGTCGTATTTGCGCAGGTGCGTCATTTCGTATGCTTCAAGTGCCAATGCCACATCAACGCTCTTTTCATTGCCTTCGAGCATCGGCCAGAAATGCGTTGTAATTCCATTATACATCAACACATCTTCAAATATGCGTTCACCTCTCAGCCAGCCTTTTTGCTCCACAACCGGCGTCGTATAACGCCCTCTGAAATAATGGGCATCCACGATACGACAGAACTCCGGCTTTGTGTGCTCTCTCTCTGCTATCTCCTCTCGCATAAACTCATGCAGCCCCGATATGCTCAGTCGCATGTGATTGCGATGATGAAATACATAGAAATTACTCACATGATAGAGATAATTACCATCGTAAAATACGCCAATTTTAATGACACTTTCTGACATTTCCTAATCCACCGTCAATTCACAAAACAATCTACGGACTTCATTGTCCATGAGCCCCAATGGCCCAATGCGTCATATTTTAAAACTTTTTGTTACCTTTTGTCAATGAAACCCGGTATCCCCGACGTGAGAATGGTAACAATTCAGACTATTATTTATTGACGGCTTGCGCCGTAAGCACATTATTTGCGCGGCTACGCGCCGCAGGCGGGTAGGGGACGTGCCACCGCGCACGCCCCCTACCGTCCACAGTTCGCAATATCAAATCCGCTTCGTCTCTCGCGCATGGCGCTTCGACTTGCGCATTTGATTTGCTCACTGGCCTCT
>JAEEGL014504801.1_pt1 | contig 12775 bp, 10 predicted proteins | sample 9134231 | NCBI WGS metagenome assembly JAEEGL01 (sample SAMN16246548, study PRJNA631951) | gut metagenome | biome: gut microbiome; feature: rumen; material: fiber-attached | host: Bos | place: Iran: Karaj | collected 2018-10 | reverse complement strand
GGATACGGAGCCGCCGATACCGCTGTACGCTGAACCGGAGGAGGGTTCGGTCAATTTTCATGGTGACCGGATCGAGATCACGTTCAACGAGTATCTGCAGTTGGACAACGTAGCCTCCAACCTGCTGATGTCCCCTCCGCAGCAAAACCCGCCTGATGTCAAGGTGCGCGGTAAGAAACTGATGGTGCAGTTCAAAGACACGCTGCACGACAGCACGACCTATACCATCGATTTCGGTTCTGCCATCTGCGACTACCACGAGAAAGTGCCCTTGCGCGGTTTCTGCTACTCGTTCTCCACGGGCGATGAGATCGACACCTTGGAGTACCGGGGACGTGTCTATGACGCGCTGACGATGAACCCGCTCATTGGTGTGCTGGTGGGTATTCACAAGGATCTGTCGGACACCGCTTTCGTCAAGCACCCGTTCCTGCGAATCGCCAAAACGGACTCGACAGGTTGTTTCCGAATCGGTAACATTCACCCGGGTACGTATCGTCTGTACGCCGTGGATGATATCAGCCGCGACTACCGTCTGACGGTAGGCGAGTCGTACGCGTTTGCCTCCGAACCGATCACAGTCTCCGCACCGCTGCCGCAACTGGTTCCGGATAGCATAGATTCTATTCCGCTAGATTCCATTCCTACGGACTCCATTCCGCTGGATACGATCATCAATCACCAACGGCAAATCATCACTCAGTTGGCTTCCGCTGCTCCGCTGTTCTTGTTCAAAGAGTCGCAGCAGAAACTGTATCTCCAACGCGCCGCGCGCGAGAAACAGCACTATGTCCAACTCGTGTTCTCTGTTGCCCCGGACAGCCTGCCGCAAGTACGCGCGTTGAGTGACACCGTTCATTATCTCGCTCATTATTCTACCAAGGGTGACTCGGTTACGCTTTGGCTCACCGACAGCCTTACGATTCGTCAGGACTCGCTCTATTTTGAACTGCGTTATCGTCAGACGGACTCCCTGTACCGCCTCGAGTGGACGACGGATACGATCCGTGCTTTTTGGCGCGCACCGAAGCTGTCCGCCAAGGCGCTGGAAGCGCAGGAACGGGCCAATCGCAACAGGCGGCTTGACCTCAAGAGTAACGCGCGGAAAGGGTTTGACCTGTACGACACCCTGCGTATCATCTGCTCGACACCCTTGGATTCGATCAACCGCGACGCGTTCCATCTCTACGAGTTAGAGGACACCGTCCGCCATTTGGTACCTCTGACCTGGATACCGATGGACTCGATGCCGATGAAGCTCCAGTTACTCACGGCATGGAAAGAGGGAGCGACGTACGAGCTCAAGATAGACAGCGGAGCTTTGCACGACGTGTACGGTGTGACGCATATCGCCGCTACGTACGGCCTGCAACTCAAGAAAACGACGGACTATTCGACCCTGCGCGTCAAACTGAATCCCTTCGTGCCTAACGCACGTATCCAACTGCTCAACGGTAAGGACCAGGTGCTGTATGAACTGCCGGCAGATGAGCAGGGCTCGTTCTTCCAGTACCTCAAACCCGATGCGTATTACCTGCGTCTCTATCTGGACGAGAACGGAGACGGTCAATGGACACCGGGCAGTTGGGCGGAGCAGCGTCAACCCGAACCCGTCTATTACTACAACCAGAAGATACAGACCAAGTCCAATTGGGATTTTGAAGAGGAGTGGAACTACCAACAACTCCCGTCCATTGAGTCCAAACCCAAAGAACTGATCAAAGTCACTTCCCTACAGAAGAAATAGTGAAAACAAAATGGTTTGACTATAGTTTCTTAACGGTCGGTCTGCTCGTTCAGATCGTTACATTCGTGGTAGCGAACGAACTCGCTGCTCCCGACTCGCAACTCCCGGCGATCAGCCTCATCTCAGGCCTGTTAGGCGTGTGCTCGGTGTGCCTGTGCGCGCAGGGTAATATAGGAACGTACGTGTTCGGCTTTGCGCAGGTCATTACCTACACCTACCTCTGCTACCAACAACGTTTCTACGGCGAGATCGCCATCAACGCCTACTATTTCGTCACGATGATCTATGGTGTGATCGCTTGGAAGAAACGGCTGCAAGCAACCGAGAACGGGACACAAGTGACACCGCGTACCTTATCTGTTCGTGCGATCCTGCTAATCGCGCTCTCTATCGTGCTGCTTTCCACACTCGTAGGGTGGGGGTTGGCAACCTGGACAGATGATACCCAGCCGTACTTGGACGCTTATACAACAGTACCTGCGCTGGTTGCGCAGGTACTCATGATCCTCGCTTATCGCGAGCATTGGTTCATCTGGTTGACGGTCGATATCTTCAGCGTCGTCCTTTGGCTCCGTGCAGGCGACTACTGCATGACCGCACAATACGTGTTCTGGTGTGCCAACTGCCTCTATGGTCTTCGCCGTTGGAAAACACTAACCACTAACCGTTAGCCTTTCGCCTTTATTTCTCATTCGGCATTTTAAGCGTGTACAGAATCGCTTCCGCCTGTCGTGTGGCATTACGTTTCTTCTGTCCCGGCGCATAAAGGAATGCTTCCGCAGTCACCACGCGGCCGTTGACCTGATCCAGACGCGTCAGGCTCACAAACGGTCCGCCCATGGCTTCACCGTCCAGCATTTTCCATAAACCGCGTGTCTCGATCGCATAGAATCCGCCCGTGGTATCACGCAGCGCAGCAACCGAACGGCTTACCGGCGGGAAATGTTTGTACTCCGTTCCCATGTGACTGCCTTCTACCTGTGCGCTCACCAGACGGCCTACCACCTCATTGCGCATCGTAATGATCGAGTCGCTGCTGAACTGCTCTTGCGCTGTGTACGGGAAACTGTACACCAGCACGTCACGACGCATCGGACCTTTGTTGTTGCAACACCACACGGCTTTGACCGTTTGTGCATGGATACTCAGCGTCGTGTCACGAATGAGCATATAGTCTTCCGGTATCAACAGATCATAGCCTTGCGCCTGCAACTTCGCGCGTGCGTCCCTATTAGTACCTCCGCGGTAGAAATGGCCTTGACGTGCCAACTCTTCCCGTACAAACCACTCGCGCACCGATTCTCCGTTCTCCTCCCAATAACTCATAAACGACTCGTTGTCGGGTGCCTGAATACGCACAACGGCTTGCGGACGGGCCCATACATCACGATGACGAATTGCTTTCACGTGTGTGTATCTGGTGCCGTCAATATCCACCAGCAGGATATTACGGGACGCCATATACTGCGCATCAAATGTGGACGGGCCAATGTGCGTCACCGTCATCACAGCTTCCATCTGCGGCAGACCGTACATGTCCGCACCCATCGTCTCCGTCAACGTGGACTCCAACTCCTGTTCACTCACTACCAGACACTCGTAGATACTGCCTGTTGCCGTCGTCAAGACGCGTTCGTTGCTGCTGTTGCAACCCAATAGCAAAACCGCTATCAGCGCAAAAACTATACTTTTTTTCATGTGTTTATGTTTTATTTCGCTGCAAAGGTACAAAAAAATTGCGATATTCGCAAATTTAATGCAAAAAAATTTGCATATTTCAAAAATAATTAGTAATTTTGCACCGCAATTGGCGAAAAATGTTCTTTTTGAAGAATTTAATTTCGCATAATTATTCACGGTTCACATATTGGTTTGTAACCTTAAATTGTATAGATATGACTTTATCAACTGAATCAATTTTTCTGACTACAGATGTGGAAGGTTTCCGCGTTTGTCGTGAGACGCGTACTACTTCTGTCTCCACGATGACGGTTCTGTATTGTTCGGAAGGATATATTGACGTGTTCTACCACGGCGATATGTTGCGAATTAACAAAGGATTCCTCTTTGTTCGTATACCGGATTTCACCCAAGAGTTGGGCCCTTATCAGATGTCCCCTGATTTTGCATTCAAGCAGGTCACGATCGATGCTGACATCTATGAAAAACTGATGTTTGACCACATGCGCGTGGAGCCGAACTGGTGGGCGAAACAAGAATATGTGAAGGAGAACCCGCTATTCGAATTGAGCGAACGCAGCAGAGAGTTCTTTGATATCTATTTTGAACTGCTCACCATGCAACTGCAGGACAAAGCAGGAGGCTTAAGCCAATACCGCAAACAGATCCTGATGCTCATTGCGCGGGGTGCTACGATGGAGATGCTCAATTATATGGACAAACTGGCGTTGGTAGATGCCAATAGTCGTACCTCGGTCAACCAAAGCGACTATACTTTCCATGAGTTCACCCGTTTGTTGCAGCAGTATCCGCACGAGCGCGAGGTACAGTGGTACGCCAAGAAACTGGGTATCACACCTAAGTACCTGTCCGAGATCTGCAAGGAGCGCAGTGAGAAATCTGCCGGCGAATGGATCGCGGATGTGACCGTAGCCGAACTCAAGCATTACCTGCGCAACACGACGATGCCGATTCGCGAGATCGCACGCATCATGGAGTTCCCGAATGCCAGCTTCTTCTGCCAGTACACCAAGAAGAACACCGGACTTACTCCGAACCATTTCCGCAAAGAGAACCAAGCATAAGAAAAAAGGACGCTCAACCAAGCGTCCTTTTCTTTAGCCTATAACCATTCGCCATTCGCCGTTATTACCACGCAAACAGCGGATGTTGCGTCATCTCGCGGTTTACTTCTGCGCGTACTGCCGCAATGACAGCTTCGCTGGTCGGCTCTTGCAGTACTTTATCAATAAGCTCCACAATCCACGGCATCTGGTCCTCTTTCAGACCACGGGTAGTGATAGCCGGTGTGCCGAAACGCAGACCGGAAGTCTGGAACGCACTGCGGCTGTCAAACGGAACCATGTTCTTATTGGTCGTGATGTCGGCGCTCACCAAAGCCTGCTCGGCTACCTTACCGGTCAACTCCGGATACTTGGTGCGCAGGTCAATGAGCATCGAGTGGTTATCCGTACCGCCGCTGATGACCTTGTAACCCTTGTCCATGAACGCCTGTGCCATAACCGCTGCGTTCTTCTGAACTTGACGTTGATAAACCTTGAAGTCCTCTGTCAGCGCCTCGCCGAACGCAACCGCTTTGGCTGCAATCACATGCTCTAACGGACCGCCTTGGGTACCCGGGAATACGGCAGAGTCGAGTAGGGCACTCATCTTCTTGATCTCACCCTTCGGAGTGGTCTTACCCCATGGGTTATCGAAATCTTTACCCATCAGAATAACGCCGCCTCGCGGACCGCGCAGGGTCTTGTGCGTTGTGCTCGTCACGATATGTGCATGCTTGAGCGGGTTCTCTAACAGACCGGCTGCAATCAGTCCTGCCGGGTGTGCCATGTCCACCATGAACAGCGCACCTATCTCATCGGCTACGCGGCGAATACGCGCGTAGTCCCACTCACGGCTATATGCACTTGCGCCGGCAATGATCAGTTTCGGGCGATGGGTGCGTGCTTTCATCTCCAGATCGTCATAGTCCACACGACCGGTCGCTTCGTTCAGATCATAACCGATCGCGTTGAAGACCAGACCGCTGAAGTTAACGGCTGAACCATGACTAAGGTGACCGCCATGACTCAGGTTGAGGCCCATGAACGTGTCGCCCGGTTTGAGGCAAGCCATGAATACCGCCATGTTCGCCTGTGCACCGCTGTGCGGCTGAACATTCACATACTCGGCATCGTACAACTTTTTCAAACGGTCACGGGCAATGTTCTCCGCTACGTCCACTACTTCACACCCGCCGTAATATCGGTGTCCGGGATATCCCTCTGCGTACTTGTTGGTCAGTACGCTGCCCATGGCTTCCATCACTTGATCGCTCACGAAATTTTCGCTCGCTATCAACTCAATGCCTTTCATCTGACGCTCCCGCTCACGGCGAATGACGTCAAAAACCTCATTGTCTCGGTTCATATTCGTGTTTTTTTATGATTTGCGCTACAAAGGTACAACAATTTTTGCACATACGCAAGAATTTGGGCAAAAAATATCGTCTTTATTTGCATATTTGAGAAAAAAGCAGTAATTTTGCGGTCAGTTATGATAGATATCGATTTCTATGACGAGCCAATGCCCGCAGTCGGCATTTTTTGGTACAACCGGGAGGAACACGACCTGTTCGGTGTGTACAAGAAAGAACTCAGTCCACGGATGATGGAAGAAGCGGCAGAGAAAGGTCTGCCTTACATCCTCTTCCAGAGTCTGCACCGTAATGTGTGGCAGAAGCAGTACATGCATGCTGTCGCGCACAATGAGCCGTCTCTGTTCTTGGGCGACTACGATCAGTTCCCGCGGGGGCGTGTGTCTTGGTGTGTGGACCATTTTGAGGTGCTGGTCGGCTCCTGGGCTCGCGATATAGAAGACGACCTGACCGCATTAATCCGAAAACACTTCGCCCTGAGCTCGTTTGAGTTCAAGTACGACGAACATTGGAACTAACTCAAATACTCACATTATGAAAGCAAAACAACTCACGATGGCGGTACTGACAGTGCTGGCCATGACCATGCTTAACGCATGCAGTCCCAAAGATGCAATCATCAAATCATCTGTAGCAGCAACGAATCTGCTCTGTCCGCATGAAATCAGAGAAGATATTACACTCGTCAAAGCAGAGTACACGGATGGCTACGTCATCTATTCCGTACAATGCGATGAAGGTTTTTCGGAATTCTCCGGTGTTTCCGGCGAAGATATAAAACGTGAAGTGGTGGAGGCTATGAAACAAAGCACTGCGGAAGAACAATCCGAAGATGCCGCTAATATTTTTGATGTGATCCTCAAATTCGATGTTGGTTTCATCGTCCGATTCTTCAATGACGACACGTCAATGGATATTGTCTTCGAACCGGAAGATCTTCGATACATGTTCGAATAATGACATTTCTGCATTACACTCGGAAAATTATTTTAATAAAAATTATTAAAATCTTGTGTAATCAAAAAAAATGTTGTACCTTTGCGCCCGAATTTGAAATAGAATTAAACCCCTACAGATATGAACAAAATCACTATCGGCAGAGATGCCAACTCGTCTATCGTCGTTCCCGGTCGTTATACCACAGTGAGCGAAAGTCATGTAACCATTGAGCGCTTAGGCAAAAACTACACGCTCATCGATCACAGCACCAACGGTACGTATGTCAACGGTGTCAAAGTGCTGAACGACTCTTGTCACATTGTGATGACTGACACGATCACCCTTGGACAAAAGTACGCGCTCGACATGACGCAGGTTGAGAAACTGCTGGCAGATGAACCCCAAGCTGAGCCTGCACTCAAAGAGGAACCGAAAGAGGAGCCCAAAGAGGAACCCGTTGTCGAAGTGGAAGTAGAGGAAGTGCCCAAGGGTGCATCCAAAGCCAAGTCCGCACCCAAACAGGACCGTCCCGAACCGGCCATCGTAGATAAATGGAGTTGGGGTGGTTTCGGTCTCGACTGGATCTATGCTGTTTGTAATGGTGTATGGTGGCCTATCGTTATTCCGGTTCTCTTCCTGCTCTCACACGGAATCGGTATCCTGTTCTTCTGGATTCCGGTCATCGGTCAGATACTCTCTTCGCTGGTAGGTTTGTTCTATCCGATCAAACTAGTCATCAAGATCATCTTGGGTATCAAGGGTCACAGCTTTACCTGGGACAAATACAAAGGCGATCCCGAGAAGTTTGAGAAGAAGCAGAAGACGTGGGATAAGGTGGGTTTGATCTACTTCATCGTCAAGGTTGTGCTGATCTTCCTCAACGTCGTAGTACTGCCTGTCTTCTTTGTCGGACTCGGCCTGTTCGGCGGAATTGCACAGCTGTTCATCAGTATCGCTGATGTACTGGGACTCGTGGACTTGTTCGGTGACCTGTCCGACGTGTTCAATAGTATGAGTGTTTGGTTTTGTTAATAGGAATTGATGCACATGGAAGAATCAAAGCAAGAACCTGTCCTCTCTTTCAACCAGCGTTATAACGGAGTAGGCGGCTCTCAAGCGGCACAACGCCGTGCGAAGAAAAACATCCGGATCACCCTGGGCGGCTTGATCGTGATCATCCTGCTCGGGTGTGTGTTCCTGGCGTATAATATCTGGAAATATAAATATGCTTCCTAATTAAAATCATGCGTGATATGAAACGTTTATTGATCTCGATCATCGCGATCCTGACCGTAGGGTATAGTTTCGCTCAGTCGTATTTGGAAATGGCAGAAGATGCGTTGGATAACAATGACTACGCATTGGTAATACACTATGCTACAGAGCATCTGAATAGCTATCCGAAGAGTGCAGACGCATATGGTATGCGTTCTCTGGCGTACGCTTCGCAAGAGGACTACATCCAGGCCTTTGACGATGCGGACAAAGCCATCAAGTACTGGAACAAGAAGTGCGAGTACGATCTGGCTACGCTCTATTGCCTGCGTGGACTGATCTATGAGCAAGTGCAGGACTACGACAAGGCGCTGGAGAACTACAACCTGGCTATCAAAAAGGACAAGAAGAACCCGAGAGGCTACGCACAGCGCGGACGTTTCTATTACAAGAAGCATGACTACGAGTCGGCGGCTATCAATTACAAGAAAGCCCATGAGATGATGCCGAACAATGCCGACTACACGCTTGAGTTCGCTCGTAACTTATGGCTCTTGGACCTCAACGGACAGGCTGCAGAGATTTTGGAAGAACTCATGCTCTATCACCCGCGTATGTCTGAAGCGAAGCGTATCCGTGCCCTCATCTATCGGGAGGCGGAAGACTGGACGTCGTTCATCGACCTCTATGCGGACTACATCTCCATGGAGCATAATAATGTGGACGTGTTCATTAGCACCACTCCGAAAGCCTACGGTTATATGATCAAGACCATCTCGTCCTACATCAAGAATGCCGAGGACGAGGATACGCGCTACTTCTGGTTGGGTCTGCGTTCACGCGCTTACATGCAGATGGACCAATACGTCGAAGCGCTGGCGGATGCCAACTCGATGCAGGCACTTGTCACCGATACCGTGCCCGACGGCTATGTGCTCTTGCTCCAGTCGGATTGCTACGAAGGATTGTACGACTATGCCAACGCAGCACGTTGCTACGACGGCCTGATCGAACTCTATCCCAACAGCGAATATACCTACTATTACTACAACCATCGTGCTCGTTGCTACGTTGAAATGGGCGAGTATGAGAAAGCCGAAGCGGATTTCCAAAAGGTGATAGAGAACGATATGGACTACGCGATCAGCGCCTATGTCGGACGAGGACGTATGCGCGAGGAGCAGCAGAAATACGAAGGAGCGTTGGATGACTATAACAAAGCACTCCTCTTGAACGAAGATCTGGCTTTCGTGCTGTTGTACCGTGGACGGTTGTACTTGGATCTCAACGACGTGGAGCGGGCGAACATCGATCTGGACAAAGCGCTCGAACTGGAAGGGGAAGATGTGTCTGTCACGCGCGCGTACACGCTATTATATAAAGGTGAGGGCGAACAAGCCTTGTCCATCATGGCGCAGATCATCGAGGACGAACCCTCTGCCGGCAACTATTACGATCTGGCATGTATGTACTCGCTGCTCAACCGTAAGGAAGAAGCGATTCGTGCTTTGACCATTTCGTTTGAAAAAGGACACCGCGCTTTCCATCATATGGAGAAGGATTCGGACTTGGATAACATCCGCGAGATGCCGGAATACAAAGAACTGATCCAGAAGTACAACAAATAACACGCAAGAATGAAAATCTACTCCCGCATAACAATCCTTATTGTAGTATTGTGCGGCACTATGCTCACTTATGCTCAGAGTTGGACTTCTGAGGAGTTGAGGTCGGCGAACACGGCAGGCTCCTGCCCCTATCTGAATCAGACAGAGAAAGATGTGATTCTGTACAACAACTTAGCTCGTATGTACCCGGCTAAGTTTGTTCGTGTGGAATTGAGCGGCGAGCGCGAATCAGCCTATCTGAGCTCGCTTCGTAGCGAACTCAATAGCATGAGTCCCCTGCCTCCGCTCAATGCGCATCAGTATGCCTCTTCGTCTGCCAAGTGCTGGGCACAAGAGAGCGGACGACGTGGCATGACAGGACACAACAGAGTAGGGTGCGACGATTTTAAAGCGGGACATGCATGGGGAGAGAACTGTAGTTACGGCAAGACGACCGGACGTGATATCATTGTACAATTGCTTATCGATGAAGGAATTAGCAGCCTTGGTCACCGTCGTAACTGCCTGAGCAAATACTTCAACTCGGTCGGTATCGGCTACGCGCCGCATAGTGCTTACCGATACTGTTGCGTGATGGATTTTACAGACGAGGCGGGTGAGAACTACACCTCTTCGGTCACAACGTCCTCCACAACAACTCCGGCACCCACACTGACCAAACCGACGACAACGACCACAACGATAACAACCACAACCACTACGCCGACGGTAACAACAACCATACCGACGCCGACGGTAACAACAACCATACCGACACAGACGGTGACGACTACCACGCCTACGAAGACGACAACAACACCGGTGATGGAGCCGGAACAAAAGTCATCGCTGCGGAGCCGCTACTACGACTACAGCGGTTACCGCACCATCAGTTTCATCAGTGCCGGATACACCTATTCGTTCATGGGACACCATCACCTGCTGAACCTGTCGGTTGTGGATTTTCGTGTCGGACTATTTGCTATGTCGCCCATCTGTACGGAGTTCGCTGTCGGACCTATAGACACACGTGTGGCATACAAACCGACCGTCAAGGTCTATATCCCGGTAATGAAGCACTGTGCCGTCGTGCCTTATGGCGGAGCGGCGGTGGATGTGTCCGGTGTAGGTAAGTGGTTTTCAAAAAGTTACAACTATGACACACAGCGCGATTTTTACGCGAGTGTCATAGCCGGTGTAGCGTTTAATTTCTCCGGCGCGAAGCATGTGCCGGTAGAAGCCAAAGTAGAATATCGTCATCCGCTCGTCACTCCAACTAACGGCTCGCTCAGCCCGCAGGGAGTGTATCTGGGTGCACAGGTATATATAGGAAGTGCAAGAAGTAAGAAATGAGTAGAACAGGATTTTTGAAGCGACTATTTGTATCTATATGTTTGATCGTGGCATCGATAGTGAGTATCGGTGCTACGCAGTTGACCAGTAACGACCCTTATTGGTTAGGAGATAATGCTACATTCGGCTCAACGGAGGGAAATGATTTCTGGCTGACGTTCATGAACAACGCTATGTTCGACCCGAGTTCTCCGCTCAATGCCAGTATCACGTTTGAACTGAAGGTAGCCATCTCTGCTCGTCAACAAACGCATGTCTTTATAGAAGCCGGAAATACAGTACTTGAGCGTGATGTTGCCGCAAATACGACAGAGATAGTGGATGTGTCGGATTTGTATGCGTTGATATATCTGCTTAATAGTGAGGTTTCTAATCAATATAAAGGTGTTCACGTATATACCGATGAACCCGATAAAAATTTCTCCTGCTTTAGTTACAGCCGTAATGGTGAAGCCGGTGAGTCATCGCGTGATGCGACTTTGATCATTCCGACCAAGTTTATGGGTAAGGAGTATTTTGTGCAGACGTATTATGAAGATACTTATTCTTCCGAGTTTGCTATAGTAGCAACAGAACCCGGCACCGTAGTTCATATCTGGCCCGCATATGCAACGTCTGGAGGAATACCTGCCGGTCAAGAAATAATAGTACCTCTAGAACAAGGTGCTGCCTATTTATTGGCATCCGCACCTCACCAAGGAAATAATATCAGGGTGGATTTGTCCGGTAGTAAGATTTGCTCCAACAAGCCGATTGCTGTTTTTAACGGTAACCAGCAAACTAGTATTCCTTTTGATGAATCGTATTCAAAGGACTATTTGAGTGAGCAGATTTTGCCTATTTCAAATTGGGGAACAGATTTCTATCTGGCGAAGCTGGGTAACACCAACAAGAACTACTTTATCCTCACCTCCGCTTATGATTATGATACTATTTTCATGAAATCGTACAGCACAACGGCTGGAGAGAACTATGATGACACGATAGTTATGATGGCCGGTGAAACGCTGGATCCGGAATTCTACTACTTGGATGGTGATTTTAAAGAGACGACTATCCATAGTACTAAGCCTACCATGTGTTATGTATATACGACCAGTGCCGCTCTTAACTCACAATGTACCGGTAGCGGACGTACACAGGTATGCTATAACTATGGTGATCCGGCCAATGCCTTGATGCCGTCTTGGGCACACCGCACCACCTCAATGAACTTCTTTACCCATGAGCTCGACCCGTTCTCACAAGATCCAAACAAAGTACCACCTCAGAAGTTCTATGTCTATTTGGTTGCCAAATGGAGTGAAAGAAATGTAATTACCATAGACGGGCAAACGCATGCTTCTGATTTTCATCAGTTTATGGGAGACCCGGAAATGGCCTATGCTTCTGTGGAAATCAATAATGGTCCTACTCCTGCCAATAAGTATCATTCGGTAGAGACTACCGGTGATGGTTTTGTCGGTATGGTGTATGCTGTTACGGGTGCGCAAGGATATTTATATACCTTAGGTTACACACCCGACCCATTCCGCGATTCGCTTTTTGTTGAAAATCTAGAAGATATCATGGTGGGTGGGTACGACCTGCCGCGTATAGAGCAAGGTTGGTACCAACGACAATGGAACGAATGGTTGAAGGACCATGAGCGTTTAGACACGGCACAGGTCTGCGATAGTTCGATTGTTAAATGGATGGTACAAACTCCTATAACCAAACAAACGACACCGGTAGAGTGGAAAATATATGATGTGACGGATGGAGCGACACCGAGTGATGCGACACTGATCAGTAATT
>JAEEGL013735722.1_pt1 | contig 12775 bp, 5 predicted proteins | sample 9134231 | NCBI WGS metagenome assembly JAEEGL01 (sample SAMN16246548, study PRJNA631951) | gut metagenome | biome: gut microbiome; feature: rumen; material: fiber-attached | host: Bos | place: Iran: Karaj | collected 2018-10 | reverse complement strand
GTGGCGATCTTGTTGACCATCGCTTTCGCGTGACCGGCAACGGCACAGGCTGCGGAGGCGTATTCCTCGCAAAACCGTTCAAGCGAAGTGGAGCGGCTGACATCAAAATAAATGGAGGGAATGGACTCAAGATTGAACCGCTCAAGCACCTTGAGGACAAGGGATGTCTTCCCATATCGCCTTGGTGCATAGAGAACAACATTCGACGTGCCGCTTTTGAGTATTCGGTAAAGCTTCTCGCAAACGTCATGGCGATCATAAAACTGATAGCCTGACACCTCTTTCCCGAATTTGAACGGATTAACCATTGTCCTTCTCCATTTTCGGGATTGATTATAGCAGAATACTCAAACTATGTCAATCTCCGCTTACGAATAATATCGTAACGTATTTTATCGCAAGCCATGCAGTCAGAAACAGATTAAGTGTCTGCGGTTAGTATCTGGTGCCTGACACCAATGGTTTTCTGCTCGCATGGCGGGTATCCCATCAGAGGGCTATTGCTCGGCCGTTATCTCCACCCGGTCGACAAAGACCCTGCAGGTCGGATGGATGCGGTCGGGGAGTTCGCCGGGACGGATGTCGAAGTCGTCGCCAGCATGTGGGGTAAAGGCCTCCCCGAAGTCATACCACGCATAGCCCTCGGCAACTTCCTTGAGTTTCACGGAGTGCGAGACGGCGGGTTCCGTGGAATGGTCGCCGGTGACAACAAGACGGAAGGCTTCCAATTCCCCGTCGGCGGCTTCGGGGGCGCGCTCAATGCGGACATGTGCGCGGAGGCGGTACTTGCCGTCAAGGTCAAGCCCCACCGAATCCAGCGGCGTGAGGTTCCAGCCGCGATACGGGTATTCGACGGCGTTGCCGAGCGCCGCCAGCGGGTCCTTTATGCGACGGCTGTCGGAAGGATACGCCGTGGGGTTGACCCGCGGGTATTCCATCATGATCACGTTGGAGACGACCGACGGGCCACCGCCCATGGCCCACTCGCGCATTTCCTTCTTGGTGTGCCTGTTCAGAGCGGGCAGTTCGGCGAGGGAGACCGGCGGATTCCCCTCGTCGAACATCGGGACGATGAACGAGCGGGCAATCCCGCGCAGCTCGTCCCGCCGCGCGGCATCAACCCGTTCGGGGTGGAGAGTGCAGACGAAGTCGGCGCAGCGCGGGCCGCGAAAGCCGCGCGTGACTCGCGTGACTTCGAGCCCGAAGAGACCCCAGCGCGCGGCGTTGTGGTGGACCGGGCTGTCCTTCGTGGCCTCGCAGGCCTTCCGCCAGAGCTCGGCGCCGTGGTCGTAGACATCGTCCGGGACAACGGGGTCGCAAATGCGCTCGAAAATCCAAAGGGGGTTCTTCTCGCCGTCCCGTGTCGCGGCCAGCGCGTGAATCTCGTCGAACCAGGCGCGCGCGTATGGCGCCCCCGCGCCGTAGTAGGCGGCGAAGAACTTGTCCAGAAGCGGCTCCAGCGGTTGATCCACCTTCCAGAGAAACTTGGCCATCAGATAGGCCTTCAATTCGGCGAAGTCCGAATGCGCGGCGTCGTTCCCGGAGTGCTGCTCGTACACGTGGGCGACGCCGTTCTCCTTGAAGAACCGCAGGTCAGGCCCCAGCGCCAGCGTGTTGGGGAAGGGGTGCGTGTAATGGCGGAAGTTGATGACGTAGTTCCACACGTAGAGGTTGGAGGTGACCATCCCCCAACCCCTCAAATACTCGGCGAACTGGCGCTTCTTCTCGTTGACGCTGTCCGCGAGGGAGTGGAAGCAGTCGGTGCCGGGGGCGCAGATGCAGGGCATGACGTTGGGCAGCAGCCTCGTCTTGGCTGGCGGCTTTATGGAGTAGTTGTACGCCAGCGTCTCGACCACGGCGTCTGGCCGAATCTTCGCGACTTCCGCCGCAACGTGGTTGACAAAGCGCACGATGGACCCGGACGGAGACCCTTCCTCCTCGTCCACGGCGCTGCACTTATCGCAACGGCAATAGTTGCCGTTGTCGTTCTGGCTCACTCCGAAATACTTGCATTCGGGATGGCGCTTCACGATCTCCAGCACCTTGTCCGTCATGATTCTCACGACGTCGGGGTTCGAGAGGCATGGCTGGCTTTCCCTCGCGACGAACTCGCGCCGGATGCCGTCGATTTCGGCAAAGTACTCGGGATGGTCGTGGAAGTAGGTCTCCGGCGGCAGGAGATACATGAACGTATGGCAGTTCGGCAATTCCGTGCAGTACTTGAAGTCGCTTGTGCCTCCAAGCTCCGGGGTTGCGGCACGGCACGACAGATTCCCGTTGAACCTGAGTTTCGCCGCGAACTCGGGATGGTACATCACGTCCGTCGCGCAGGTGTCGCGCTGGACGAAATCGGGTATCTGCCTGTCGCGGAGGTCGCCGGGAACGAAAAGCGCATCAGCCTCTGGCACCACCTCCGTGCCGCTGGCGAACCAGCCGCATCCCCCGTATGACTCCAGCAGCTCGTAAACGCCGTAAAGGACGCCGGCCCGCCGTCCGCCACGGATGCGGAGGACATCGCCTTCCACCGCCAGCTCAAACCCGTCGTCGGCGAACTCGCCGGATGACAGCAGGATCACCCGCCCCGACGGGCGTTCGCCTTCAGTGTCCATGGGGAGCTCGACGCCCGTGATGCGGCGCACGTAATCGCGCAGTTCGCCGGCCGCGTGCCGCTCCACTTCCGACGCGGCACTGGCGCAGCAAATCGTGGCCGCCGGCGGCGCCCCTCTCTCCGCCACGACAAAACGGGTGGCGGCGCGGGCCTCTGCCGTCGCAACCATGAAAACTGAAATGGCGCAATACGCGATGCTTTTCGATGTAAGGAACATACAAATGTCAATCGGCGCAGTGTGCGCGCGCCGCATTGGAAGACGGGCGCGTAGTTGGCTAGGAAGCAGCGGGGCGCCCGGAGAGCGCGCCCTATCTTTACCGCATAATCAGCACAAAGGGCTTTTGGATGCACCATTCGAGTTTGACGAGCGCGGGCGAGGTGCCGTCCGCGTAGGTGTAGGAGTCGCCCTCGGCGAAGGGCTGCTGCACCTGCCAGCCGCCGTTGCCGTCGGGAACGGAGAGTCTGTAGCCGAGGCCGGCGGGGCCAGAGGCCGCGAAAGTGTATTCGCCCTCGACGAAATACGCCTCGCCAACGGTCTCGTTCGCCGTGATGCCAGAATTCTCCTCCACGGCCACGATGACGTTCGTCACGCCCAGTTCGCCGAAGTAGCGCACGGCGTCGGCGTTGCGGTTGCGGGCCAGCTCCTCTTCCGTCAGAACGCGGTCATAGTAGCGGAGGCTCTTGATTTTGCCATTCATGCCATTCTGATTGGTGCTGTTGGCGTTGCCAATGCCGTAGCCTGTATCGGAAACAAGGCTGACCGAAGCATACTGGTGGAAGAGCCGCTGTGCGCCATAAGTGCCATCCGGGTTGTCCTCCGACGGAATCGTTGTGTCGGGGAACATCATCGCCGTCTTGGCGTCGAAGTCCATCATGGCGGTCGCATACGTGTAGTGCAGGTCCTTCGCGTGGAAATACATCTTGATTCCGCCCTGCGCCGTCCAGCAAATCGAGTTGGCCTCCGAGCCGTTGTACGTCGGCGACACAAGCGACATGTTGAATGAATCGGTCTTGACACTCATGATGTAGGAGTGCGTGTGGGCTGGCTGGTTCGCAATATCCGCGTCAACAAGCGTCTGAAGCGTGAAACTCTTGATCGGGCCGACGGCCGCGCCGGACCAGAAGCGCGGTCCGTCGCGGAAAATGTAGCCGTCGTCCGCCCATGCTCCCGTAGTGGTCGTCCCTGCCTTGAACGAAAGGTCGAACTGCGAGCCGCCGCTTCCGAGGTTCCTCCATGTCGAGGCCTCAGAGTAGTGATCGGAATCCTTGTAGCCCCTGTTCCGGATACCATCATAGTTCCAGACGAGACCCGCCTGCGAGTAGTCGTCGAAGCTGTAGTCGGCGGCTGTGCGAAGTCCGTGCGTCGCTTTCCAGCGCCAGGTAAGGCGGACGCGCGCGGGCGACGTGCCGACCGTATAGGTGTAGGAACAGGACTCGTAGGAAGCCGCGTTTGCCCAGGCCGAACCGTCCCAGGTCTCGACGGTGTAGCCGTCGCATGCATAGTCAATCCCCTTTATGGTCACGGTCGCCGGCGCGGTGAAGGTGTGGCTACCGTCAACGGCGTATGACCCGTCGGGCTCTTCGCCGCGCAGGTACGGAACGGTCGATTGCACGACGACGTTCGGATCGTCCGGGATGCCAAAGTAGCGCCAGTTGTCAACCTTGCGGTTCTGCGCGACTTCGGCGGCGGAGAGCGCGTGGTCGTATTGGCGGAAGTTCTTCATCGTCCCAACAAAAGTGCTGGTGGTATCGTTTTTGCCTATTCCGCCAAGGCAAAATCCGGTTTCCGAAAAGCCGACCGAATTATTGTCCCAGCTGCCCGTGCCGGACGTCGGCTCCGTCGTGCCGTCAAAAAACTTCTGGGTATTGTTGTCCCGCGCGATTGCGGTTAGGTAGTCATAAACGCCGCCTGTCATGTATGCCCAAGACGTTGGAGTTTTCGAGGATTTGATTTTCCAAAACAAGCTTCCGTCCGATTTCCGTAGCCAGAACGCAAATGTGTCATAGTTGGCTCCGAGCAGACGAGTATTGGCCGTCACCTGATCTGACGCCTTGGCGTCGACCAACATCTGGAGCGAATAGCTCGTCCCAACAGTGAAACCGCCCGGCGCATTGCAACGGAAGCGGCTCGTGCCTTTCATCGTGAACCCGTTCTCCGTCCAGTAGCCGGGATCGTTGACACCAACCGTGCTGAGGTCAGGGACATCGACCCATGCCTTGCCATCCAGCTTCAGGCGCTGGACGAATACGTCGTTGATGACGCCCACGGAGCCAAGGTTCACCCAGTTCGTCGCCGAATAGGAGTGCGGCAGATTGGTGCCGACGTTGCAGATGCCGTCGTAGAAGACTTGAAGACCGTCCCAGACATAGTCGCTTACATCGTAGCCAAGGTTGGCAAGACCCGCCGCCTTTGCCCACTGCCACGTGAGGCGGACGCACTCGCCTTCCGTCACGACACAGGCGCATGGCTGGTAGAGCGCAGCCTTGTGGAAGACGGGCGCGGACCAGCCGTCGCCGTCTCGCGTCTCGACCGTGTAGCCCGTGCAGACATAGTCGATGCCGCCGACCGTCACGGTCGCTGGAGCGATGAATGTGTGGCGACCATCGACGGCATAGCATCCGGCTGGCTCCGGACCGGTCGCACCGGCGACGGACGTCGCGACGACGACATTCGTGACGGGGATAGGAGTCGCGCGGCTGAAGTAGCGCGCCTCATCAACGACGCGGTTCCAGGCGACCTCCTCTTCCGAAAGGGCGTGGTCATAAACGCGGAAAAACTTCATCGTGCCGGTAAACTCGTTGCCCGCCCCGCTGGTGCAGCCGATGACATAGCCCGCTTCGTCGCGCCCGTACACCTCGTTATACTGGCGAAAGCCGTCGCCGGACGTCGGCGCCTTCGTTCCGCTGAAGAGCGCCGTCGTCTTAGCCGTTCCATCGACAATCGCCGTGCCGTAGTCGAACGTGCCGCCATCCAGGAAGGAATCGAGGGAGTGGCCGTTGTTGGCGGCATTGTAGGCCATGATGTTCCGCCAGTAGAGCTTTCCATCCGACTTTGAAATGTCAAGAGCGAATTGATCGTATTGAACGGCAAACAAAAAGCCGAGGCTTTTCGCTTGCCCGGCGGACGTTGCATCGACCAGGAACTGGATGGTGTAGCTGGTGCCCACCTTTATTTTTCCCGGACCGTCGCGGCGAAAGCGGCTGTTGCCCTTGAAGACGAAGCCCTTGTCCGTCCACTCGCCGTAGGTGCCGGCACCAAGCTCCGTGGAGCTCACCGCCGTCCAGCTGGACGAGTACCGTTGCAGGACGAGGTCGTTCGCCGAGCCGAACGAGCCGAGGTTCGCCCACGTGAGGGCGTTCGGGTCGTGGGCCACGTTCGCGCCGACGTTGCGGATGCCATCGTAGTTCCAGATTAGGTCGCCCTGGACGTAGTCGCCCACGTCGTAGGCCTTGTAGGCGGGATTGTCCCAGTACTTGATGCCGGCGAAGGCTGGAAGTGTCACGCCGGCCGCTACTGTTGCGGCGATGACGGCTGCTCTGATGGACTTGAACTTCATTGTATTGTCTCCTTGGGGTTCGTTGAAGGTTGAAGGTTGAAAAGTTGAAGGTTGAAAGTTGGTGGACATTTCAGAAGGTCTCGCCGCGCACGTATTTCGGCCCGACGACGATGCCCTGCGGGAATTCGCCCGTCTGCAAATAGGACAGGATGCTACCAGTCATCGCCTTGCCGATTGCGGAGGTGTCGTATTCCATGCGGGTCAGCGGACGCGGGAACACGGGGCCGTAGTCGAGGTTGGACAGGGTGACGAGCTGGACGTCGTCCGGGATGCGTATGCCCGCCTCGTAGAAGGCCGCGAGCATCCCGGTGGTGAGGTGGTCGTCGCTGGAGAAGATGAGTTCGGGAAGTCCTTTCGCCCCTCTTGAAGCGAAACGCGCCCTAAAAAACGACATCGCCCATTGCGACAGCTCGTAGCCCGTCCCGTAGTCCAGCGCCCTGGGGACGCGCCAGGTCCTGACCTCAATTCCGGCCGCATGGCGCGCCACCTCGGACCCGGCGTCGGCGCACCAGATCGTCGTCTGCGGCGGCGCACCTCTCTCCGCAATGACGAAGACGCCGGTCGCGCCGGCCGCGGGCGCGGCGAAGACCGCCGCGCAGACCGCAGCCACGCAAGACGCAAGGCGATGTGCATGTGCCGCATGTGCCATGGTGCGTCTCCTGCTCAATCGTGCCACTCCGCCCCCGCACGGCGCAAGGACATCGCTCACCGCAAGGTCAAGATGAACGGACAGCGTTCGGCGTAGATGACACCATTGGAAAGGAAGAGGCTCAGGGATTTGGACACTCTGCCGTCTATCGTAAGAGAGCCTGGCGAATCGGGCAGCGTCCCGGAGAGCGTCACGACTTTTGCCACCGCGACTCTGTCGGAATGGGCTGCGGCGAAGTCCGTGATGTTCAGCGCAATGCCGCCATCGATGGTGAGTGTTCCAATCTCAATAGGTGCCGCCTGTGTCGCGGAGACGTCGAAGCCCGCGCCATCCTCCAGTTCTACGGCATTGACCTTGCCCGCGCCGCCGATAAGACCCTGCTTGACGACGACCGGCGCGGCAATTGTGTTCTCCGCGTCAAGAAGCATCGTTCCCGCGCCTGCCTTGCGCAGGATGCCCGCGCCCGAAACCACACCAGCGACGGTAAGCGTCTGCCCTTCATCGACAATGATCGTGCCGCCATTCGTCAGCTCCTCGTTGCCAGCGACGGCCCCGACGTTCTTGACGACGACGCTTGCCGGAATCGCGAACGACGCGCTCTGCGCCTTGAAAACGCCGTTGCTGTTGAACACCAGCGCCGAGGCGGAGCCGAAGTTTGCCGCGCTCGCGAACGTCGCCTGCGCCGCTGGGTGCATGATCTGCCATTCGCCCGTGAAGCCCGTGTTGTCGCCGCGCAGGTTGAGTCCGGCGACAGGCGCGCCAAGGGCCGTGGCCTCCATGTTTTGGTAGCGGCAGAGCAACGAGCCGCTGCCCGAAATCGAAGATAGAATCGTCAAGTGCCGTCCCGTCTTCTCGGCGCTCGAACTGCTCCATGCTGTCTCGAAGATTGCCGGATTGGACGAAGACCCGTAGATTGTGACCTTGCCGTCAAGGTTGTTGCCCCAGTCGGTTGTCGTCGTGAGGATGCCGCCGCCGCAAAGACGCAGATCGCTAACCGTGGCCTTTACGCCACTGCTTCCACCCTGAACGGCCACCTTGCCGCCAGAAAGGACCGTAAGGGAGTTGCCGTTGAACGCCGAAGAGGAACCGCGCACGGAACGAATCTGATGGGTGTTCTTGATGAAATAATCAGCATCAGAGTGCGGAGTAGCACCGTCGCTCCAGTGCGTTCCAGCCGTGAAGGAGTGGTCGTTATAACCGTCCACTCCGTTTGAATAGACGGCTTTCTTGTTCAGCGTGTAAACGAGGTACTTCACGTTGTCCACGGTCTCGATGGAAAACACGCCGTTCGTGACTTGCGACCGGATGGACTCGTCGGTGGTGTCGGCGGTCGCAACGAAGTCTGCCGCCGTCACGCCCGTCTCCCCGAGGTTCAGGGCGGAGAGTACACGATATGTTTGTGCAGACAATTGGGACGGATCGGACACGCCAAAGTTGAAGTGCATCTTTGTCCCGGCATTGAGACGGTTCGTGATGTTGCCCGTGATTGTGATGGTTCCGGCTTGCAGCGACTTGATGATGTAGGGCGTGGCATCCGATGTCTGCTCAAACGTCAGAGAAGCGAATGTGACATCTTCTGCTCCCGCGTTGATGTAGGACGACGACTGGAGCGTCACGGGTCCAGCGCTTATTCCCCACGCCGTCCGAAGCATTGTCGGTTGCGTCATGACGATGGGAATCGAGGGGTTGTTATATCCGGAATTGAACTGCAGAACGCCATTGCCAACCTGTATCCCGTCAATCCCAGTAATCGTCACATTGCCAAGCGCGACGCGGCGAGAATGGTTTCCTTCGACTCCGGAATTGTTGATGGTCAACGTTCCTGTGCCGGAAATCGTGCCGCCTGAGAACTGAAAACCTACGTTGTTGCCCGACTTGGTATAGACGCCGAACACGCCACCGTTGTCGAGCGTGATTGCCGCTCCCGAAAGGGAGATCGTTCCGCTGCCGCCGCCGAACAGCTTGCCGCCGTTGGTGAGCGTTATGCTTGGCGATGCTCCGAAGGCATTGTTGTTGAGCCCGACGAGACCGATCCCATTGCCGCCGTGCTCAACTTCAAACGACCCGGCATAGCCGGAGTTGTCGCCACCGAGAAAGGTGTAGAACATAGCGCCCGACGAGTCGGCTTCTCCGCTATGTTGCACCTTGATGCGCGTACCGCTTGCACCAGAAATGGTGGACTCAATAAAGAGCCTGCGCAAGCCGCTGTTGCCGCTGCCGCTGATGATGGACGGCGCGGACGGCGTTCCGTAAACGGTCAGACCACCCCTGAGCGTCTTCTGGCTGTTGCCGTCGCCCTGCGAGATTAGCGCGTTGTACATGCGAAGGTCTGCAATGGTCAACTTGCTGCCCGGACCCTTCAGCAACAGATTCGCGCCGCCATCGAGGGTGAGCGAGTCTCCATTGAAGGTGTTGTCGGCGTTGTTGACGGCCGGCGAACGGGTTGTCAGCTCGTTGTTGACGAGATAATCCTTTCCCGCCACGGGCGCACCGCCTGGAAAGTGATGGCCGTATATGATAGACGATTGGCCACCTCCACTTGACAAATCGGAGGTGTCCTGAACAACGTATCCTGTCGTATCGGTGATTGAGGTCGTGTAGGCCTTGACGGTGCTTGCCGTCTGCGCGGCGACAGCCGCAATGCATAGTGCGGAATGCAGAATGCCGAATGAGTGTCCTGGTTTGTTCATGTTGTGTCTCCTTGGGTTAGGGGTTAGGAAATTGAAAAGTTGAAAGGTTGAAAAGTTAAAAGGTATCTCCCTTGACGTACTTCGGCCCGACCACGACATCAGTGGGGAAGTCGCCGGTGCGCAGATAGGACAGGATGCAGTCGGTGAGCTTTTCGCCGATTGCCGCGGTGTCGAACTCCATGCGGGTAAGCGGGCGGGGGAACACGGGGCCGTAGTCGTTGTTGGCCAAGGTGACGAGCCGGACATCCGCTGGGACGCGGATGCCGGCCTCGTAGAAGGCCGCGAGCATGCCGGTCGTAAGGTGGTCGTCGCTGGAGAAGATCAGCTCCGGAAGCCATTTCGCCCCTCTCGTCGCGAGCCGCGAGCGGAAAAACGTCATCGCCCACTGCGACAGCTTGTATCCCGTCCCGTAGTCCAACTCCTTGGGAACCCGGAATGTCTTGACGGCAATCCCGCAGGACGCGAGGGCGGCGGCGACATTCGCGCGGTTGAACACGGAGATCTGCGCCACGCTTTTGACGCCCGCCTCGCGGCAGTGGGCGGCGAAGTCGGCGACGGCGAGATCGTCGTCGCGGCGCACGAGCCCGACACAGTTCGCCGGCCGGAAGTCAGTGAGCCCGAGTCGGACGAAAGGCACCCCGCGCTTCGAGAGCCAGCGGGCGATGCACTCCTGTCCCTGTATCTGCACGACCAGGTCCGCTTGCTGGCGCAGGACCGTGTCGAGCAGGGCGAAATCGTCGAATCGGCCTGGTTCCGTCTCGCCGACGGAAACCGACGTGACGAGGTATCCGGCGGCGATGAGGCTGTCGCGGACGGCGACATGGATCAGGTTGTCGAGCGGGTTGCCGCGTCCGGGCGGCACGACCGTGACCACGTGCCCCTTCCAGAGCGGCCGGTCCTTCGGGCAGACGACGCTGCCGACGCGCGGGCGCGGGCTGATGAGTCCCTCCTCGCGGACGAGCGCGAGCGCCTGCTCGGCGATGCCCTTGCTCACGCCCAGCAGGGGCGCGAGGTCGCGCACCGGCGGCAGGACGTCGCCGGCCCTGTAGTAGCCGGTCTCGATGGCCGTGCGCAGCCCCGTGGCGATCTGCGCGGCCAAATCGCCCCGACGCGAGCGGTCGATCTCGAATGGCGGCTTCCTGAATGATGTCTTGCTTCTCATGGTGGCGGCAATCCCGCAAGTGGCCCATGGGGCCATGTACGCCCCGATAGTAGGACAATTGGGTCAGAATGTCAATGGGCGATTGCCAAGCCGTCCTCCCGTGGTATACTGCGGGCCGATCCCCGCAGTGCCGACATCCGCTTCCCCACCGTTCCGCATGCCCCGTTCTCCCTCCCTCCGCCCCCTCCTCGACGACCCGTTCCTCGCCCCGTACCGCGACGCGCTGCGGCGACGCGCCGACGATTTCGACGCGCTGGAACAAAAGCTCGCCGGCGCCGGAACCCTCGCCGACTTCGCGAGCGGCCACGAGTTCTACGGCCTCCACCGCAACCCCGATGGCGGATGGGTCTTCCGCGAGCATGCCCCGAACGCCACGGCGCTCTGGCTCGTCGGCGACTTCTCGGACTGGAAGCGCGCCCCCCGCTTCGCCGCGAGCAGGATCGGCGACGGAGACTGGGAGCTGCGCGTGGCGGAGTCCGACCTCCGCCACGGCCAGCTCTACCACATGGAGCTCGAATGGCCCGGCGGCGAAGGCGCGCGCCTGCCCGCATACGTGCGGCGCGTCGTCCAGGACGACACCACGAAGCTTTTCGCTGCGCAGGTCTGGGCGCCTCCGCGGCCCTACCGCTGGAAGTTCCCGGACTGGCGCGCGCCCGTGCGCGATCCGCTCATCTACGAGGCCCACGTCGGCATGGCGCAGGAGGAGCCTCGCGTCGGGACATACGCCGAGTTCCGCGAAACGACCCTTCCGCGCATCGCGAAGGCCGGCTACAACACCGTCCAGCTCATGGCGATCATGGAGCATCCCTACTACGGCTCCTTCGGCTACCAGGTGTCCAACTTCTTCGCCGCGTCGTCGCGCTTCGGCACCCCCGAGGACCTCAAGGCGCTCGTCGACGCCGCGCACGGCCTCGGCATCGCGGTGATCATGGACATCGTCCACTCGCACGCCGTCCGCAACGAGCTGGAGGGCCCCGCCGCCCTGGACGGCACCCACTACCTCTACTTCCACGACTGGCGCGAGAACCCCGACGGCACGTTCGAGGGCCGCGGCCACCACCCCGTGTGGGACTCCGTCCTCTTCGACTACGGCAAGCTCGACACGCTCCACCTGCTGCTCTCCAACGTCCGCTTCTGGCTCGACGAATACAAGCTCGACGGCTTCCGCTTCGACGGCGTGACCTCGATGCTCTACCGCCACCACGGCATCGGCGTGGACTTCCTCGGCTACGGGCAGTACTTCGACGACCAGGTCGACGAACAGGCCCTCGCGTACCTCGCGCTCGCCAACCGCGTCGCCCACGCGGTCCGGCCCGGCGCGATCACCATCGCCGAGGACGTGAGCGGCATGCCCGGCCTCGCCGCGCCCTCCTCCGCCGGTGGCGCCGGCTTCGACTACCGCATGTCGATGGGCGTCACCGAGGCGTGGAAGACGCTGCTGGAGAAGGGGCCCGACGAAAACTGGCATACGCCGTGGCTCTGGCACGCGCTGACGGACAAGCGCGCGGACGAGCGCGTCGTCTCCTACGTCGAGTGCCACGACCAGTCGCTCGTCGGCGGCAAGACCGCGCTTTTCCGCATGGCCGGCACGGCGGTCTACGACGGCATGCACCGGGGCACCGCCGACCTGCGCGCGCAGCGCGCGGTCGCGCTGCACAAGATGATGCGCCTCGCCACCCTCGCCGCCGCCGGCGGCGGCTACCTCGACTTCATGGGCAACGAGCTCGGGCACCCCGAATGGATCGACTTCCCGCGCGAGGGCAACGGCTGGAGCTTCGACCACGCGCGCCGCCGCTGGAGCCTCGCGGACGACCCGAACCTGCTCTTCTCCGCGCTTGGCGCCTGGGGCGCGAAGATGGTGCGCCTCTTCGCCGCCCGGCCGCGACTTCTGGACGAACCTCCCAAGCTTCTCGCCGCCGACGGCGAGGCGCACGTGCTCGCCTTCGCGCGAGGCAACCTGTTCTTCGTCTTCAACTTCCATCCCGAGCGCTCGCACGTCGACTACGAGGTGCCCGTCCCGCCCGGCCGCTACGCGCTCCTGCTCGACAGCGACCGCCCCGACTTCGGCGGCCAGGGCCGCCTTCCGAAGACGCTGCGCCTCGACCCCGT
>JAEEGL011890413.1_pt1 | contig 12775 bp, 13 predicted proteins | sample 9134231 | NCBI WGS metagenome assembly JAEEGL01 (sample SAMN16246548, study PRJNA631951) | gut metagenome | biome: gut microbiome; feature: rumen; material: fiber-attached | host: Bos | place: Iran: Karaj | collected 2018-10 | reverse complement strand
GTTTTCCATGGTGGATGCTTTTCTGTTCAGCCATCTGCTGAAAGCTTCCCGTCATATCCGCAAGATCTGCATCATCGGTGATGAAGACCAGCTGCCGAGTGTCGGACCGGGCTGCGTGCTGCGTGATCTGATCGCTTCCGAAAGTTTCCCGCTGATCCGTCTGAACCGCATCTACCGGCAGCAGAACGGCAGCGGTGTCATCGCTCTGGCGCACGACATCAACAGCGGCACGCTGCAGGAATCCTATCCCCAGGACGTCGGTTTTTACGAATGCCGCCGGCAGGATATCCGCAGCGGGATCGTCAGCATCGTTCAGAACGCTCTTGAAAAGGGGTATTCTCTTGACGACGTACAGGTTCTTTCGCCAATGTACAACGGCGCAGCCGGCATCGACGTACTGAACAATACCCTGCAGGAAGTTTTCAATCCGCCGGAAGAGAACAAACGGCAGATACGCATCGGCTATACGACATTCCGGGAGGGAGACAAGATCCTGCAGCTGAAGAACCAGCCGGACGACGACGTCTACAACGGTGATATCGGTGTGCTTGAGGAAATCATCGACGCCAAGGAGTCGATCGATCATAAGACCGTCCTCGTCGTTGACTTTCAGGGAGTCTTTGTCGAATATGACCAGGAAAACTGGAACAATATCACTCTGGCATACTGCATCAGCGTGCATAAATCACAGGGTGCCGAATATCCCATCGTCATCATGCCTTTTACCTATCAGATGTCCGTCATGCTGCAGCGGAAGCTGATCTATACCGGCGTGACGAGAGCCCGCCGTTCCATCATTCTGCTGGGTGAACTTGGCGCTTTCCGCAAGGGCATCGCCATTCTCGAAAGACACCCGAGGGAAACAACTCTGAAGAAGCGGATCCTGGAATACCGGACGATGAAAGATCCCTTTGATCTGGAGGACGAGGAATGAACAACCGAGAGTTTAAAGACCTGATCATGCAGATGAACGCGTTCCGCCGCATGGATGAAAAAGAAAAGAAAGCGGACATACGCTATGCCATTCTGCTGGGTGTTCTGTTTCTGCTGCTGCCGATCCTCGGCGGCGTTCTCGGCGCGGTATTACAGCACAAACTGATCGGTGTGCTGATTGCGGTTTGCTCGATAGCAGCCGGTGTCTTTGTCGGACTGCGAAAACGCCAGTCGATCTTTTCCGACTTCTGGTGCGTCCGTGAAGCGGATATGAACGTGCAGCTGATGAAGGAAGCCACACCGGAGATTCTGGACATGCTGTATCAGGAGAAGGCTTTGTGCGCGGTAATGCCGCACAGCCGGGATTATCAGTATTTCCTCTATTGCTGGCTCATCAGCCGCGGCTTCTGGCAGAAAGATGAAAAGCATACGATCTACCTCGTCAATGGCAGGGAAGTGAATGATCATTTCCGGCTCAATATGGACGAAAAGGCGGAAGTGCTGTGCTTCCTGCTGGATCTCAGCAAGCTTGACGAAGTAAAAGAAGACCGTCTTAAGCGGGAGATGATCATATTGAAGATCGGTTTCTTCCAGGACATGATCGAATACTTCCGAAACGAAAAAAGACAGGGGAATCATTAACCCTGTCTTTGTTATTTGGAAAGCAGTGACTGATCGTCGGCGAACTCTTCGCCGCTGGCCTCTTCGAATTTATGCATGAGGTCATCCACGGTCAGTTTTTGTTTTTCTTCACCGGCTACATTCAGCAGGATACGGCCTTCGTACATCATGATCAGCCGGTTGCCGGTCGCGATGGCATCACGCATGTTGTGCGTTACCATCAGGGCGGTCAGGTGATCACGCTCGACGATTTCCCTGGTCAGGCCGAGAACCTTCTTGGCGGTCTGCGGATCCAGAGCAGCTGTGTGTTCGTCCAGCAGCAGAAGTTTCGGTTTCTGAATGGAAGCCATCAGCAGGGTAAGCGCCTGCCGCTGGCCGCCGGACAGAAGTCCGACTTTCTGGGTCAGACGGTCCTCAAGACCAAGGTTCAGAGTCTTCAGCTGTTCATGGTACTTTTCACGTTCGCTTTTGGAAATATGCCATTTCAGCGTGCGCTTTTTGCCGCGTCTTGCCGCCAGGGCGAGATTCTCGTCGATCTGCATGGTCGGCGCGGTGCCCATCATCGGATCCTGGAAAACACGTCCGATCAGATGTGCGCGCTGGAAATCCGCCATACCGGTGACGTTTTCGTCACCGATGATAATGGAACCGGTATCGACCGGCCAGACACCGGCGATAGCATTCAGAAGGGTGGATTTACCGGCACCGTTGCCGCCGATGACGGTAATGAAGTCACCTTCCTCCATGTGCAGTGTAATGTCCCTCAGGGCGATCTTTTCGTTGATCGTGCCGGGATTGAAGGTTTTGGAAATATGATCGACTTTCAGCATTTCGGACATATTACTTTACCTCCTGCGGTTTCACGGAATTCTTGCCGGCTTTGCGGAACGACGTCTTGGCATGCTGCTGAAGATTCGGCACAGCCAGGAAAACAGCGACGATGATCGCGGTGAACAGTCTCAGCAGATTGCTGTTAAGCTTGAGCCAGAGAACGAGAACAACAACCAGATAGTAGATAATGCCGCCAACGACGACAAAGCTCAGTTTGCCGGCAAAGTTCAGATGTTTGCCAAGCAGGGCGTCACCGATGACTTCACCGATAATCACGGCAGCCAGACCGATGACGATGGCGCCGCGGCCCATGTTGATATCAGCGAAACCCTGATACTGCGCCATCAGACCGCCGGAGAAGGCAACGATCGCATTCGAAACAGCCAGACCCAGAACCTTCATCACATCGATGTTGATACCCTGGGCTTTTGACATTTCCGGATTGCAGCCGGTCGCACGCATTGAGGAACCGATTTCCGTTCCGAAGAACCAGTACATCAGGGCAATCAGGACAGCCGCGATCAGAACGCCGGTAATCAGCGCCATCGGTATATTGCGTGAGGTGATCGCCATCTGATACTTGTCAACGCTGATCGCCTTGTTGGCAGTGAAGCCCATGATAGCGAGGTTTACCGAATACAGAGCGAACTGGGTCAGTATACCGGACAGTATGGAAGGAATTCCGAGCTTGGTATGCAGCAGGCCGGTGACTGTGCCGGCAACCATACCGGCCAGAAAGGCGATGAACATCGCAGCCCATGGATTCCATCCTGCCAGCAGCAGCATGACTGTCACGGCGCCGCCGGTCGTGAAGGTGCCGTCGACCGACAGGTCGGCAACATCGAGAAGCCGGAATGTAATATACAGACCAAGGGCCATGATGCCCCAGATGATTCCCTGGGCGATGCCGGACGGCATACTGCCGAGCAGGGAACCAAAGTTCAGGTCCAGGTTAATTGTCAATGAAATAAGTGGATTCATATTATCTCCTCCGGATCGCAGTTTCTGAAGCTTTGATATGTTCGAGATTATATCACAGCCAGGATGTTCTTAGAAGTGAAAAAGGTGCTCTTGCAAGCACCTTTGAAATTGACGCTGTTGTTATTCGATCGGCTCGTATCCATCCGGAATCTTGATGCCGAGTTCCTTGCAGCGTTCGACATCATATTTCTTGACCGGGTTCTGGAAGTATTCGATCGGCATATCTGAAATGCTTTCGCCTTTCAGAATACGCACAGCCATCTCACCAGTGGTTCTGCCGAGATCATAGTAGTTGATGGAAAGGGTGGCGATGCCGCAGCCTTTTGTGATGCCTTCTTCACCGCAGATGATCGGAATGCCGGCCGGCTGGGCCACATTGTTGATTGCTTCGGTGCAGGAAGCGGCTGTGTTGTCAGTCGGAATATACAGGGCGTCATTTTCTGTGACAGCCTGCTGGGTTACAGCGGCGACGTCGTTTGTATCTGTGAAGCGGTATACGGTAACCGTTTTGCCTGCCTTTTCCAGTTCTGCCTTGACGACTTCTGCCTGATAAACAGAGTTCGCTTCGGCGTTGCAGTAGAGAATGCCGATCTTTTTGGCGTCCGGAAGCAGTTCGTCGAACATGGCGGCCTGCTGATCAAGCGGTGCGAGATCGGATGTGCCGGAGATGTTGCCACCGACAGTGCCGTTGAAATCCGTGAGATCAAGAGCTACACCGTATTCGGTAATCGATGTGCCGAGGATCGGGATTTCATTTGTTGCGGAAGCGGCAGCCTGCAGGGCAGGTGTTGCGTTTGCCATGATCAGGTCAACCTTTTCGTTGACGAAGGTGCTGGCGATGGTGACACATGTCGTGGAATCACCGGCAGCTTCCTGATAATGGATCTCGATACCGTCGCCGAATTCAGCTTCCAGTACTTCCCGGAAACCGCGGGTCGCTTCATCCAGAGCCGGATGAGCTACCAGCTGGACAATACCGACGGAAATCTTATCAGATTCTGGCTCGCCGGAAGGTTCTGTGCCAGCAGATCCACCGGTTGAGCATCCTGCCAGAGTGAGACACAGTATGGAGGCCAACAGGGAAGATGTGGTCTTTTTCATTTTTCTTTCCTCCTGAAAATAGAACAAATAGATTATATTTCATCATATTTTCACAGTCAATGCGTTCCTTTTCATAAAAAAATGAAAATGTTTTCATAAATTCGTTTTGTCCTTGCCAATACCATGTGTTATTATAGATAAGAAATTTATGACGGAGAGTAAGTAGGTCATTGGGAAACGCCAGAGAGAAGGCGGCCGGTGCGAGCCTTTGTGGAAGAATGACTGAAGCTGTCTCCAGCAGAGCGCTTAATCAGCGACGCGAACCGGCGTTATGGGAAATTAAGGTGCACATTTTCATGTGAACCAGGATGGTACCGCGAGAGATCGTTCCTGGATGTGAAAATGTTTTTTTATTGAACTAGGAGGATATGTTCTATGGCAAACAAACAGCTGAGCGGCAATGAGATCAGACAGATGTTCCTTGACTTCTGGAAGACAAAAGGCTGCATGATCGAACCGGGTGCCAGTCTGATTCCGCATGATGATCCGACACTGCTCTGGATCAATGCCGGTGTATCGGCCCTGAAGAAGTATTTCGACGGCACGGAGAAGCCGGCCTGCAACCGGATCGCCAACGCGCAGAAATCGATCCGTACAAACGATATCGAGAATGTCGGCAAGACAGCGAGACATCATACGTTCTTTGAAATGCTCGGTAACTTCTCGATCGGTGATTATTTTAAAGAAGAGGCGATTACCTGGGCCTGGGAATTCCTGACCAGTCCGGAATGGATCGGCTTTGACAGAGAGAAGCTCTATGTCACAGTCTATCCGGATGACGATGTCGCCATGCAGACATGGATCAAAGTCGGCATGATTCCGGAACATATCCGCAAGACAGCCGACAACTTCTGGGAAATCGGCCGCGGTCCGGGCGGACCGGACACCGAACTGTTCTATGACCGCGGTGAAAAATACGATCCCCAGCATTTAGGTGAAAAACTGTTCTTTGAAGATATTGAAAACGACCGTTATATCGAAGTCTGGAATATCGTCTTCTCGCAGTATGACTGCCGTCCGGGCGAAATCCCGCGCAGTGAATACAAGGAACTGCCGCAGAAGAACATCGATACCGGTATGGGTCTGGAACGTCTGACCTGCCTGATCCAGGACGGTGAAACCAACTTTGACACCGATCTGTTCCTGCCGGTCATCCATGCAACGGAAAAGATGGCGGTTCACAGCTATGACGAACCGGAATACAAGATGGCGTACCGGGTCATCGCCGACCATATCCGAACCGTGACATTCGCGATCGCTGACGGTGCCATGTTCGCCAATGCCGGCCGCGGCTATGTCCTGAGACGTGTTCTGCGCCGGGCGGTCCGTTATGGCATCAAGCTTGGTATCAAAGGCGCTTTCATGTACAGACTGGTCAAGATCGTGGCGGACAACATGGAAGCCTACTATCCGTATCTGCAGGATAAGGTTTCCCTGATCGAACGTCTCGTCAAGACCGAGGAAGAATCCTTCCACAAGACACTGGCCAATGGCGAAAACCTGCTCAATGACGCTCTGAAGTCGCATGAGGACACAAAAATCCTGCCGGGTGAAGTCGTCTTCAAGCTGTATGACACATACGGATTCCCGAAAGAACTGACCGTTGAGATCGCCGGTGACGCCGGTTATGAAGTTGATCTTGCCGGATTCGACAAAGAAATGGCTGCCCAGAGAAAACGCGCGCAGGATGCCCGCGGCGATCAGCAGTCCATGCACGGCCAGTCCGCTGACCTGATGGATTTCGTCGAAGAATCCGTCTTCACCGGTTATACTGACACACACTGCAAGGGCAAAGTCATCGGTCTCTTCCGCAACGGCGTCAAGGTGGACGAACTGGAAGACGAGGGTGATGTCATCCTCGATCAGACATGCTTCTACGCGGAAAGCGGCGGTCAGTGCGCGGATACGGGTAAACTGTGGAGCGACACGTTCCGGGCGGATGTGACAGATGTCAGAAAAGCACCGCACCAGCAGCCGATGCATCATATTCAGAATGTCGAAGGCACTCTGAAAACCGGTGACATCATCGAAGGCGAATATGACCTGGCGGCCAGAACCCGCACCCGTGCGAACCATTCCTCCCTGCATCTTCTTCAGGCTGCTCTGAAGCAGGTACTGGGAAGCCATGTCGCCCAGGCCGGTTCCTTCAACGGACCGGATTACGGACGTTTCGACTTTACCCATTATGAGAAGCCGACTGCCCAGCAGCTGAAGGAAGTGGAGCGCATCGTCAACGAAAAGATTACCGCCGCGATTCCCGTCACGACTGACGTCATGAGTCTCGACGATGCCAAAAAGACAGGCGCGACCGCGCTGTTCGATGAAAAATACGGCGACACCGTCAGAGTCGTTTCGATGAGTGATTTCTCCAAGGAATTCTGCGGCGGCACGCACGTGTCCAATACAGCCGAACTCGGCTCCTTCAAAATCCTTTCCGAGGAATCGATCGGTTCCGGCATCCGCCGTATCACCAGCGTTACGAAGATGAAGTCCTATGACGAATTCAAAGCGGCTGAGAATTATCTGGAAGAAACAGCTGCCATGCTGAAGATGAATTCTTCTGTCGGTCTGAAGGAAAGACTCGAACAGCTGATCAATGAGAATGCGGCTCTTAAGAAGGAAGTCGCTCTCCAGCATGAAAAGGCGATGGCAATGGAAGCCCAGTCACTTGCTTCCGGCGCCGAAACCTACGGTGACACGCAGGCGCTGATCCTGAAACTGAAGGACAAGGACAACGGCTCTCTGAAGGCCTACGCGGAAAAACTGCGCAACGGTCTGCAGAACGGTTTTGTCTTCATCTCCAATGAAGCAAACGGCAAAGTCACATTTGTCTGCGCGTCCTCCAAAGAAGCGATCGCCAAAGGCCTCAAAGCCGGCGACATCGTCAAGAAGGCTGCCCAGATCACCGGCGGCAACGGCGGCGGCCGTCCCGATATGGCACAGGCCGGCGGCCGTGACGCGAGCCGTATCGACGACGCTCTGCAGTCTGTCAGAGACACGCTTGCCAGCCTCTGAGTCTGCTTTTCACGAAAATATACCGGTATGGATATCTGCTGAAGGGATGTCCATACCGGTTTTTTTGTAAAGGATGCTATAATGAAAACTCCTGAGAAAACGAAAACCGAATGAACGGCAGCCGTTTTCCCGGGCAGAAAAAAGACCGTGTCTTCCGGCGGAAAATATCCCGCACACTATGTATTTATTAAATATTTTAGAGTAGAATATTAGGAAAGGTGGATAAGGCTATGAATGGTAGAAATTACGACATGACGGAAACAGTCAGCTTCAATTCCGAAGAAATTCGCCGTGAGAATATCCGCGAGGTTCTGAAACATGTTCAGACCGCCCTGGATGAAAGAGGGTACAATGCCATCAACCAGCTGGCAGGTTATCTGATTTCCAATGATCCGGCCTACATTTCCTCGCACAATAATGCCCGCAGCATTATTCAGTCTGTTGAACGGCACGAAATCATCGAGGAACTTGTCAGATTCTATCTTGAGGAACACAGATGACCCGTTATCTCGGGCTTGATCTGGGTTCAGTGACATGCGGTGTCAGTGAGAGCGACACTGGTTTTATTGCGAGAACGGTAGAGACGATCCGCTTTAAACCGGATGACTACAACGAAGCGATGGATAAAGTGCTCCTCGTCATTGAACGGGAAAAACCGGATCTCATCGTGATGGGATATCCGCTTCTGCTGAATGATGACGAAGGTCCGAGAGCCCAGCTCTGCCGTGAATTCGGTGAAGAACTGGAAAAAGAATGCGGCATCCCGGTTGTTCTGCAGGATGAGCGTTTTACCACCAAGGCGGCGGAATCGATTCTGCTCGAAGCAGACGTTTCCCGCAAAAAAAGAAAAAAGAAGATTGACCAGCTGGCGGCCGTGCAGATCCTGCAGACCTGGCTGGACTCTCATCGCAACCATGAAGGCGCCTAACGCCTTTTGTTATGAAAGCAGGTAAGCAATATGGAAGAAAAGAATACCATCATCATTACCGATGATAATGGGAATGAAAAAGAATTTACAATTCTCTTTACCTTTGAGGTTGATGAAAACGACAGACAGTATGTGGTCATACAGGACCAGGATAATAAGAAAGATGTCTACGGATTCCGCTACACAGCGGACGGTGAACTGTTATCGCTGGATGATGAAGAAACCGAGATGGTCTCAGAAGTGCTTGAAGCATGGGAAGGTGAAAATTTATGAGTGAATATTACGATCGGCCAAGAAGCCATTTCTTACTGTATCTGCTGCTGTTCCTTCTGACTTTCGCAGGTGTTTTCGGGTTTATGGCATATAAGTACTACAACCGTTCGCTCGGTGCCATGCAGGAAAAGTCGGAAGCGGTGATCTTCAAGGTTGACAGCGACGCGACCGTCCGCGACGTCACAGCCAAGCTGGAAAGTGAAGGCCTGATCGCCGACTCACGCACCGCTTATATCTACGCCCGTCTGAACCATCTGACAGATCTCTATGCCGGCGAATACTTCCTGGACAAGAGCTGGGACGTCGATAAGATCCTGAAATATCTTGGTGATCCGCTTTCCGCCAACCAGGATGTCGTCATGGTCACGGTCGTCGAAGGCGACTGGGCGAAACATATCGCTGAAAAGATCAGCGCGGTGACCAATGTTTCCTATGATGATCTGATCGCTCTGTGGTCCAACCGCAGCTGGATCGAGTCACAGAAGGAAAAGTATCCGTTCCTGACAGATGAAATGTTCCAGAACGGTGTCCGCATTTTCCTGGAAGGCTATCTGGCTCCCGATACCTATCAGTTCATGAAGACGACGACCGCGGAAGAAATCACGACCCGGATGCTGGATCAGACACTCAAGATCTATAACCAGTTCCAGCCGCAGTTCGCTGCCAGTGAACTGAGCACCCATCAGATCTACACGCTGGCTTCCATCGTTCAGTATGAAGGCGGCGGCACATCCATGGATGACATGAAAACGATCGCCGGTGTCTTCTACAACCGCATGCACAGTGACATGGCTCTGCAGTCCAGTGTAACCGTATGCTATGCCATCGACTATGACCGCAACATCAACGACTGGCAGGACTGTGAAGTCAACGTCGAAGTGGAATCCCCGTATAACACATACAAATACAACGGTCTGACACCTGGTCCGATCGAGAATGCCGGTGTCCTCGCACTGGAAGCTGTTCTCAGTCCGATCGATACGGACTATATGTATTTCATGGCTGATATTTACGGCGGCACCGGTATCCACTATGCCGTTACCGAAGACGAGCATTACGCCAACGTGGCGAAGTACCTCGGCGAATGATCCGAAGCACCTGCGGTTATCTCAGGAAAGACGGCCAGTGGCTGATGCTGCTGAGAAACCGGAAAGAGAATGATGTAAACAAGGGAAAATGGATCGGTCCGGGCGGCAAATTCGAAGCAGGGGAAGACGCGGAAACATGCATGAAGCGTGAACTGCTGGAAGAAACCGGACTTACAGCCGACCGGCTGAAATATGAAGGACTGATTTATTTCCGCTATCCGCACAAAGAAGAAGAAAAGATCTGGATCTACACCTGTGACGCCTTTCACGGCGAACTGCAGCCATGCAGCGAGGGAACCCTTGCCTGGATCCGGGAGGAAGACATTCTTTCCCTGAATCTCTGGGAAGGCGACAGGATTTTTCTGAAACACATACTGCAGAAACAGACCGGTCCGTTCTGCTATGAACTGATCTACAACGCAGAAGACGAACTGGTATCCTTTCAAAATCTGGAGGCTTAAACCATGAGCAAACCTATCATTATCGGCATTGCCGGCGGCAGCGCGTCCGGCAAGACATCGATTTCCCGCAGACTGAAACAGCATTTTGAAAATGAGGGATCCGTCCTGATCATCCGCCAGGATGACTATTACAAAGATCAGTCAGACAAACCGATGGAAGAAAGAGTCAAGACCAACTATGACCATCCGTTCGCCTTTGACAACGATCTGCTTCTTCAGCAGGTTCATGAACTGTCGGAAGGCCGGACGGTTGAAAAGCCGACCTATGATTACGTCCATCATACCCGCAGCGATGTCACGGAAACATGTTATCCGTGCGACGTGCTGATTCTGGAAGGACTGTTTGTTCTGGAAGACGAAAACATCCGTGACCTTCTCGATATCAAGATCTTCGTGGATACCGACGCGGACGTGCGTTTTATCCGCCGTCTGATCAGAGACGTCAATGAAAGAGGGCGTTCGGTGGATTCCATCGTCTCCCAGTATCTGGATACTGTCAGACCGATGCATGAGCAGTTTATCGAACCGAGCAAACGCTATGCGGATGTCATCATACCGGAAGGCGGTCACAATGAAGTCGCGATCGATCTTCTGACCACCAAGATCTCCAGCATTATCCGTAAATAATAACATTAACCATCAGAGGGTAAACCATGTCAGAAAAACAGGGTTTACCTTTTTTCTTTCTGATAACGGATTGACAAATTGCATATACTGCATTATTGTAAGTAATGCAAAGAGGTAATGCATATGTCAGAAGAAAAAGTAATCATTGGAAAAGATACCGAATATCCATTGGAAGGAATTCTGTCCATACCAGATGCGTATGAAGGGAAGCTTCCTGCCTGCGTGTTTGTCCATGGCTCCGGTTCCAGCAACAGGGATGAGAAAGCCGGCAAACTGACACCGTTCAAAGATCTGGCGGAAGGACTCTGCGCCAGGGGTATTGCGTCATTGCGTTATGATAAGCGGTCCTTTGTCCATGGCCGTAAAATGATAAAAGGATCCACAACCATAACAATAGAAGAGGAAACGATTCAGGACGCGATCATGGCCGCTGATATTCTGAAGAATGATCCGCGTATCGATCCTGAGAGGGTCTTTGTCATCGGTCACAGCATGGGAGCGATGCTGAGCGGCAGAATTGATGCGGAAGGCGGTGATTTCCGAGGTCTGATCATGATGGCCGGTTCGCTGCATTCACTGGATGAAATCCTGCTGCGGCAGCTGCGGGAACAGCAGGAGACAGGCGGATTCCTGGCCAGACTGGTTCTCGGAAAACTGATCGGCAAATTTGAAAAGCAGTTTGCCGCTATGAAAACAATGTCGGATGAAGAGGCGAAAAAGACCAAAATCGGCAACGGAGCAACACTGTATTACTTTAAGGAAATGGCGGACCATCCGGCTGCCGATTATCTGCGTGACAATCCGAAACCAATGCTGATCATGCAGGGATCGGACGATCTGCAGGCAACGCCGGCGTCGGATTACAAATCCTACCAGGATCTACTGGGGGATCATGAAAACGTCACATTCAGACTCTATGAAGGACTGAATCACTGTTTTGTTTCATCGCTCTCAACCAATCCCGCCAAGGCTGGGAAAGAGTTCAGCAAAGAACGTCATATTCCGTCTCAGGTCATCGACGATATCGCTCAGTTCATTCACGATAATTGAATACCGGAGGTATTTGATTTTTCCTAGGGCAATGCTATAATAAGCGATGCAAAAAAAGGAGTATTGAAATATGTCTGATGAGAATAAGATTTATGTGACGGAAGACGGTTTGAAAAAGCTTCAGGATGAGTATTATCATCTCGTACATGTTGTCCGTGAGGAAGTCAAGAGCGAACTGAAAGAAGCAAGATCACTTGGTGACCTTTCCGAAAACGCCGACTATGATGCAGCCCGTGACAAGCAGTCCCAGGTAGAATCACGCATCGTCGAACTGGAAAACATGCTGCAGCATTATGTGCTGATCGACACAAAGCATGGTTCCAAAAAGATCGTCCGTATCGGCTCCACAGTCACACTGGAATTCCTCGATACAAAAGAAGAAGCAACTTACACGATCGTCGGTTCGACGGAAGCCGATCCGCTCAACGGCAAACTTTCCAATGAAACACCGCTGGCTCTTGCCATTCTCGATTCCAAAGTCGGCCAGACGGTCAACGTCAATGTCGCAAATCCGTATCAGGTCATTATTGTAGATATCAAATAAACGGGAAACCGGAATTCAGACACTATAAGACAGGTAGGAGGTTCTCTATGAAACTGCTGCTTGTCTTTTTGTTTTTCTTTCTGATGTACGCAACGGTAACTATGGATCCCATCGCACTGAATGACGATTCGGACGATTATATCACGGTGACTGTGGAAGGTGCGGTCGATGATGAAAAAACACTGCAGCTGAACCGTTATGCGACGCTGCAGGATGCCCTCGACGAAGTGGACCTGCAGAGTGGCGCGGATCTGAATACCCTGAATCCGCAGATGGTGCTGAAGGACAAAGACTGTATTGTCATTCCGGAAAAAAGGGAAGT
>JAEEGL011580093.1_pt1 | contig 12775 bp, 9 predicted proteins | sample 9134231 | NCBI WGS metagenome assembly JAEEGL01 (sample SAMN16246548, study PRJNA631951) | gut metagenome | biome: gut microbiome; feature: rumen; material: fiber-attached | host: Bos | place: Iran: Karaj | collected 2018-10 | reverse complement strand
TAGGATGTGTTCGTAAGATAGCAGGGCGGCTTGAAGGCTCCACAGGTCCGATAGGCAGCAAAGCAACATTCAGCGTTGAAGCTAAGGGTGATGACCTGAAGTATCAGTGGCAGATGCTGTTTAACGGCGTGTGGAAGAATTCTTCAGCACAGGGAGCAAAGACTTCCACGATTACGTTCACCATATCGAATATACACGTCGGAATGCAGTATAGATGCTTAGTGACAGACGGATATGGTAATGAAGAGATATCTGAGACTTCTACAGTACATGTAGGAACTGTTCTTGAGATAACAGGACAGCCTGAAGACTTCACAGGCCCGATAGGCAGCAAAGCAACTTTCAGTGTTGAAGCAAAGGGCGATGATCTGAAATATCAATGGCAGATGCTGTTTAACGGCGTATGGAAGAATTCGTCAGCTCCGGGAGCAAAGACTTCCACGATCACGTTCACCATATCGAATATGCACGACGGAATGCAGTATAGATGCATAGTGACAGACGGATATGGTAATGAAGAGATATCTGAGGCTTCTATAGTACATGCAGGAACTGTTCTTGAGATTACAGGACAGCCTGAAGATTTTACAGGTCCGGTAGGAAGCACAGCGACCTTCAGCATTGAAGCAGAAGGTAATGATCTTACATATCAGTGGCAGTACTATTCCAAGGGCACATGGATTAATTCAAGCGCATCGGGAGCAACGACATCAATGATCTTGTTCAATGTAAAGAGTTCACATGACGGAATGCAGTACAGATGTGTAGTTACAGACAGCGAAGGAAATGAAGTAATATCTGATGTTGTAACAGTCCATGTAACGGCAGCGACATAAGAATAGGATAATTTATCCGCAAGTTTTTCAAAACCGGATCAGTTTTCTGATCCGGTTTTTGATCTTGTATAGTAAATTGGAGATAGCCGGGTGTCTGAAAAAGAATTGATTACATTAGTATTCCCGGATGCTATTTTATGTGTACCTTTACCTCGTTGGTTTTAATACTTTTGCCTGTTGAATCTGTTATTACACAGCGGTAGCTGGTTTCGTTGTGTGAACTTTTCACAGTGAAATTGATCTCGGCAGTCTTTGCTCCGGTTGCTGATGAGTTAACCCAATTGCTTCCGCTCTTGTACTGCCACTGGTATTTTAAGCCGCTACCCTGGGCAACAACTTTGAATGTCGCTTTAGAGCCAACTGCTCCGGTGTAGTCCGAGGGCTGTGTTACGATCTTGAGCTGCTGTGATATATAGACCTTAGCCTCGCTGGAATTAATACTCTTGCCTGTTGAATCAGTTACGACACAACGGTAACTTACTCCATTATGTGAAGAATTAATGGTAAAACTGATCTGAGCAGTCTTGGCACCATTTGCAGATGAATTCACCCAGGTGCTTCCTTTCTTGTACTGCCACTGATACTTTAATCCTGTGCCTTGAGCGACTACTTTAAATGTTGCGTTTGAGCCAACAGCTCCGGTGTAGTCTGAGGGTTGTGTTACGATCTTGAGCTGCTGTGATATATAGACCTTAGCCTCGCTGGAATTAATACTCTTGCCTGTTGAATCAGTTACGACACACCGGTAACTAGAGCCATTGTGCGATTCTTTTATTGTGAAATTAATTTGAGCCGTCTTTGCGCCGCTTGCTGACGAATTAACCCAGTTGTTTCCGCTTTTGTACTGCCACTGATACTTTAATCCTGTGCCTTGAGCGACTATTTTAAATGTTGCGTTTGATCCAACAGCTCCGGTGTAGTCAGTTGGCTGTGTTACGATCTTGAGCGGTTGTGATATATAGACCTTAGCCTCGCTGGAATTAATACTCTTGCCTGTTGAATCAGTTACGACACAACGGTAACTAGAGCCATTGTGCGATTCTTTTATTGTGAAATTGATTTGAGCAGTCTTTGCGCCGCTTGCTGACGAATTAACCCAGTTGTTTCCGCTTTTGTACTGCCACTGATATTTCAATCCTGTGCCTGTTGCAACAACCTTGAATGTAGCCGTGCTTCCTACTGCACCGGTATAATCCTTGGGCTGCGAAGTAATTGACAGCGGATCTGCTATATAAACTTTTGCTTCATCAGAATATTCAGTAAACCCGTATGAATCTGTAATTATACAACGGATTCTTATTCCGTCATATGCTTCATCCATAACTAACGAGATTGTATCCGTATCAAATCCTGAAATGTTGAAGTTAATCCATTTATTTCCCACATAGGCCTGCCACTTATATTGCAATTCTGATCCTTCAGCAACTACACTGAAAGTCGCAGTACTGCCTAATGGTCCGGCATAATCTTCAGGCTGTTTGGTAATCTTAATCGAATCGGTGCAATGAACAGTAGCATCATCTAAAACTTCATAACCTTCAATAGCTTCGAACTGAGCACGCGTGCCTGCATAGTAAACATCTGTAAGAACATAACAGCCTTCAAATGCTCCCGGATTAATTTCGTGTACACTAACAGGTATCGTTATACTCTGCAGATTCTCACAATCCTTAAAAGTCTTGTCACAAATAAAAGGAACGCCATCAGGTATCGTTATACTCTCAAGGCTTGTACATTCGCAAAAAACTCCAGTATCAATTTTAGTCAGATGATTCGGTAACGTTACGTTTTCCAAACTTATACAATGATCAAAAGTATAAATACCAAGTTCGGTTACACTATCGGGAATTGTTATACTCGTTAAACTTTCGCAACTTTTAAAAGCTTCGAAACCAATAGAAGTAACGCTTTCAGGTATGGTTATACTTGTCAATTCATAACAACAAAGGAATGCATCTTTCCCGATATGTGTTATATCTCCGGAAAATACGACAGTTTTAATATCATAACTATATTCAGCATAATCCGGCGGAGCATCGGGGTAATTATACATAGGTCCCGAACCATAGATCTTAAGTGTTCCCTCACTATCCAACTCCCAGTTTACTTCTTTACCACATTTTCCGGTAGCTTCTACAGAAGCAGAAGAACGAAGAGCAGGGAATATAGAAAGAGTAAATACTATAGACAAGAAAAATGCCGTGAGTTTCATTTTTGAATTATGCATCAGATGCCTCCGTGTAAAGTAAACCAATAGAGAAAACATAACGGCTCATAACGGCAGGAGTAATAAGTCGTTACAAAATTATATAATAATATGATTCCTCATTTCTTAATTATCATTTTATTTTAAAACATATAATTTGTATATTTCAATAATAGTGTAAAAATCAAATAGTATCATTGGTATGCAATTATCTTTATGCAGATTTTTATTTGGTGATGGTTTAGGACAGCAAAAATAAAAAGGAACGATTATTATCCTAATCTTTCACAGGAGTTTTCCTGACAACTTGGGCTTAGGATGCCTAAAAGATTAGATAAAGGGTAAACCAAAACAATATTCTTAATATAAATTAATATAGTGCATATGAATAATTAATGGTTGGTGTATTATTTATGTGTAATTAGCAGGTGGTTAAGATAATGATTAAGCGTCTTCTGTATATAATTATTTGTCTCTGTTTTGCGTTTAATTTCACAGCGTGTTCTTATGGTGATTCTGATAATTTCAGAACCAGGGAAACAGGAGATACTTCTGTATCCGGTACGGCGACCGTGAAATCAGCCGTAACACTTGTCGGTTCATGGTCACCGGACATTGATGCAGCCGAACCGGAGATTGTTGAGTTTCAGTATTCCGAGGATAAAAATGCTGTTGAACGTCTGTTTTATACTCATATACATACAATTGGCGGAATCGATTATCATTATTCCACAGGAACGGTTGACGAATATTCTGGTCTGGCAATCTGTATGCCTGTCCGTAAGCCGAACTACACATATTTTTCTTTCGATCTGAGCGAGCTTCAGAAAGGAATAATATACGATGAGATAACAGATGTTGCCTTCCATAAGATTTCTGATGATCTTTATCTCGATCCGAACTCTTTGAATAATGATTGTCCGGTCGATTTCAGTGCCGGCTGGCCCGAACTTGAAGAAAGCATGAATGAGTGGTTCGGCTATGATTATATAATCATGACAGAAGGTGACAGGATCTGGGCTCATGGTTGTGATAAAGACTATTATGATTACGTAAAAAGCGATAATGACGCGAATTACGAGCCTGATACATACAGATCTGTAGCTCAGGACAGTGCCCAATTCTTATACAGCTATGCACAGAATGGTAATGTAAAGAATCCCAGAGTGATATTTATTGTTTCGGGGGAGACATATAATATGGACTCCACTTTGTTTGTATTTGTAAACGGATACCCTGTTTATGATTATGAGAATGAAACACCCGGGCCGATAAGCTGGGGGTAAATATATCATAATCATGTTCAGTTTTGCCGGGAGAGAGTAATGAAAGTCTATTTGTGGTCGAGAAAGCACAGAGCAACTGTTAACGGTGTGCTTATCACTGTCTTTACATCTTTGATTTTTAATACGATTTCAGATACAGAAGGCAGCCTCCTTTCTGACTTCGGTTCAATCCTCAGGCATGTTTTCGCTATCGATACTTTAAGCGGTTTTCTTACGTTCCTGTCTCTGGATTTAATTATCGTATTTAACGCTTATATCCATATTTCCACGTATATTGTCAAGAAAAGAGCACTATCTGATGAGTTTGCTGATTATATGAAGGCAAACACCAGCCCGCATCTGGTTAAATCGGTTGGCAATGGCTGCCTGAGCTGGGGAGAAGGCAAGACAGTTGAAGTCTGCGGTGACATTATCTTTGGATGGAATCCCGAAAATGTCATTGTGAATTCATACGAAGACAATATGTATATGTTTTTCCCGGAAGAAGAGATCAACAGCAGATTTGGCCTTAAGAGTTATTTCTTTAATGAAACGGATTATTCAGCCTTCAAAGGCACCAAAGCATTTAAAGAAATCGACAGGAAAGGTAATAATCTGCCGAGGGTTATGCTCAAGTCCAAGACCATAAACTTTAATAAGAAGGAACGCAAACTGTTATTGTCTTTCGGCCGTACCGAGTGGAGCCAGACCTGCTATGTATGGGACAGATTCGGCAAGAATAACGGTAAAGAGGTTGATTCCAATGATTTAATGACTGAGTACTCAACAGGCATTTCGGGAGGCGACGAATCGGAGCCTTATCTGCCGAACAGCTTCTGCATGCATCTGTTAATAGAAACTCTTGATAACAAGATCATACTGTCACATATCAGCCAAACAAAACTCAATGACAATCCGGGCACTTTGGCAGCAACTCTCGGTGAGCAGCTTGATATTGAGGACATAACCGACGGCAATGAGTTCAGACCAAACTTTGTAACCGGATGGATGAAAAGAGCTCTGCTTGAGGAATACAAGTTTAGTGAAGAAATGTATGCTGATATTGTAAACGAGGGATCTCTTAAAGTTCTCAGTGTCGATTTTGAATCTGACAGATATAATTTCTCTTTGCTTTGTACTGTTCAATTGCGTTATTCATTTGATGCGTTTTATAAGAAGGTCGGACCAACACTTGCAACAGAAGAAGCGATAATGCTTGAACCGCTCGATATCAACAGGATACCGGATATCCTGATGACTTACAGAGATCCTGAAAAACGTAAGAAATACCATCCGTCTACATATTTAAGACTGCTGGTATTCCTTGTTCACCGATACGGGTATTCCAAAGCAGAGCAGCTGATATTGGAAAAAGGACGAGAGTGCCAGGCGGCTAAGTAATTACCGTGACATTCGATTTCTCCCGAATTCGAACTGTCAGTCCGATTATAGAGGCCAGAGGAAATGCTTTTTAGATTTTATCCACATAAAACGTTCACTTTTCTAGCCCTAACTATATAGCATATCCGCCTTTTTCCGCTTGATTGAAAAGAGCCGTTATAATAGAATATGGTGCGTTGATTTATAGTCCAAGGAGGATTTTCATATATGTACGACCACATAAAGGCTGAGGATTCTGAAGTCTATTCCGCAATAATGCAGGAGATCGGACGTCAGAGGAATAAGATCGAGCTTATCGCATCCGAGAATATGGTATCTGAGGCAGTTCTTGAAGCCGCAGGTTCACCGCTTACAAATAAGTATGCCGAGGGTTACCCGGGAAAGCGTTATTACGGCGGATGCGAGTATGTGGATATCGTAGAGCAGCTCGCTATCGACAGAGCTAAGCAGCTTTTTGGCGCAGAGCACGTAAACGTACAGCCTCATTCAGGCGCTCAGGCTAATACGGCAGTTTACTTTGCAATCCTTGAGCCCGGCGATACTATCCTCGGACTTGACCTCTCACACGGCGGTCACTTAACACACGGCATGAAGATCAACGTTTCCGGAAGAACATATCATTCCGAGTTCTATCAGGTAGACGAGAAGACACAGATGCTCGACTATGAGGCAATCAGAGCAAAGGCTCTCGAGTGCAAGCCGAAGGTAATCGTTGCAGGTGCTTCCGCTTATCCGAGGATCATCGACTTCAAGAAGTTCAGGGAGATCGCTGACGAAGTAGGCGCATATCTCTTTGTGGATATGGCTCATATCGCAGGTCTCGTTGCTGCAGGACTTCACCCGAATCCGGTTCCGTATGCAGATTTCGTTACAACAACTACACATAAGACATTAAGAGGTCCCCGTGGCGGTATCATCATGTGCAAAGAGGAATATGCGAAGAAGATCAATTCCGCAGTATTCCCGGGCCAGCAGGGCGGACCTCTCATGCACATCATCGCTGCAAAGGCTGTTGCTTTCAAGGAAGCTCTTTCACCTGAATTCAGGGCTTATGCCGAGCAGATCGTAAAGAACGCTAAGGCTATGAGCGAGGCTCTCCTTGCAAGAGGCGTTAACCTCGTTTCGGGCGGTACAGACAACCACCTTATGCTTATTGACCTCAGAGGCACAGGCGTTACAGGCGCTATGCTCCAGGAGCGTCTTGATGATGTAAATATCACTGCAAACAAGAATACAATTCCGTTCGATCCCGAGAAGCCGACAGTTACATCAGGCGTACGTGTAGGTACACCTGCCGCAACAGCAAGAGGCTTCAAGGAAGAGGACTTCATTGAAGTTGCAAACATCATTGCTGACTGCATTTTCGACTACGAAGCTAAGAAGGAAGAATCTATCAGAAGAGTCAAGGCTCTTACTGACAAGTATCCCGTATATCCGGATATCGTTTGATAATCCCGGATCAGGCTTAAAAGCTTAATAAACCGGACTTATGGAAGATAAAAGACCGCTTGCTTACAGAATGTCTCCTCAGACTCTGGATGAGTATGCGGGGCAGGAGCATATTATCGGTGAAGGTAAGATGCTCAGAAGGATGATCGAGGCAGACAGACTGTCTTCGATCATTTTGTTCGGTCCGCCCGGAGTCGGGAAAACGGCTCTTGCGCGCGTCATCGCCAACACCACAAAGTCCAGGTTTGAACAGTTAAACGCCGTAACGGCGGGCGTTTCCGATATCAAAAAGATAGTATCCGATGCTTCCAATCCTATCCTGTCGGAAGGCCGTAAAACGGTTCTCTTTATCGATGAGATCCACAGATTCAACAAGCTCCAGCAGGATGCCCTTCTTCCTTTTGTGGAGGACGGGACTGTCGTGCTGATCGGCGCCACCACGGAAAATCCTTTCTTTGAAGTTAACAAGGCTCTTGTATCTAGATCTACGGTCTGCCAGCTCAAGCCCCTTGAAGCCAAAGATATCGTTAAGGTGCTCAAAAACGCCCTCAATGACAAAGAGAGAGGCTTCGGTTCGATGGATGTTAAGATCTCTGACGAGACGCTCCTAAAGATCGCTGAGACCTCCAATGGTGACGCCAGAACGTCCCTGAACAGCATAGAACTCGCCGTTATCACGACACCGCCTTCTCCTGACGGCTCGATAGTTATCACCGATGAGGTTATGAAGGAATGCATTCAGACGAAGACTGTGCTTTTCGATAAGGACGGAGAATACCATTATGACAATATCAGCGCCATGATCAAGTCCATGAGAGGCTCTGATCCAAATGCCGCTGTGCTTTATCTGGCACGTGCGCTGGCAGCAGGTGAGGACATCGAATTCCTTGCCAGAAGGATCATGATTTGCGCTTCTGAAGACGTCGGAATGGCTAATCCTAATGCTCTTCTTGTGGCTGTCGCCGCATATGAATGCGCAAGGGCAGTGGGGATGCCTGAAGCTCGGATCCCTTTGGCTGAAGCGGCGATAATGGTCGCCACATCACCTAAATCCAATGCATCCTATCTTGCGATAGGCGATGCTTTGAATGACGTTAATAACTCTGATACCGGAGTCGTCCCTATGCACCTCCGGAACGCCCCCGCAAAGGGTATGGAGGATCTCGGATATTCTGTCGGATACAAGTATCCCCATGATTTCCCGGCACATATCACGGAGCAGCAGTACATGACCGACAAGACGCTCGGCAAGAAGTACTATGTGCCGACAGATATCGGTTATGAGCGCAAGGTCGCTGAATACCTTGATTATGTGAAGAAAGTCATCGAACAGGAGCGGAACGGTAATGCGTAAGATACTTGCTTTGATCGCCGTTATTGCAGCAGGCTTTCTCGTTCTTACGTCCTGCTCGAAAAATAAAGATACCGCACTAAGCCTTACGGTTGAGCCGCCCGTGACCATTGAACAGGTTAATTCTGACAGCAATACGGTCGCGAGGGCATACCTTGAGTCGCTCCTTTTCGGTAATAAGGAGATGTTCTCAAAGTGCTATCCTGAAGGTTTTCTTGAGGCCCTGGCTAGTACTTCAGGAACCGATGTTTATGATGCATACAGGGAAGCGATGAAGATCAACGCCTCTCTTGTCGGAACTGTTGATGCCGGTTATAAAGATTACACGATAGAGAACGGATATGACCCTGCATTAATAAGGTCCCGCATCTCACATGTTACGGGTTTGGAGTATTCGGACATCGGCCAGATAAGAAGCCAGAAAATCACGGCCTGCTTTACTAACGGTACAGATACGGTCAATTCTGATTTCCGGTTCATCGTTTACGAAGTTGACGGCTCCTGGTATATGCTGGAGATGGATATAAGCGAGTAAGGGGGTAACGGCATGAGATTCTGCATTCAGGTGGTAAAAGAGGCTTCGGTCGATATTGACGGCAGCAGGATATCGGAGATCGGTCCGGGCATGCTCGTACTGGCAGGTGTCGGAAAGGAAGACGATGAAGCCGTTGCAGATAAGATGATTGCAAAGCTCCTTAAAATGCGTATCTTTTCGGATGAGAACGACAAGACAAACCTCAGCATAGCCGATATTGACGGCGAGATCCTTCTTGTATCACAGTTCACTTTATATGCTGACTGCAGGCACGGAAACAGACCGTCTTTTACTGACAGCATGGGACCTCAGAGGGCTGAGGAACTCTATAACTATATCGCTGATTCTATAAGACCACAGGTAAGAAAGCTCGGGTTAGGGGTCTTCGGCGCCGATATGCAGGTAAGTCTTATAAACGACGGGCCTTTCACCGTAATCCTTGATTCTGAGGACATTTAAGGCTTTATTGCCGGGATTTACGCCAAATTTATCACCGTTTTGAAATATAAATAAATTTATTATTTGTTAAAATGACAGGTAGTGATAAAATATCATGACTAAAAATATCTGTCTTTTAGGAGATTTTTAATGGCTAATTCTAAGAACGGCGGCTACGGCGGTGATTCAAGAGAGGTTTTAAGCTGCTCTTTCTGCGGCAAATCCGAATATGAGGTTCCGAGACTTTTTTCGGGCGTTAACTGCTATATCTGCATTGACTGTATAAGAACTGCCTACGGCATCGTAGCTGAGGAGGAGAAGGTCAGCAAGAAGCGCAAGATGCGCTCGATCAAGCCCAAGAAGCTTGTTACTCCCCATGAGATCAAGGAGAAGCTCGACTGGTATGTAATAGGGCAGGATGAAGCAAAGATCGCTCTTTCCGTTGCTGTTTACAACCACTATAAGAGAGTCTATTCCGATCTTCCGCAGGATGATACGGAGATATCCAAGAGTAATATCCTTTTGCTCGGACCTACAGGTTCAGGCAAGACGCTCCTTGCCCAGACTCTTGCGAAGATCCTCAATGTTCCTTTCGCCGTTGCAGATGCCACAAGCCTTACACAGGCCGGCTACGTCGGTGAGGACGTCGAGAATATCCTGTTAAAGCTCATTATCGCCGCAGATTACGATATTGAGAGAGCCCAGACAGGTATCGTATATATCGATGAGATCGACAAGATCACAAAGAAGAGCGAGAACGTATCTATCACCCGTGACGTAAGCGGCGAAGGCGTACAGCAGGCGCTTCTTAAGATCCTTGAGAGCACGATCGCCAATGTTCCGCCCAAGGGTGGAAGAAAGCATCCTAATGAGGAGTGCATCAAGATCGACACGACGAATATCCTTTTCATCGTTGGCGGCGCTTTCGACGGCTTGGATGAGATAATTGCCCAGAGAGTAGAGCAGAAGCAGTACGGCTTCGGAGCTGAGGTCCAGTCCAAGAAGGACCGTAACAGTGGCTTCTATTTCCATGACGTTAAGCCCGACGACCTCATGAAGTTCGGTCTCATCCCTGAGTTTATCGGACGTCTTCCTGTTACTGTCGCTTTGGATAAGCTCGACAGCCAGGCACTCGTCAAGGTCCTCACTGAACCCAAGAACGCTATTATCAAGCAGTATCAGAAGATGCTCAAGATGGATGACGTTGATCTTATTTTCGAGGAAGATGCCATCAAGGCGATCGCAGATAAGGCGATCGAGCAGAATACGGGCGCGAGAGGCCTTAGAGCCATTATCGAAGAGTCTATGAGAGATGTAATGTTCAATATCCCTTCAGAGAAGGATGTCAAGGAATGCATCATCAAGAAGGAGACTATCGTCGAGGGCAAGCAGCCTGTTCTTATCTACAAGAACGGCACGCAGGAGCAGGGCTTCAGCGAATCCAATGTCAACGGTGCTGCGCTGGGTGTCAGCTGATTAGCGTTAACTGATATAGTTTTATAAATTTTTATTTGCGAAAAAAGGAGGACATGAGCTATGGCAGGATCTTATAATCTTTGTTTGGATATCGGCGGAACCAAGGTGCTTGGTGTGGTCTTTAACTCCAAGAAAGAAGTAGTCTACAGACTTAAGAAGAAGACTAAGGCCGGCGGAGATTCATCCGCAAACGTTGAGGAAGTCATCATCAGCGTGGTGAAAGAGCTCATCAGTGCCTCCGGAATAAAGAAGAGCGACATCCATGCGATCGCGGCAGGAGCTCCCGGTGTCATCAATCAGGAGACAGGCGTGGTTCTTTTCTCACCCAATCTTCCGTGGAGGAATTACAACATCAGAAAGCCCATCGAGGACGAGTTCGGTTGTCCTTTCTATATCGGCAACGATGTTAACGTGGGCGTTCTGGGCGAGTATAAGTACGGTGCGGCTAAAGGCTACAAGAACGTTGTTGGTCTTTTTGTCGGAACGGGTATGGGCGGAGGCCTTATCCTTAACGGCGAACTTTTCACGGGCAATAAGTTCAAGGCTGCCGAGTACGGACATATGATCCTCGATCCCGAGGGACCTTTGTGCAACTGCGGCCAGAGGGGCTGCCTCGAGGCTTTCTCGAGCAAGCAGGGTATGTCGGCATATATCAGACAGCAGGTCTCAAGAGGCAGAACATCTTCAATGGCAGAGGCTGTCAAGGACGGCGTATTCAAGTCCAAGGTGCTTAAGAACGCTCTGGCTGAAGGTGATGCTGTCGCTTGTGAAGCCGTTGACCGCGCATGTCACTATCTCGCAGTCGCTTCAGGCAATCTGGTCAACACATTCAGCCCTGACGTGGTCGTGTACGGCGGCGGCGTGATCGAAGCCGTGGGTGACATCTTCATGGAGAAGATACTGGCGGAAGTTGACAGATACTGCATGCCTTCCATCAGAGAAACAGTTGAATTCAAGAAAGCTGCTCTGGGTGACGATTCAATACTCTACGGCGCGCTTTCCATGATAAAGAAGTAAGAGAGGATTTCAGATTTAGTTATGGCAAGGATTGATTCAATCAGTAAAGCGTTTGAACCCAATGAAGCCGAGAACAGGCTTTATACAAAGTGGATGACAAGTAATTATTTTCAGCCGAAGCCGGGCAAGACAGGGAAGAAGTTCTCTATCGTTATGCCTCCGCCGAATATTACCGGTCAGCTCCACATGGGTCACGCTCTTGATAATACACTTCAGGATACATTGACCAGATATAAGAGAATGGCCGGTTACGAGACTTTATGGGTTCCCGGAACTGACCACGCATCGATAGCTACAGAGGCCAGAATCGTTGAGACTATGCGTAAAGAGGGTCTCACAAAGGACGATCTCGGCCGTGACAAGTTCCTTGAGAGAGCCTGGGCCTGGAAAGAGCAGTACGGCGGAAGGATCGTCGAGCAGCTCAAGAAGATCGGCTCTTCCTGCGACTGGTCACATGAGCGCTTCACGATGGATGAAGGTTGCTCTGATGCGGTTAAGGAAGTTTTCGTAAAGTATTACAATCAGGGACTTATATACAGAGGTGAGAGGATCATCAACTGGTGTCCTCACTGCCTTACATCAATCTCTAATGCCGAGGTTGATTATGCTGATCAGGCAGGTCACTTCTGGCACCTGAGATATCCTTTCGAGGACGGTTCGGGATATATCGATCTCGCAACGACAAGACCTGAGACACTCCTGGGCGATACCGCTGTTGCAGTTAACCCCAAGGATGAGAGATATAAGGACGTTATCGGCAAGATGCTCGTTCTGCCTCTCGTAGGACGTAAGATCCCCGTT
>JAEEGL010321787.1_pt1 | contig 12775 bp, 8 predicted proteins | sample 9134231 | NCBI WGS metagenome assembly JAEEGL01 (sample SAMN16246548, study PRJNA631951) | gut metagenome | biome: gut microbiome; feature: rumen; material: fiber-attached | host: Bos | place: Iran: Karaj | collected 2018-10 | reverse complement strand
CACGAGCTATACGTCCGGCAACTGCGACTGGACGCCCGGCACGCTGGACAACGCCAGCAGCGCGACTCACGCCAACAACGGCAGCTATCCGCTCCTCGGCTTCAGCTCCGGCAGCGGGTACTTCTGGTCCGGCAGCACATCAAGCGGCGCGTCTGCCGCAAAGAACGTCCGCTTCTGGAGAGAGAACGGCGGCAACCTGACCTACTACACCACCAACCCGGTCGCACCGCATACGCACACCTACGGCGATTGGACCTCGAACAACGACGGCACGCACAGCCACACCTGCTCGGAGTGCGGCGACATCGTCACCGAAAACTGCACCTATAACGACGTCGTGACTGCGCCGACGCAGACCGAACAGGGCTACACGACGCATACCTGCACCGTCTGCGGTTACAGCTTCGTCGACAGCTACACCGACGCTTTGGGCTACACGGTGACCTTCTCCGTGCCCGCAGGCGTCACCGCGCCCGCTGCCATGAACTGTCAGGCAGGCGCGTCCATCACGCTCCCGACCGTCACCGCGCCGGCAGGATACACCTTCCTCGGCTGGGTCACGGAGGACGTTGTGAATGTCGCAACGCTGCCTGAGGTTCTGACCGGCAGCTACTCCGCGACTGCGGACGTCACGCTGAAGGCGCTGTTCTCGCACACCGATACCTCTGCGGCAGCCTTTGAGCTGGTGACCGAAGCGCCGTCCGACTGGGCGGGCAGCTACGTCATCACGTTCGGCAAGACCAATGCGATGAAGGTGCTGAAGGGCGTTGCCGGCACCAAGAAGCTCGAGACCGCAACGGCGGGCGGCTGCGCCGCATTCAATACGACCGGCATGACGCTGAACGGCGAGACGCTGGCGAACGTGGCGAACGACTACATCTTCACGATCGCGGCGGCAGACGGCAAGTTCACGATAAAGAACGCCACGACCGGAACGTACCTTGCAAGCCGCGGCGGCTACCTCTACAGCTACAAGACCGATACGGCAAGCTATGACCGCTGGACGTTTGCGATCGCCGACGGTGCCGTGGACGCCACGAACGCGGCGAGCACGAAGCTGTCGCACCTCGGCTTCAGCACCGCGAAGAATTATTTCGCGATCGCCCGCTCGGCGAATCCGGACATCTGCTTCTGGAAGCTGGGGAACGTGACCGAAACCACGACCTACACCACGGTAATCAACTGACAGTACGAACGAAACAGAGACCGGCACTGCGCCGGTCTCTGTTTTTCTGTCAGACGTTACGGAAGTGTTCTGTATTCATTCGGCGTTATGCCGGCGTACTTTTTAAAGACTCGAATGAAATGCCCGTGGGAGGAGAAGCCGAGATAGGACCCGATCGCGGAAGCGCTCTTGTCGGAATAGCGGAGGAGGCGTTTGGCTTCCTCCGTTTTTTCGCGAAGGATGAAATCGGTCAGGGTCTCGCCGGTCTCCTGCCTGAACTTCGCGGAAAGATACGGGCGGCTCAGATAAAACTTGCTCGCCATTTTTTCCGTACTGATCGGTTCGGACAGATGATGACGCACATAGTTCGCAACGTCCGTCGCGAGCTTGGTGGGGTGATGCCCCAAATGCAGCTTTTCCACCTGTTCGGTAAATTCGAGGATCATGTGGTATTGCAGATTCAGGATCTTGCTTTGATCCGACAAAAGCTCAATGTGCCGGATATACCCGTCGGACAGCGTGAACGCGTCCTCCTCGCGCATGCCGCCGCGGATCGCGGCGCGCGACGCCAGCGTCACGGACACGATGAACGTATTCTTGAGCTGCCGCAGCTGATCCGGCGCGATCGTGCCGCCGCGCACGGCAGGCGCCGACGCCATCCATTGCTTCAGCGCCGCGGTGTCTCCTCTGCGCACGATCTCCATCAGCGCTTCCTCGATTGCAAGCGCGTTGTGCGTTTCGCGCGGAGGCGGCGCTTCCTCATAGACGCGTGCCGTTCGCTGTTTTTCCAGTCTTGTCTTGATCGTCTGCTGCTCATCGCCGTAAATCGCGACGTCGGAAATGGCGAGCGTTTCGCCGCCATTCAGAAAATGATTCATCGTACAGAGCATCTGCAGAAGCGTTTCCACCGGAAGCCGCATGATCCCGTTCATGCCCGCGATGAATGCGGGCACGTCCTCCTTTGCCGCGTCAAGCCGGAAAGCCAGCTCCCGGAGGCTTTGTTCGTTTGCCATGATCTGCGAGGTCGGGCCGATCACGATCGACGCGTTTTTCAGATTGACGATCCCGTAACAATGAAACAGCGGCGTGACATAATAGCCGACATGCGCGGTGATCGAAAATACCTCGTTTCGGTACAGGGTAAACGGATCCTTCGGAAGCTTTGCGGGAAAGCAGGCGAACGTCTGAACGCCGTTTTCAAAGAGCCGCACCGGAACGCCGGACAGCGCGCTCATGGATTGTGTGATGTACTTGAGATCAAGCATGTGCTTTTCCTCCGATCCATTACAATTATACGCAATACATTACAATAATGCAATACAAATTGACAAGAACGTACTATAATAACATCATCAAGGCAAAAGGAGCGCTTTATGGACATTGAAAACATCATCAGCCGGATGACAGTCGAGGAGAAAGCGGCGCTGGTTTCGGGAACGGACTTCATGTATACCAATCCGATCCCGCGGTTGGAGATTCCCTCGCTGCGTATGTCGGACGGACCGCACGGACTGCGGATCCAGAAGGAGGGCGGCGACAACGGCGTGAGCGAAAGCGAACCCGCGACGTCGTTTCCGACCGCGGCGACAACGGCGTCAAGCTGGAACCCCGAGAACACGCGCAGAATGGGCGAAGCGATCGCCGGGGAATGCCGGTATTACGGCGTCAATACGCTTTTGGGTCCGGGCGTCAACATCAAGCGCAATCCGCTTTGCGGCAGAAACTTTGAGTATTTTTCCGAGGATCCGCTCCTTGCAGGCAGAATGGGCGCGGCGGAGGTGATGGGCGTTCAATCGAAGGGCGTCGGCGTTTCGGTCAAGCATTTTGCGCTGAACAATTCCGAAAACTTCCGCTTTATGGGCAATTCCGTTGCGTCCGAAAAAACGATGCGCGAGATCTATCTGAAGCCGTTCGAGTACATCGTGAAGCAGGCGCATCCCGCGACGGTCATGTGCGCGTACAACCAGGTCAACGGCACGTTCTGCTCCGAGAACAAATGGCTGCTCAGTGACGTGCTCCGAAACGAATGGGACTTTTCGGGCGTCGTGATGAGCGACTGGGGCGCGGTGCACGACCGTGTCGCAGGGCTTTCGGCGGGGATGGATCTTGAAATGCCGGGCGACACGGCGATCTGCCGGAGATGGATCCTTGACGGGATCGCGAACGGAACGCTCCCTGCGGAGGATCTCGACAAAGCCTGCCGGAACATTCTCAACTGGATCGATCGGTATGCCAAGCCTGCCGATCCGGCGCCGGTGGACTGGGACGCGCATCACGCGCTTGCGGGCGAGATCGCCGCGGACTCTGCGGTCCTTCTGAAAAACAACGGCGTGCTGCCGCTTTCCGGTACGGAAAAGCTGCACATTGCAGGCGAGCTCTTTGAAAACATGCGCTACCAGGGCGCGGGCAGCTCCATGATCCATCCGACGAAGGTCACGACGCCGAAGGACGCGTTCGACGCGCACGGCGTGAAGAGTGTCGCGCTTGAGGAGAGCGATACGGTGCTGGTCTTTGCAGGACTGACGGACGAATACGAATCCGAGGGCTGCGACCGCGAGAACATGCGGCTGCCGGAGACGCATCTCCGATTGATCGACACGCTCGCGGAAAGCGGGAAGAGGATCGTCGTCGTGCTGTTCGGCGGATCGCCGTTTGAGGTTCCGTTCTGCGATAAGGTCGACGCGATCCTGCATATGTATCTGCCGGGACAAAACGGCGGCACGGCGGTTTACGATCTGCTGTTCGGCTTGAAAAACCCATCCGGCAAGCTTGCGGAGACGTGGCCGATGCGCTACGAGGACGTGCCGAATCACGAGACCTTCGGCAAGGGACTGAACGAGATCTACGCCGAGGGGACCGAGGTCGGCTATCGCTATTACAACAAGCACAATATCCCGGTGCGGTTCCCGTTCGGCTTCGGGCTCTCCTACACGACGTTTGCACATTCCGAATGGGAGAAGAACGGGAATGTGTACACGCAGACGATCACCAACACCGGCGACCGTTTCGGCGGCGAGGTGGCGCAGCTGTTTCTTGACGGCGAGCTCAAAGGCTTTCAGAAGGTCTATCTGGAGCCCGGCGAAAGCAAGACGGTCACGATCACAGTCGAGGATGAGCCGAAAACGGCGTACGCCGACGAATACGTCGTTCCGGAGGAGAAGCCGCGCTTCCCGGTGACGGTCGAATCGCGCTTCACCGATCTCAACCAGAGCTTTATGGGCCGCATCCTCTATAACGCCGTGCTGTCGGTGGTCAAGAAGCAAATGAAGCAGGCACAGAAGCTGCCCGAGGGACCGGAGCGCGACAATGCTGTGAAGGGCGCGTACTTTATGAAGCGCATCATGGACAGCAATTCGCCGCGGTCGCTGTCGATGTGCGCCGGAAATCAAATGCCGTACAATTTTGCGCAGGGCTTTGCGGAACTGACCAACGGACATCTCTTCAAGGGGATCCGCTGTTTTATGGCAAAGATCAAAGTACCGAAACTGCCGAAGGAGGAGCGTAACGCATGAAACTGCCGAGAAGTCTTGTCAATTCGCCGAACGTAACAAAGCGTGAAAAATGGCTGGGCTACCTTTTGGGACCCGCCGGCGCGCTGCTTTTGAATGCGGTGCTTGCGACGTATCTGAACGTCTACTACACCGACGTGCTGAAGCTGACAGGCGCTTTCATTGTCATCTTCCCGATGATCTCCAAGGTGATCGACGCGATCACCAACGTCGTCATGGGACAGGTCATCGACCGCACGCGCACCAAAGAGGGCAAGGCGCGTCCGTGGCTGTTTTTATCGGCGTTCCTCGTTCCGATCACCGGTATCCTGCTGTTCACCGTGCCCGAATCGAACGACACGGTCAAGGCGATCTGGATCATGATCTCCTACAACCTGTTCTATTCGTTCGCGTATACGATCTTCAACATGAGCCACGGGCTGATGGTGCCGCTTTCGACCCGCAACTCGACGGAGCGCGGCGGGCTCTCGGTGTTCAACCAGATCACCACGATCATGATGAGCGGCATCCTGGTCGCGCTGATCTTCCCGATGCTCATCATGCCTGCGATCGGCGTTGACAAGGGCAAGTGGATCACGTTGATGAGCATCATTTCGATCGTCGCGCTGCCGCTGACGCTCCTCGAGTATTTCTTCACAAAGGAGCGCGTCACCGAGGAGACGACGCAGGCGGGCGAGGAGACCAAGCTGCCGTTTCTCAAGCAGATGAAGATCCTGTTTACCGACAAATACATGATCCTCATGTACGCGTATTTCCTCCTCTATACGGTCGGCATGACGCTCAAGAACATCGGTCTCGTCTACTACTGCAACTACGTTTTAGGCACCTACAACGACGGTGTCACGCAGATGCTGGTCTCGGTCATCGGCGGCATTCCGATGGGCATCGGCATCTTTGCGGTCTGGCCGCTTGCCAAGAAGTTCGGCAAGCGCAACGTCACGATGGTCGGCTTTATTCTGTACGCGGTAGGGTCGCTGATCTGCTGGATCTTCAGCACCAATCTTGTCATGGTGCTGATCGGTCAGTTCATCAAAAACATCGGCGGACTTCCGTGCGCGTACGTCTTTATGGCGCTGTTTGCGGACTGTCTCGACCACGTCGAGTGGAAGACGGACGTCCGTCTGGACGGCGCGGCGATGTCGATCTACAACATCATTGCGGTCGCCATGGTCGGTATCATGACCGGCGTGTTCAACTGGATGCTGAGCGCTTCGGGCTATATTGCGCCGTTCACGGCAAACAGCATCGGGGAAGCGTCCTCCGTGCTTGCGGCAAACGGCTGGGCGTCGCAGATCGCGCTTGACGCGATCAAGCCCGCGGCGGACGGCGTGCTGACCGTTGCGCTTGCGCAGTCTGAAAGCGTCAGCTGGATGATCTCGTTCGCGTTCGTCGGACTGGAGGTCTTCACCGGCATTGGGCTTGCCGTGATCCTGTTCTTCCTGAACGTCGAAAAGGACCTGCCGAAGAAGCAGGCGGAGATCAAGGCGCGTCACGAGGCGAAGAACGCGGAAGCGGCGGAGATCGCGGAATGAGGACGTTCTCCGAAAATCTGCAGGCGGCGTATGATTTCTGGCGTCCGAACCGGTACGGATTGAAGCCGTATCTTTTGAAGGACGGCAAAAAGCATCCGATCGCCGTGATCGTGCCCGGCGGCGCGTACCGCATGGTCTGCTCGTATGTGGAGGGACTTCCGTTTGCAAAGGCGCTGAACGCAAGGGGCTATCACGCGATCGTCGCATACTATCGCATCGGAAAGAAGGCAAAGTACCCCGCGCCGCAGGATGATCTGGAACGGGCGTTCCGCGAGATCTTTTCGCATGCGGCGGAATGGAACCTCGACACGCAAAACTGGTCCCTTTGGGGCAGCTCGGCGGGCGGACACCTTGCCGCAAGCATCTTTACGGAGCGCCGGAATGTGCCGAAGCCGAACGCGCTGATCCTCGTGTATCCCGTCGTGACGATGGGGAAGGAGACGCATGCGGAAAGCCGGGAGAACTTGCTCGGCAGGGATCCCGATCCGGAGAAGATCGCGCAGCTTTCCGTCGAGCGCCATATCACGAAGGACTTCCCGCCGACGTACGTCTGGAACGGCACGGCGGACAAGTCGGTCGATCCCCTGAACAGCCGGATGCTTACAAAAGCGCTCGATCAAGCGGGCGTTTTGTACCGGCACGAGGAATTTGAAGGCGTCGGACACGGCGTGGGCCTCGCAAGAGGCACGAACGCCGAACCGTGGTTCGATCATGCAGTATCATTCTGGGAGGAACAAAAATGAAAGCGATCCGTCTGAAAACCGAACACCTGTTTGATCCCTTGGGGATCGATATACAGCACCCGCGCCTTTCGTGGAACTGCGAGGGCGGGATCAAGCAGACCGCCTATGAGATCGTGTGCGAGCAATGGAACAGCGGCAAGGTCGAAACCGACGCGATGCACGCAGAATATCCGAAAGCGCTTGCGTCGCGCGAGCGCGTGAACTGGCGGATCCGCCTCTACGATGAGAACGGCGAATCCGGCGGGTGGAGCGAAGCGTTCTTCGAGACGGGGCTTTTGAACGCGTCCGACTGGCAGGCAAAGTGGATCACGGGCGATTATGTGCCGAACAGGAAGGAGCGTTATCCGGTCGACTGCTTCAAAAAGGTCGTCACGATTCAGAAGCCGGTCGCATCGGCACGGCTGTACGCCACGGCGTGCGGACTCTATGAAGCGCAGCTCAACGAAAAAAAGATCGGCGATTTCTGCTTTGCGCCGGGGTATACGGATTATCGGAAGCGCGTTCAGTATCAATCCTACGACGTTACGGAGCTGCTGCTTGAAGGCGAGAATGCGCTGACCTGTCAGCTTGCCGACGGATGGTATCGCGGAAGCTGCGGCGCGTGGGGACGCAAAAACCAGTACGGCACGGAAACGAAGCTTCTCCTGCAGCTTGAGATCGTCTATCAAGACGGTACAAAGGAAACGATCGCAACCGACAAAACGTGGCAATGGTCGAACGACGGTCCGATCCGCTTTGCGGACAACAAGGACGGCGAGATCGTCGAGGCGTTCCGCACGCCGATGTATACGGGGCATGCGAAGGAAACGAGCCACAATGTGATCCCGAGCGCATCGAACAACGTGCCGGTGACTGAGCACGAACGGTTTCATCCGACGATCACGACCGCACCGAACGGGAAAAAACTGTTGGACTTCGGGCAGAATATCGCGGGCTATGTGCGTTTTTCCGTGAACGCGCATGTCGGACAGCGCATGATCTGGCGCTTCGGCGAGATGCTCGACGAAGCCGGCAATCTGACGCAGAAGAACATCCAGCTTTCCAACAAGAGGATGACGACCCCGTTGCAGCGGATCGACGTCACTCTGGGCGAGGGACGGAACGAATACAAGACGACCTTTGCGGTGTTCGGGTTCCAATATGCCGAGGTCGAAACGGATGCCGCGCTCGATCCATTTGACATCGAAGCGATCGCGGTCTATTCCGATCTTGAACGGACGGGGGATTTTTCCTCCTCGAATCCGCTTGTGAACCGGCTGTTCGACGCAACGCTGTGGTCTGCGAAGGGCAATCATCTCGACATTCCGACCGACTGCCCGACGCGCGAGCGTCACGGCTGGACCGGCGACGCGCAGCTGTTCTTTACGACGGCGTCGTACCTCTTCGATTTCGCGCCGTTTGCGAAAAAGTATCTGCACGACGTATTCGACTGGCAGCGCAGAAACGGATGCCTTCCGCACATTGCGCCGGACGGCGGCGCGGATTTTTACATGTGGACGATGAACGGTTCGGTCGGCTGGTCGGACGTCGGCGTTCTGATCCCGTGGCGGTACAGCGAGATCAATCGGGACGATTCGATCCTGAAGCTCTTTTATGACGGCATGGCGCGCTATGCCCGCTTTATGGAGAAGCGCTGCGGCAAGAACATGCCGCTGTTTTCCAAACGCTACGATCTGCCGAAGGAAGCGAAGAAGTATTTTGTCAACCGCGGGCAGAGCTACGGCGAGTGGGCGGAGCCTGACGACGTCGACGGCGGATTCCATTGGCAGGACTTTGTCGCACCGCATCCGGAGGTTTCCACCGCGTATACCTGTTATGTGCTCGGCTTGATGGCAAAGATCGCAAAGCGGCTCGGGCATGACGCGGACGCGGCGGAGTTTCAAAGCTACAGCGACGGCTGCAAGGAAGCGTATCGCGCGCTTGTCAAAACCGACGCGTACTCGCTCGACACCGATCGGCAGGCGCAGCTTGTCCGTCCGCTGTATTTCGACCTTTTGGATGAGGAGCAGACCGCGTTTGCAAAGAAACGTCTGGTCGAAGCGCTGAAGCATTACAACTGGCGGCTCGGCACGGGCTTTCTGTCCACGCCGCTGATCCTGTATGTGCTCGCGTCGTACGACGTCGAAGCGGCGTATACGCTTCTCGAAAACGAACAGATCCCGGGCTGGCTTTCGATGCCGAAGGGCGGCGCAACAACGATCTGGGAAGCGTGGGAAGGTCCCGCAGGCGCGAAGGGCGGCATCGGAAGCCTGAACCATTATTCCAAGGGCGCCGTTGTGGAATGGCTGTTTACAACGATGTGCGGCATCCGCGTGGAAGGCGAGAATCGCTTCACGGTCGCGCCGCAGCCGGGCGGACATTTCACGCACGCCGAAGCGTCCTACAACAGCGTGTTCGGACGCGTCAGGAGCGGCTGGGAAAGGAAGGACGGCAAAACGACCTATACGATCGATGTGCCTGCAAACTGTGAAGCGGAGATCAAACTCCCCTCCGGCAGAACGGAAACGGTCGGCGCGGGACTGCATTTTTACACGGAGGAAGCATGAAACGGGTTCTTGCGATCGACATCGGCGCGTCAAGCGGACGGCATATCGTGGGCTGGATCGAAAACGGGCAGTGGCGGACCGATGAGGTCTACCGCTTTGAAAACGGCGTTGTTGAACGGGACGGACATCTTGTCTGGGACATCGACGCGCTTTTAGAGCATGTCAAAGCAGGCATTGCGATCGCCCGGGAACGGTACGAAATCGAAAGCCTTTCGATCGACACCTGGGGCGTGGACTATGTGCTGCTGAACGGGGACGAGACCGTCTATCCGGTCTATGCCTACCGCGACCACCGCACGGAAGCGGTGATCGAAAAGGTGCATGAAAAGATGCCGTTTTCCGCGCTCTATCGCCGCACCGGCATCCAGTTTCAGCCGTTCAATACGGTCTATCAGCTCTATGCGGACAAGAAGGCGGGGCGGCTCGAAGCGGCGACCGGTTTTCTGATGATCCCCGAATACCTGATATACCGGCTCTCGGGCGTAAAAAGCCACGAGTACACCAACGCCACCACGACCGGCATGGTGAACGCCGAGACGGGGGAGTATGATCCCGGGATCATAGAAGCGTTGGACCTGCCGAAACAGTTGTTCCATCAACTGCAGCAGCCGGGCACGGCGATCGGTTTGTATGAGGGCGTCAAGGTCGTCCTCTGCGCCACGCACGACACCGGCAGCGCGGTCGAGGGGATCCCGATGGAGGGGAACGAGCCGTACATTTCCTCCGGCACATGGTCGCTGCTCGGCGTCAAGACGGAAAAACCGATCACCGACGAAGCAAGCGAACGTGCCAACTGGTCCAACGAGGGCGGCGTGGGCTATAATCGCTATCAAAAGAACATCATGGGCATGTGGCTTGTGAACCGCCTGCGTGCGGAGCTTTGCCCGGAAAAACCGTGGAGCGAAATCACGGCGGAAGCGGAACAAAGCCGCTTTTACGAGACGGTCGACGCCAACGCTGCGGCATTTCTTGCGCCGGAATCCATGCAGGCGGCATTCGACGCCGCGCTTGAACAGAAGCCGCAGACCGCGGGGGACTACTTTCGCTGCGCATACCGGTCTCTGGCGCTCTCCTACCGGCAAGCGATCGAGGAACTGGAACGCAATACCGGAAGGACTTACGACAAGCTCTATATTGTCGGCGGCGGGGCAAAGAACGGCTTTCTGAACCGCCTGACCGAACAGGCGACCGGCAAACAGGTGATCGCCCTGCCGATCGAGGCAACGGCGCTCGGGAATTTGAACATACAGATAGAGGCAGACAACCCCTCAGTCACCTGACGGTGACAGCTTCTCCACCCTCTACGAGGGGGGGAAGCCTTGGTTTCTGCGAAACTTGTGTTTCTCATCCAATCGATGGGCAGCGTACACAAATAGCCTTCCCCTTCGAGGGGAAGGGGGACCGCTTGCGGTGGATGAGGTGGATGCGCAGAAAAGCGCAGAGCTTTTCGCGGATGAATGAATTGCGATGACGCGCATGAATTGTCCGAAGGACAGGAATTGACGCCTGCGGCGTCGTGAAATATCAAAACGGAGGAAGGAATATGAGTTTTACGGAAGCAAAAGCAGCATACGCCACGTACGGCGTGGACGTCGAACAGGCGATCGAACGCCTTATGACCGTGCCGGTCTCTCTGCATTGCTGGCAGGGCGACGACGTGCGCGGCTTCGACACCGATCCATCGAAGCCGCTGACCGGCGGCATTCAGACGACCGGCAACTATCCGGGGCGGGCAAGAACGCCCGACGAGCTGATGCAGGATCTCGATAAGGTCCTCTCACTGATCCCCGGCAAGCCCAAGATGAATCTGCACGCAAGCTACGCGATCTTTGAGGATGGCGCGTGGGCGGACCGCGACAAGCTGGAGCCGAAGCATTTTGAAAAATGGGTGCGGTTCTGCAAAGAACGTGGTTTGGGCTGCGATTTCAACCCGACGTTCTTTTCCCATCCGAACTGCGATCCGCTGACGCTTTCGAGTCCGAACGCGGAGACCCGCCGCTTCTGGATCGAGCACGGAAAAGCGTGCATCCGTATTTCAAGCTACCTTGCGGAAGAATTGGGCGAGCCGTGCGTCATGAACATCTGGACCGGCGACGGCTTCAAGGACATTCCCGCCGACCGTATGGGACCGCGCGTGCGCTATCGGGAAAGTATTGACGAAATCCTTTCTGAGCCGTATGATTTTATAAAGGTCAAGCCGTGCATCGAATCGAAGGTGTTCGGTATCGGCGTCGAGGCATACACGGTGGGTTCCGGCGAGTTCGCGCTCTCCTATGCCGCGATGAACCGCGATAAGTGCATTCCGCTGATGGACAACGGACACTATCATCCGACCGAGGTGGTCAGTGACAAGATCCCCGCGCTTTTAGCGTTCTTCCCGGAGATCGCGCTGCATGTCACGCGCCCGATCCGTTGGGATTCCGATCATGTGGTGCTGTTCGACGACGAGACCCGTGAGATCGCGCGCGAGATCGTGCGCTGCGGGATCGACCGCGTGCATATCGCGCTGGACTATTTCGACGCCTCGATCAACCGCATTTCGGCGTGGGTCACGGGCTTCCGCAATGTGCAAAAAGCCCTGCTGTTTGCGCTGCTGCAGCCGAACGACGACTTGAAAGCCCTGCAGAATGCCGGTAATTTCAGTAAGCTCATGGCGACGCAGGAGGAGCTCAAAACCCTACCGTTCGGCGAGGTCTGGAACGAGTATTGCCGCCGCTGTGATCGACCGATCGACGGCGCATGGTATTCGGAGATCGAGCGCTACGAAAAGCGCGTTTTGACAAAACGCGCTTGACGGTCGCACATATGCCTCCCCTGTGTAAGGAGAGGCGGCAGCCGAAGCGGAGCAAGGCTGACGGAAGGGTTGTCAATGAATTGCGCTGGCGCGCAAGAATTGGCTTCGCCATGAATTGTCCAAGGACATGAATTGACGCCGCAGGCGTCATGAACAACCCCTCCGGGTTCACCATGTTCACCCACCTCCCCTTGCACAGGGGAGGCAAGACCACCTCGTACCAAAAGCCTTCCCCATGACTTGGGGAAGGTGTCGCCGAAGGCGACGGATGAGGAGAACACGCAGAAAAGCCATAGCTTTTCGCGGATAATTGAATTGCGCTGACGCGCAAGAATTGGCTTCGCCATGAATTGTCCAAGGACATGAATTGACGCCGCAGGCGTCATGAGAAGCTCACCCGTCTGCACTACGGTCACCTCCATCCATTTGCTCTGGTGGCTCCTGCTCACCTTATACCAAAATCATTTCCCGTGACTTGGGGTAGCT
>JAEEGL017111083.1_pt1 | contig 12776 bp, 17 predicted proteins | sample 9134231 | NCBI WGS metagenome assembly JAEEGL01 (sample SAMN16246548, study PRJNA631951) | gut metagenome | biome: gut microbiome; feature: rumen; material: fiber-attached | host: Bos | place: Iran: Karaj | collected 2018-10 | reverse complement strand
GTTTCACATTGTAACAAATCCACTTCATCTTGCCTCGGAGAACTGTCATCGTCGCGGGAGTGTATGACTGATCATGTCATTCAATGCCGTATACATAGTACACATGAAATACTGTAAAAACCATCCGAACATGCTAAATTAGAAGTATATGTATAATCTCTCTTATAAATATCCCTCGTATAAACTTTTTCCTTCACATCATCCAAGCAACTGTCATATCGGTTGGCGAAAATAGCATCGCTCTGAACTTTAAATTGAGCAATGAAAAGCCAACGTATTACATTTCCCATCACCAGCCTACCCCTTTGTTTATTCTAAAACAGGCATTCTTCTGACTGGTTAATCTCTCTTAAAAATATCCCTCGTATAAACCTTCTCCTGCACATCATCCAAGCAACTGTCGTATCGGTTGGCGATAATGGCATCGCTCTGAGCCTTGAATTGAGCCAAGTCGTTCACCACCAGGCTGCCAAAGAAGGTGCTTCCATCATCCAAAGTAGGTTCGTAAATAATCACCTTGGCTCCCTTGGCCTTGATGCGTTTCATGACACCTTGAATGGCGGACTGGCGGAAGTTGTCGCTGTTGGACTTCATCGTCAGGCGGAACACACCAATGGTGGGGGGTGAAAGGTGAGAATTGAAAATTGAAAATTCGTTGTTCTCCGTATAGGCGTAATAGCCTGACTTTTTGAGCACCTGGTCGGCAATGAAGTCTTTCCTCGTTTTGTTGCTCTCAACAATGGCTCTGATCAAGTCTTCAGGCACATCCTCGTAATTCGCCAACAACTGCTTGGCATCTTTCGGAAGACAGTAACCGCCATAGCCAAACGAGGGGTTGTTATAATGGTTTCCGATTCGGGGATCCAAACAAACGCCATCAATGATGGAACGGGAATTTAAACCTTTCATCTCGGCGTAGGTGTCGAGCTCGTTGAAATAACTGACACGTAGGGCGAGATAGGTGTTCGCGAAGAGTTTCACGGCCTCGGCTTCGGTGCTGCCCATCAAAAGGATAGGGATATCGGGCTTTAATGCGCATTCCTTGAGCAGCTGGGCAAACCGTTCTGCCTTTTCTCCAAGGTTTTTATCGGATTGATCATATCCGACGATGATGCGCGAGGGATAAAGATTGTCGTAAAGTGCTTTGCTCTCACGAAGAAACTCTGGTGAGAAGATGATATTCGGGCAACCTACCTTCTTCCTGAGGTTCTCAGTATAGCCCACAGGCACAGTTGATTTGATGACGATGACGGCTTGTGGGTTATATTGCATCACCTTGGCAACGACATCCTCAACGGCCGTGGTATCGAAGAAGTTCTTCTGCGAATCATAGTTGGTCGGTGCAGCCACAACCACGTAATCGGCATCACGGTATCCTGCCGCTGCATCCAAGGTCGCATGAAGATTCAGATGGTTTTGAGCAAAATAGGCTTCAATGTACTCATCCTTTATCGGCGTTTCCCTCCTATTCACTTTCTCGACACGCTCTGGAACAATATCCACCGCAGTCACCTCGTGGCGCTGGGCCAACAAGGTGGCGATACTCAAACCTACATAACCGGTGCCCGCTACAGCAATGTTCATAAAATAGGCTTTAATAGTTTTCCGCCTTCAACTCGAAGAAAGACTGCGGATGGTCGCAAACAGGGCAGATCTGGGGAGCTTTCTTGCCGATGACGATATGGCCGCAGTTGGAGCACTGCCAGATGCGATCGCCGTCACGGGAGAATACGAGGCCTTCCTTGATGTTGTTGAGGAGTTTACGGTAACGCTCCTCGTGCTCGCGCTCGATGGCGGCAACCATTTCGAACTTCCTGGCGATTTCGATAAAACCTTCCTCACGGGCTTCCTTGGCCATGCGGGCATACATATCGGTCCATTCGAAGTTTTCGCCATCGGCAGCATCCTTCAGGTTAGTTTCAGTGTCAGGCACTGCGCCATCGTGCATGTATTTGAACCAAATCTTGGCATGTTCCTTTTCGTTATTCGCGGTCTCCTCGAAGATTTTGGAGATTTGCTCATAACCATCCTTCTTGGCCTTGGAGGCGTAATAGGTGTACTTGTTGCGGGCCATCGACTCTCCGGCGAAGGCTTCCAGCAGATTCTTTTCTGTTTTCGTTCCTTTGATGTTCATAGTATGTTGTATTTCAATTTACTTATTTCCGTTGATTATCTACTTTTCATAATACCCTTTCTCGCTATATTGCGACCAGCGAAGATACATGTCGGCAATAGTTTTGATATCAGGCATAAGCAATACGAACAGTTTTAATTGGTTTGAGGAATGTGATGGGGTCTATATACAGCCCCTCGAGAATGGGCTTGAGGTCGATATACTCTTCTTCAGGCTCAGGTTGGTGGCTATATTTTGCCTTCACAACCAAGTAGCCATCATCCCACGTCACCACTTCAACATAGTGCTCTAGGCTGTATGGCGCCCGGAAACGGATGTAATATCCCCCGAAACTAAAGGCGGTGAAACCTTCAGCGCTGCTGAGCACAGCCTCATGACTAGTTGTTGCTCGTTTATTCATTTTGTTTTTAATACCGTTCTTCAATCTTTTTCCAATCCACAATCTTCCACAACTCGGCCAGGTGGGCGGCACGGCGGTTCTGGTAGTCAAGATAATAGGCGTGTTCCCAGACATCGAAGGTCAACAAGGGTTTCAGGTCCTTGGTGATGGGATTGTTGGCACCTGGTTCCTGGGTGATGGTCAAGATGCCATTGGGCTGGGCAGAGAGCCATACCCAACCGCTGCCGAAAAGACCGACGCCTTTGGCGACGAATTCTTCTTTGAAGGCGTCGAGGCTCCCCCACTGCTTCCAGATTTGCGAAGCAAGCTTACCCGTTGGCTCGGTGGCCACCTGATCGGCAGGGCTGAACTGGGTGAAATAGAGGTTGTGGTTCAAAATCTGGCCTGAATTGTTGAATACGGATTCATTGGTGCGTTTCACGACATCTTCGGGGAGACCCTCGGAAAACAGTTTGATCCGCTCTTTGATCGAGAGACCCTTAGCGGAGAGTTTCACTATCTCTTCCAACGAGAGGCTTTCGTAAGCACTGCCAGGAAGCAGTTTGTTGAGGTTGTCGACGTAGGCTTGCAAGTGCTTGCCATGATGGAATTCGAGCGTCTGGGCGCTAATCACTGGTGCCAAAGCGTCTTTGGCGTAAGGGAGGTCAATAAGTGTGAACATATTTTTAAGTTTTTAGAATAATTCAGCAGACAGGTCTTCTTTAATCACAGCTTCGCCACGTCAGTCACAACAATGTGATGACAAGGATCTAAAACACAATAAGTTACGAGTGGAGCGAATAGAACAACTGCGAACCTTCTCATGTAAGTCCACTCGTATCTCAAATTAAACTACAAAGATAATGGAAAAAACAATAGAAACCAAAGATTTGGCGATTATTTATCAACTATTGTTGTTCGTTACGGATCAGCGATGGGCGTACATGTCCTCGTAGTACTTCAGATAATCTCCCGAGGTGACGTTATCCATCCATTCCTGGTTGTCCAAATACCAGCGGACGGTCTTCTCAATGCCTTCCTCGAATTGCAAGGAGGGTTCCCAGCCCAATTCACGTTGGAGTTTGGAGGAATCGATGGCATAACGTAAATCGTGCCCAGCGCGGTCAGTGACGTAGGTAATCAAATCCATATCTTCGCCTTCCTTACGACCGAGAAGGCGATCCACGGTATTGATCAACACTTTGATGATATCGATGTTTTTCCACTCGTTGAAACCGCCAATGTTGTAGGTCTCCCCTATCTTACCTTCGTGGAAAATCAAATCGATGGCTCGGGCATGGTCTTCCACATAAAGCCAATCGCGCACGTTCTCGCCCCTACCATACACAGGCAAGGGTTTGCGATGACGGATATTGTTGATAAACAAGGGAATCAGCTTCTCAGGAAACTGATAAGGCCCATAGTTGTTGGAGCAGTTGGTAATGATCGTAGGCAAGCCATAGGTGTCATGAAAGGCACGCACAAAGTGGTCAGAGGAAGCCTTGGATGCACTATATGGTGAATGGGGCTGATACTTCAAATCTTCTGTAAAAAACCGTTCACCGTAGGCAAGGTGATGGGTTCCACTGCTCGCTTTCGTGGTGAAGGGTGGTTCGATACCCTCAGGATGGGTCATCTCAAGGGCACCATAGACTTCGTCGGTGGAAATATGGTAAAAACGGAAGGCAGTAGACCGAAGACAGAAGTCAGAATGATTCCTGGAAGCCATTCTGTCTTCTGACTCCTGACTTCTGACTTCTTCATAATGCAACTTAAACGCTTGTAAAAGACTGAGCGTCCCCATCACATTAGTTTGGGCAAAGGTAAAAGGATCCTTGATGGAACGATCCACATGGCTTTCGGCAGCAAGGTGGATGACGCCATCGACATGCTCTTCCTGCATCAGTTTCAGCACCCCTTCGAAATCACAAATGTCCATCCGCACGAAATGGTAATTGGGCTTGTCCTCAACATCTTTGAGGTTGGCGAGGTTGCCAGCATAGGTCAACTTATCGAGATTGATGATTTTATATTCAGGGTATTTGTTGACAAACAAACGAACTACATGGCTTCCAATGAAACCCGCACCGCCTGTAATAATAATGGAACGATTCATGAGTTGGAGGTTTCGAAGGTATCTGAATTGATCTTTTCTTTCATTTCGTCAATGACGCGAAGAAGGTATTGTCCGTATTGGTTCTTTAGCATGGGTTGGGCCAACTCTCGCATTTTCTTCTCGGTAATCCAACCGTGACGGTAAGCAATGCCTTCCAAGCAGGCAACCTTCAGGCCTTGGCGTTTCTCAATGACTTCCACAAAAGTGGAAGCCTCGGCAAGACTGTCGTGGGTACCCGTGTCAAGCCAGGCAAAACCACGGCCCAAGGTTTGCACCTTCAACTCCCCTGCCTTGAGGAACTCTTGGTTTACGGTAGTAATTTCCAACTCACCACGTGCCGAGGGTTTGATGTGCTTGGCAATATCAACCACCTTGTTGGGATAGAAATAGAGTCCCACCACGGCATAGTTGCTCTTGGGATGCTGCGGCTTTTCCTCGATGCTAAGGCAGTTGCCTTCCTTGTCGAACTCGGCCACACCGTAACGTTCGGGGTCAGAGACCCAATAGCCGAACACGGTGGCTTTGTGGTTTTGTTCCGCATCTCGCACCGCATTTTGAAGCAATCCCGTGAAGCCACTGCCATGAAAAATATTGTCACCCAACACCAAACAGGCACAGTCATCGCCTATGAACTGCTCCCCGATGATAAAAGCTTGGGCCAATCCATCAGGACTAGGTTGCTCGGCATACTCGAACCGCACCCCATAATCTGAGCCGTCGCCAAGCAAACGCTTAAAGGCCGGTAGGTCGTATGGCGTGGAAATGATCAAGATCTCCCGAATCCCAGCCAACATCAACGCCGAGATGGGATAATACACCATCGGCTTGTCATAAATGGGTAGCAACTGTTTGCTGACGCCCTTGGTGATCGGATATAATCTGGTGCCGGAACCTCCGGCGAGTACGATGCCTTTCATTGGTATAGCATTTTATATAAGATCAAAAACTATTTCTTTAACGGTGCCGTAATATATACTTTATCAGGATTATCTGTCATTTTTATAATCCTGAATTTAATAGCTTCAAAATCAAAACGGTAGCCAAGCATCCTAACAGCCGGTATTAACGCATCTTCGATATCTCCAAAATAAATCACAGCCTTGTCAGCCATAATAGGATCGTAGGCAGGATAACGTTTCAAAAGCAGTTGTTTCAACTCGTTGTAGGAGTAATGCATCGATAGGAATGCCAAATCAACGAAATCTTTCGGACGTTTGCCTGAATTGATGATTACATGCATCTTCATTGCCGCAATATCAGCCATTGAGGCAATTCGAAAACCATCTTCATCCATGGCATCTTCCAGCCATGGGAAAGGGTGATAAATAATATCAATCTTGACACCATTTATAAATCCAATCAACGTATTCTCTTCGATAACCGAAGGAACAAAACCATACTTATTTATCAACACAGACTGAATCTTCATACTGTCAAGCAATTCTACACTAAACAAGTCTAAATCCTCACTCACGCGATGACCGATATGTAGACTAAGTGCCGTGCCTCCTACCAAACGAACAGAAGCAAGTGTCGGTTCAGCTTGCAAGCTTTTCAGCAACTCAAGTGTGCCTTTCGCGACTGTATTTGTTTGTAACATTTTGTTTCCGTTATTTTTAGGTTAAGTGCCATGCAAGCAAACTCCAAATTACGTTGTGACAAGTCGACTACTTCATCACGAGCTATCCTCCTAAATCCACGAATGCCTCCATAGAGATCAAACGCTGCATACCAATCGGAAAGGCGCCCCATAGTAATCACCCGCTCAACAACAACCTTACGATATTTTTGCCAATCGAAGTTAATCAAACTATATTCCCACAACAATCCTCGATTGATTTGGTGCTTCCCTCGTTCCAATGGATAGGTTGTAAATATCTTCATAACACTCAAATGGAATTATGTATTATCTTGCAAAGATAACAATTTTTTCCATTTAAAATACCCAAACACTGCAATAATCACATAAAGCCCATATAAACTAGCCTTAAACGGAATATCTTTATAAAAATAAAGCCCACAAGTAACAACATCGACTGCAATCCACACAAACCACTGTTCAAGGTATTTCCGGGCCAAAGCCCAGATGCCTACAATGCTTAAGGCAGTGGTGAAGGCATCGAGAATAGGAACACGGGAGTCGGTAAAGTTGACGAGAATAAGATAGATAGCCAGCCAAATTACGGCGGCAATCCCCAGCCAGACAAAAGCGGTTTTCTTCGGCATGTGGCGGATAGGCAAATCTTTCTTCTGGGAAGAGTGCCGCATCCAGGCAATAAAACCATATATGGTCATGGCCAAATAATAGAACTCCATACCGCAGTCGGCGTACAAACCTTTCTGGTAATAAAGCACAATACCCAAGCACTGCATAAAAAAACCGACCACCCACATCCAGACACTGGCTTTATATTCCAAAAGAATATAGGCCAAACCCAGGATGGTGGTGGTGATGTCAAGCCAGTGATTGAGGAGGAAGGACATTCAAATAAGAGATAAAAGATAAGAGATAAAAGATAAAAGTTATAATCTTCCATCAACAATATCTCGTGGTAAAACACCTTTAACGTCATAGATAACTCCACCTGGGCGAACCAATGCTGAAACATCCATTGTCTTAAATAGATCGTGAGCGACAGCGAGAATTACAGCATCAAAGGAGTGAGGAGTAAGGAGAGTGGATTGAGGAGTGATGTCAATACCGTATTCCTTCTTCACTTTGGCGGAATCGGCCCAGGGATCGTAAACGGTGATGTTGGGGGTGTATTCTTCGAGGGTGCGATAGATGTCGACCACCTTGGTGTTGCGGATGTCGGGACAGTTCTCTTTAAAGGTAATGCCCAAAATCAAGATCTTGGCATCCTTGACCAACACGCCTTTCTTGTTCATGCATTTGATGGTCTGGCTGGCCACGTAGGCGCCCATGCCATCGTTCAGGCGTCGGGCGGCACGCATGATGCGGGGCAACACGCCATACACCTGGGCTTTTTCAATCAGATAATAGGGATCAACCGAGATGCAATGTCCACCTACCAAACCGGGACTTAACTTGATAAAGTTCCATTTGGAAGAAGCGGCCTCGATGACATCATGCGTATCGATGTTCATGGCGTTGAAGATCTTGGCCAACTCGTTCATAAAGGCGATGTTGACGTCACGCTGGGAGTTCTCGATGATCTTGGAGGCCTCGGCCACACGGATGCTCGGAGCTTTGTGGGTACCATTGATCAAAACGGAATTGTAGATTGCATCGACATAATCTGCAATCTCCGGTGTACTACCAGAGGTGACTTTGCGAATCTTCTCCACGGTGTGAAGTTTATCTCCTGGATTGATACGCTCGGGGCTGTAACCGGCAAAGAAATCCACATTGTACTTCAAACCTGAAACGCGCTCCACTACAGGGAGGCATTCTTCTTCGGTGACTCCTGGGTAGACGGTGGACTCGTAAATCACCACATCGCCTTTGGAAATCACCTTACCCACGGTCTCCGAAGCACCAATCAAGGGAGCCAAGTCAGGTCGGTTATTGACATCAACGGGGGTGGGAACGGCAACAATATAACAATTACAAGATTTAATATCATCGATATTGGCAGTGCAACGGAAACCATGCTTCTGAATGGATTCCTGCAACAGCTCATCACTTACCTCAAGGGTGGCATCATGACCCGTCATCAGGGCGTCGACCCGCTGTTGGTTCAAATCGTATCCTATCGTGGGAAACTTCGTTGAAAACAGCCTAGCCAACGGCAGTCCAACATAGCCCAATCCAATGACCGCAATTTTTGTTTCTTTCATCAATTTCAAAAATTTCTGCAAATTTATAAAAAAATTCATCAACCCAACCGTCTTACTAAAATATTTTCTCATTCTGTCTTTTGTCTTCCGTCTCCTTTCTTCTTTTTTTCATATCTTTGCCGCTTCATGAGTGAATTCTCCAGCATATTATTGGAAAACGCCGTCGAGGCGCTCTCGAAGCTTCCAGGAATCGGCAAGAAGACTGCATTGCGACTGGCTTTGCATCTACTGAACGAAGAGGCCTTGGAGACCGAGCAGCTGGCGGATGCCTTGCTCAAGATGAAGCACAACATCATGCTTTGTGAGCGTTGCCACAACATCTCGGACACCAAGGTGTGCGCTATCTGCGGCAACCCACGACGCGACGAAAACACGCTCTGCGTGGTGGCTGACATGCGTGACGTGCTGGCCATCGAGCATACGGCCGCCTACAATGGCCTCTATCATGTGTTGGGTGGGGTGATCAGCCCCATCGAGGGCATCGGCCCCAACGACTTGCAGATCGAAGACCTGGTTCAACGTACCTTTAGGGAGGACATCCGTGAGATTATTCTCGCCCTACCCGCCACCATCGAAGGCGACACCACCAACTTCTACATCTACAAACAACTGAAGGATTTCAAAGGCAAGGTCTCCGTCATCGCAAAAGGCATCGCCGTAGGCGACACGCTTGAATATGTGGATGAAATCACGCTGGGCAGGTCGATACAGAATAGGGTGAAGTTTAGTTAGGCGAGAGAAGTTAGGAGTTAATTATTAAGAGATGAGAGAAGACGAGAATATATGGAATAATGACAACGACGAGGAGGACGAGGACCTCACTGCGGAAGCTGTGGAACGCTTCGAGGCGATGCTGGAGCATAAGCGTCCCACTTACTTCGACGCGGAGGAATTAGAGCTGATCATCGACTATTACATGGAAAGAAACGACCTCCAACATTCACGCGAGGCCGTGGATCTGGCCATGGAGCAGCATCCTGACGACACTTGTCTCCGTATCAAGAACGCCCGTCAATATTTGGTGGAGAACAATCCTCAAAAGGCCCTTGATCTGATGTTCCAGATCGACGGAAGCGAGGACGAAGAAGACTATTACCTTACCCTTGGCTCGTGTTACGCTGCCCTCGGCAAGCACCAGCAGTCCATCGACAGTTACACCAAGGCGATGCATTACTACGAAGAAGACGAACGCGAAGAGCTCTATCATGCCATCGGCTATGAATACCAGTGCCTCAGCCTCTACAGCAAGGCCATTGAATATTACAAAAAATCGCTGAGCTTTCCGGAGCTCATCACTTGTTACCTCACCACGGGCAAAACCCAAGAGGGCATTGCTTATTTCAACCAACGCATCGAGGAACATCCCGCTGATGCAGAAGCCTGGTCGGCTTTAGGTGACATTTACCGCCGCCTCGACCGGCTGGAGGATGCCATCGAAATGTACGAATATGTGCTAGCCATCGACCCCACGCATCTGTGGGCCAACATGCATCTGGCCAACTCGTACTACGACCTTGATCGTTTTCAGGAGGCCATTGACTCGCTTCATGAAGCAATCGACCATGGCGTCGACACTTCGATGATCCACGCCTCCTTAGGCGACTGCCATTATCGCAAAGGGGAGTTCATCGATGCCAAGAACGAATACAACCAAGCGCTGCAACGCAACGAATATCTGACTGAGGCTTGGTCAGGGCTGGGCTATGTGTATAGCGACACAGGCAACAGTGCCAAGGCCATCCGTTTTTTTGAGAAGGCTTATCGTCTGGAGCCTTTCAACGACGACCATCTCTATAACCTGGCGGCCGAATACCATAAGATCAACGAGAACGAGAAGGCACTGGAATACCTGCTGGAAATCGAGCAACACCAGCCTAACGACCCAGACCTTTACTTTTTCCTTGGCGACCTGCTGGCCGACATGAAGCGGGTGGACGAGGCCATCTGCTACCTCAAGATTGGTCTGGAACGCACCGAGAACGAGCCTACCCTGCTTTACCTCCTCGCCTATCTCTATCTTGAAAGAGGTGACAAACAGAAAGCATTGGGCTATTTGGAAGAGGCCCTGAACGCGTATCCCGACTATTACAAAGAATTTATCGAATACAATCCAGAATTGATTTCCAACGACATTGAGGTCATGGAAATGATTAAGGAGAAGACAGAAGACAGAAGTAAGAAGTAAGAATATGAGGAATTACCTATATGTTTTTTTGATTGCCATGGTGCCTTTGATTGAATTGCGTGGAGCGATTCCCGTTGCTTACGGCATCAAGGCCGCCTTGGACAACCCCGCTGAATTCAACTTGTTTTGGGCCTACGTGGTCATCGCTGTCGGCAACATGTTGCCTGTGCCTTTCATTTTCTTCTTTGCCCGTCGCGTGCTCGAATGGGGCAAGGACAAAAAGGTGGTGGGCAGGTTCTTCACCTGGTGCCTCGAGAAAGGTCACAAAGGCGGCGAAAAGCTTCAGGCCAAGGCTGGTCGTGGGCTTTATATCGCCCTGCTGCTTTTCGTGGGCATCCCATTGCCTGGCACCGGCGCCTGGACGGGCACCCTCGCAGCCAGCTTCCTCGACATGGATTTCAAGAAAAGCATGTTGGCCGTAATCGGTGGTGTCGCTTTGGCAGGCATCATCGTCGGCGTACTTTGCACCCTCGGCTTCGGTGCCATCTTTGGAATCAACTGATGGAACGGTACGGACTCATCGGCCATCCACTAGGGCATTCCTTCTCGAAAGCCTATTTTACGGAAAAGTTCGAGAAGGAGGGGTTTGACGGTTGCTACGAGAATTTCGACCTTGCGGATATTGGTCAACTTCCCAGCTTGCTCCAGCAACATCCAGATCTTCGTGGATTCAACGTCACCATTCCCTACAAGGAAGCCATCCTCCCCTATTTGGATAAAGTTGATCCTGTAGCCCTGGAAGTAGGGGCTGTGAATACCGTTAAGGTCCTTACCAATGGTCAACTTATCGGATACAACACTGACGTCATTGGCATCAACTCCTCACTTTTCACTTCTCACTCTTCCCTCCTCACCCTTCATTCCTCCCTTATTCTTGGCACCGGCGGGGCTTCAAAGGCCGTCCAATATGTTTTAAGGAAACACAACATCTCCTACCAAACTGTAAGTCGTTCCAAAGGAAAAGGGAACCTTACTTATCAAGAGCTCACCCCAGAAATCATCCAATCCCACCTTTTTATAATCAACACCACCCCGGCAGGCATGGCACCGCACTGTGACGAAGCCCCGTTGATTCCTTACGAGGCTGTCACCCAAAAACACATCATGTTCGATTTGATTTACAATCCCGAGGAAACCTTGTTCTTACGATACGGTCACGAACAGGGGGCGAAAACCATCAACGGCCTCACCATGCTTCACGCCCAAGCGGAAGCTTCGTGGAATATTTGGGTGCCATGTCGGTAACTAATACCGATTCTTCTTCTCTTCTTTTTGAATCGCCCTATTGAGCTTCGTCAGGTCTTCTCCGAAGATATAGGTCAGGCGAAGGGAAATCTGGTTGTTATACTGTTGGCGAACCATATACTCCAGATAAGGTTTGTATTCCTCATAGAGACGGATACGTATCGGTCGCAGCGAATATTGGTAACGCAATTGGGCATGTAAGCCCTGCCAGATACGGATACGGAAGTCAGCACAGATACTGAGGTCGCTCTTGCTGTATGAATTGGAATTCTGTATAAATAGCGTTGGAGGATCCTGGCTTTCATCATACAACGCTGCGTTCTCCAAATCATCGGTAATCTTGATTTGAGTGACATCAATACCTTCCACGCCGTCGAACCCATCACGCCAGCGCAGCCTGCCATTACCAAGAACGATATTGGTCTCCTCATTGTTGATCTTCTCGTTGAGACGCACCAAACGCCCGTAACTCAGGCCGACACCCACAGAATACCGGTGTTTGTCAGTGAAATAGACCATCAAGGGCATCTCCACATAATTCAATTTCAGGTTGTAAAGGCCATAAAACGAGCCACTATTGTATTTCAAGGTATCCGCCCGAAGAGCCCCTTTGGGATTAAAAATCAGCTCCAGACCGATGTCGAGCCAGTCTTCATCGAGCACCGACCAAAGGACGCCTACACCGGCTTGCCCGTTGACGCGTTCATAGCCATAACATTCGTCACCGTCCACTTGGCTGATGCTGCCACCAGCAAACACTTCGCCCTTGAACATCTGGGCTTTCAGGGGATTACAGAAAATAGATAACAGAATGATTCCTATCAGATAAAGTCTATGTGATTTCATGATCAATTCGTCTTGTCTTGCAAAAATACGGTTTTTTAACGTCGGTTTTTAAAAAATATTGTCAAAGTCC
>JAEEGL015716044.1_pt1 | contig 12776 bp, 11 predicted proteins | sample 9134231 | NCBI WGS metagenome assembly JAEEGL01 (sample SAMN16246548, study PRJNA631951) | gut metagenome | biome: gut microbiome; feature: rumen; material: fiber-attached | host: Bos | place: Iran: Karaj | collected 2018-10 | reverse complement strand
GAGTTCCTTACCTGTGATACCTGTTCCTATCAAGTCGATGAGCATGAGGTGGTTATCAGTACCGCCGGAAACGAGGTTAACGTTTCTTGCAAGGAGAGCCTCGCTAAGAGCCTTAGCGTTCTTAACGATCTGGTTAGCATACTCTCTGAACTCAGGAGAGAGAGCTTCCTTGAATGCAACAGCCTTAGCAGCGATGATGTGCATGAGAGGTCCGCCCTGCTGTCCGGGGAATACGGAAGAATTGATCTTCTTGGCAAGAGCCTCGTCATTTGTGAGGATGATACCTCCACGGGGTCCTCTCAGAGTCTTATGTGTTGTAGTTGTAACGATATGAGCATAAGGAACCGGATTGGGGTGAAGTCCCGCAGCAACAAGACCTGCAATGTGGGCCATATCAACGAAGAGGTATGCGCCAACTTCATCAGCGATCTCACGGAACTTCTTGAAGTCGATGATCCTGGGGTAAGCAGAAGCACCTGCTACGATAACCTTCGGCTTGAACTCGAGAGCCTTCAGTCTTACTTCCTCGTAATCGAGCTCGCCTGTCTCCTTGTTAACCTGATAGAAGTCAGACTCGTAAGTACGGCCGGAAACGTTAAGCTTCATACCGTGTGTGAGGTGGCCGCCGTGAGACAGATCCATACCGAGGATCCTGTCACCGGGCTCGAGGATAGCAAAGTAAACTGCTGTGTTAGCCTGAGCACCTGAGTGAGGCTGTACGTTAGCATACTCAGCACCGAAAAGCTTCTTTGCTCTGTCGATAGCGAGCTGCTCAACGATATCAACGTATTCACATCCGCCGTAATATCTCTTTCCCGGATAACCCTCAGCATACTTATTAGTGAGAACAGAGCCTGCAGCCTCGAGAACTGCCTCGGAAACGATGTTCTCGGAAGCGATGAGCTCGATCTTGTCTCTCTGTCTGCCTAATTCCTGCATTATAGCGGAATAGACTTCTGAATCCTCTGCTTTGATCTTGTCGTACATATTATGTCCTCCTGCAATTGATATCAAATATAGTTAGGTCCTATGCCCTCAGGCCTTAAGATCTCATAGTCATCAGGCAGCATCTCTACATCAGCCTGATCCCAGTCCGGCATCCTCGAGGAACAGGATTCACAGTTACAAGGTATAACTGAAAAATAGTTTCCTCCGAAATACGCATAATTCGCGAATCCGCCTTCTCTGGGTGTCGAATAACCCGTAAAGCCATAGGCATTATAATATACCATATGGCAGTCAATCTCATTATTCTCGAACATTCTGTAAGCAATTACTATCGCCCACTCTGAATCAAGAGACCTTCCGCAGTGGCACTGATGCGTCTCACGGTCGACGACCTCGAACTGTCCGGGTCTTTGAAGAGTTGATATAACTGACCTGGTCGGCCATCTGGAACATGCCATTCTGTTAAGCACGGTAAGAGCTACGAATACTTTATCGGTGATATTATCGTCACTGTCAGCGCCTTCGCCCTCTACTACTCTTGCAAAGAAGATGAAGTCCGAAGTGGAAAGACCGCAGGCGTAAGCCTTGACCTCAGTAGGCATATTATAACGTTCTGCATCCGTCGCATCGTTCCACATCATCTCGAATCTCTCGAAACGTGCATTGGCAAGTGCCGGAACGCTCATAGTCATGATAACCATGCAGGCCGTTAGTACTGATAAGATCTTTTTAATCAAAAGCTGTCTCCGTGCAAGCAAAATACCCCGCGATTTTACTATTATTCAGGGCTTAAATCAAACAACAAAGTGAAGTATCAATCCCGCCGCAGCCGCAAGAAGAACTGCTGCTGTTACGGATAACCACATATGATCCTTCATGAACGGTACAAAACTGAGGATAAATGTGATCACAAATGCCCCTGCGAACAGATACAAGGGGAACAAACCTAACCAGATGCTGCTCGATGCGATCAGGAATAAAGCCAGCGTAAACAGCGCCAAAGGAACAGCAGCAAGGATACAAGCCAACGTTAATCTGTATTTCATATCGGTTCTCATATTAAGCAGCCTCCAGACAACGCATTATATTCGTCATTACGTCAGGACTTGAGAAGAAATCATTGTGTCCTATTCCTTCTACCGTAATGAAATTCGCCGAACCGCTCGACACGGAAGAGAACAGCGATCTTGAAGACTCGATAGGGATTATCTCATCAGTAGCGGATGCGATCATAGTAACCGGACATGTAACATCCTGCGCATATCTTGCTGCGGGAAGCTTATAAGCTACAAGAAGCTTAAGAGGTCCATAGAAGATATTCATGTAATTATTGTAAAGGTCGTATCCCGAGCTGTACGGAGCAAGCATTATCATCGCATCGATCTGTACATCTTCCCTGGATGCAAGATACATGGCAGGTCCGTTACCAATCGAGTATGAAAGGAGTGTGATACCTGATGTAGTATCAAGAGAATCAACATACTCATACACTTGGATGGAGAAGTCTTGTAATGTTCTCTCGTTAAGCTCGCCCTCACTCATTCCGTATGAAGGATAATCGATAAAGATGAAGTCATAGTCTTCATACAAGAAAGAGTATTTCTCGTTGCCAATGAGGCTCAAGACCTTATGGGATGAATTCTCACCATTGCCGCCGAAGTAAAGGATAACAGGTCTGCTCTCTCCTTCAGGAACGTTAGTGGCAGGAATCCTCCAGCCACACAGACCATTCTGAGATATCTCCACCACCCTGTCTTCCATATCGCACAGTTCTTCGTAAGCTTCATCATCAGAGCTTCCGGGGAAAGTTACCATCTTGCCGACGTTATACAATGCGAAGGAAAGCATCGCACAGACCGATATGATAACGATAAGCACAAATACAGGAATCCTTATCTTGGCAGGCTTACCTTCAAGAATAAACAAACATACAAGTATGAGTCCGAATATCGCAAGAGTTATTATCAATGAAACTACAGCGAGCATCCTCACAGACTCACTAAGAAGCAATACAAGCAGGCTTCCGACGAATGCGGCAATGACTGCAGCTATCAGAGCGGTCTTCATTCTTTTTCCAAATGTCATGAGCAGTCCCCCTGAACATTAGACATATAAATATAATGTAGCGGAAACATAATCCGTACTTTGAAATTATATAATCTTTATATGGCAAATTCAAAAAAGCGTAGAAAAAAGAAACTCAACGCCAGAGGAAAAGCTTTTCTGGCTATATTCTGTCTGGTTATCATATTGACTGCAGTCATAGTCATCTCGTTGGAGTCCTGCAGGCACAAAGAGCCTGATTCACAAGCTGAATTCACACTTACAACTGTCCCGACCGAGCAGCAGCAGACTGTTCCTACCGAGACAGAAGCTCCGACACCCACTCCTCTGCCGTCTTTAAACATCCTCGGCAGCATCTACAGCAATGAGGCTATCCTTATCGATGCCGAGACCGGTGTCGTACTCGACGAGAAGAATCCCGATACTCAGGCTTATCCCGCATCGGTAACCAAGATGATGACTCTTCTTATAGCCTGCGAACAACTGACTGACTACGACGAGGTATACCCTCTCCCCAGAGAGATCTACGATACACTTTACTATCAGGATCTTTCCACAGCAGGATTCGAATGCGGCGAGAATATCACGATCGATGACCTGCTGTACGGATTGCAGCTTCGATCCGGAGCTGAGTGCTGTCTCGGACTTGCCAACAGAGTTGCAGGTTCTGAAACTGCATTCGTAGAGCTTATGAACCAGAGAGCCGAAGAACTCGGCATGACCGGAACACACTTCATGAACTGCACAGGCGAGCATAATCTCAACCACTATTCCACTGTCAGAGATATGGCAACTTTGCTTCGTGCAGGCCTACAGAACGACAAGTTCAGAGAAGTATTCTCCACTTATATGTATACGTCTTCCGCTACGATCAATCATCCGGGCGGACTTACGATCTACAGCACCTTCTATCAGACATTGTCTTCCATGGACTTTGAAGGCGGCACCTTCATCGGCGGTAAGACAGGTTATACAACAGAAGCAGGACAGTGTCTTGCAACCGCAGCAGTGATCGACGGACACGAATACATATTCGTTACTTTCGGTGCATACAGGAATGAAGGAGATACCTCATCCCATCTTCATACAAACGATGCCATAAACACCTACCAGGCACTGGCGGCAGAATTATCTCAGAGCGCCTGATATGATTAAGCATCTGTGTATAGGTCTGGCCTCTGTACTGTCGGCTTATACAATCGGCATTAAGTTCGGTGTTAGTGATCACAAGTATTTTGTACTGCTTTTCGCAGTGTCTTATGCTGTCCTGTTTATAGCCACGAAGTTCCTGGAGAGAACCAAGGACAGAAATCTCATCGAATATGCTTCTGATGCAAGCACAAAGCTGTCCCTTAAAGAGAAGCTGTTTGCTCTGTCCGCATCTGTCATCTCCCTCACACTGATGTCAACATCGTCACCTCTTTATCCGTTTAACATCTGGAACGATGCCAATCAGTTCTTTACCATCGGCAGAGGCATCAAAGCAGGTCTTATTCCATACAGGGATATGTATGAGCAGAAAGGTCCGGTGCTTTACCTTGCACATGCTATCTGCGCATTGATCAGCGACAAGTCTTTTACAGGTGTCTGGATACTCGAGATCATCATGTGCTTTATCTTCACGGTCTTTGCATTAAAGATCGTAAGACTCTTCATCAAGGATACGTCCAAATACCATTCTGTATTCGTGATTCTTCCTGTATGTGCGCTTATCTATTCATCCAGCACATTTCACTTGGGCGACAGCTGTGAAGAGCTATGCTTTCCTCTCCTTACCGTCGTTCTCTACATAACCTTAAAGGCTCTTCGCAAGGACAAGCAGCTGCCTTCTGCTGTCGAGACTTTTGTCATCGGTCTTATATGCGGTATCGTTTTCTGGACTAAGTACAATCTGTGCGGATTAATAATCGGAGCAGTCTTATTTTTCCTTATCTATTCGATCATCGATAAGCAGTTTAAGAAGCTTTTGTACGCAGTCCTTTTGTTCCTTGCAGGATTCATGGCTGTGACTATACCCGTACTGATCTACTTCGCAGCAAACAATGCTCTGACAGATCTTTTTACAGTATATTTCTACAACAACATATTCCTCTATTCAGGCGTTACTGCAACCCAAGTCTCCCTGATAAGACGTTCATTCTACGGATTCGGCCTTGTTTACAGATACACTTACGGAATGCTTATAATCGTCATTACTGCCATAGTCTCATTCTCATTCCTTAACAAAAGGTCAGCCCTCTTCCTGCTATGCACTTTCGTCCTGATGATATTCTCATCAATGGGAGGCAATTACGTTATCTTCTACTACGGCTTTATCTTCATGGCGTTCTCCGCCATATTCATGATCACGCTGACTTCACTATACGTCGATATTGTAAGAGCCTTGGCCAAGCAAGGAAGAAACACTATAGTTCCTGCTTTGATCGTCTGTATCCTTACCTCCGCACTTTTATTCTCAACAAGTAAGAAACGCGAGTTGATGCTTAAGCCGTATGATGAATTACCGCAGGCTATATTCGCGCAGAAGATAAACGAGACCCCGAATGCAAGGATACTCACATACGACTTCATGGATAACGGATTCTTTACGGCTGCAGGCCTTCTGCCGGCTAACAGATTCTACACATATCTCAATATCGAAGACGAGCTTCCGGAGCTTCGTGAATCCCAGGAAGAACTGATCGAAGAGGAATACTTCGATTACATAATCACTAACAATCAATACGAGTGGGATAATTATTGTATAATAATGCAGTCGGAGTATTCGATTCCGTATGTTGACGGCAACTCGTACAACTATCATTTCTATCTTTACGGAAGAACAAGGTGATATCAATGAGTGACAAGATTCTCTATATCGTAATACCGTGTTATAACGAAGAAGCTGTACTTCCTCTTACTGCTCCCCAGTTTAAAGATGAACTGACTCTGTTGATCAAAGAGGGTCTTATCTCCGACATGAGCAGGATCCTGTTCATCAATGACGGCAGCAAAGACAAGACATGGGACATCATCGAAGAACTCTCCTCATCAGATGAATACTTTGAAGGCATTTGTCTCAGCCGTAACAGAGGTCACCAGAACGCACTGCTTGCAGGACTTGAAGAAGCTTGTCCCAGATGCGATATAACAATCTCCATCGACTGCGACGGTCAGGACGATATCAGGGCCATGAAGGATATGGTGATCGCTTATAACGACGGTTCCGAGATAGTCTACGGTGTCAGAAACTCACGCGAGACCGACACATTCTTCAAGAGATTCACCGCAAGATCATACTATAAGCTTCTTAACTTCATGGGAGCTGAAGTAGTATATGATCATGCGGATTACAGACTTGTCTCTTCCAAGGTGCTTAAGGAATTCAAGGATTTCCAGGAAGTAAACATCTTCCTGCGCGGTATGTTCCCTCTTGTAGGCTTCAAGAGCACTTCAGTCCTCTACGACAGAAAAGAACGCATCGCAGGCGACAGTCATTACCCGTTATCCAAGATGATCAACCTCGCGTTCCAGGGCATTACCAGCCTCAGCATAAAGCCCATCAGATTTATCACCGGCATGGGAATCACCATCGCTATTATAAGCTTTCTTATGATCATCTATACGATCATAGGTTACTTCCTCGGCAACACGATCCAGGGCTGGGCCAGCATGAGCATCATCTTACTGTTCCTGTCAGGAATCCAGCTTATAAGCCTCGGTGTCATCGGCGAATACATCGGAAAGATCTATCTCGAGACCAAGCACAGACCGAGATATATTATCTCTAAGAGAACTTACGACGATACTCTCTGATACAGATAGTGTATGTCCAGATAAGGGACCTTTGTAAAATCGCAGTATGGGTCAGTATCCTCCGCGATAATCTCGTAGTTCTCCCACTCATACTCATCGCTGTATGTAACTATATAGTCAAAGTACCCTTCTGATATCAGCCTTTCCTGTTCCTCTACGGCTTCCTCATTATTCTCGATGAAATTCATCGTAGTGAAATACCTGTTGGACGGACTTACGCCGGAAGCCAGATAGAACCCGCCGTCAATAATGTCATATGTGAGTATCTTGGGATCTTCAGTCTCATTAATGATGTCTGCGAAGACATACTGGGACAACTCCTCTCGCGGCACACCAAGAAGATACGTATTCTTGCACATAAGAAGCATACATACGGCAATGACCGTACACAGAGCTGCCGTAAGAACACCGGTCATTCTCTTTCCCTCAAGCTTCTTTACGCCTCTTGCAAGCAGTATCAGAGCGAAAAGAAAATAGAAGCACAGTATGTAGCCGTAATAGTACGTATAGAATATCTGCGAGAAGACAGCCTTCAAGGACACTGCGAAAGTAACCAGGAACAGCACAACAACGCGCTTGCGGTACTTCTTATCAAAGAAGATTACTCCCGCAAAGGACAGAAGCATCAGCAGCAAGTAATCAAGATTACTCTTACATGTGCTTACCAACGCCATAACAGGTACAGCAACGAATCTTATAACAGGATTGCCTAACAATCCGGGAAGATCAGATGATCCGATATAGTTAAAGATGTTATTGTAAAAATATGCTTCCCAAAGGCTTCCCAACGCGTTGTTGATACCAAAGTAGATAAACACAGGCAAAGATACTGCAGCAAAGCCTATAAGGAAGAACCCGGCATCCTTAAGAAGCAGCACATAAGCTTTCTTCATAACAGCTCTTACCACCAGGATCAGGATGAAAGCTATCATGAATCCCGTGAACGTATACTTAGTCCAGAACAATAAACCTGTTATAACGCCTAAGATCAGTGCATCAGTACGTTCAGGCATGACCTTATCTTCTTTAATAAACTTAAGCGCTGTATATAAAGCCACGGCAAGAAGCGGAAAACAGAATTCCTCCGTATTGCCGCCGAAATTAAACATTCCGATCGTATAAGTAATACTCATGAGGGCAGGAACTATTCCTATGGCATAAGAAGGGACATCCTGAACGAACAATTTTACGGTCTTCCAGCCAAATACTGCAAACACTGACGCTGCTATGCATTCAGCAAGCCAAATACCCGTAAAGCGCGTCTTCGATATCAACGAAGCCAATGCATACATAAAAAGGAATATAGGTCCCTTCTGCTCATACAGATCCATATAAGGAACCTGTCCTTCGAACACACCTCTTCCTACAGTGAAATAAACATTAACATCATCCCATGGATTAAGCGGATATATAGGAGAGGATGCAGACGCGACCGTTAATATGATGAAAGCCGCCATAACAAGAAAAGCATATTCACAAAGACTTTTCCTCGATACTGTCATGCGGCATTCTCCATAGCATCCACAACATTATCTACCATATTATCGAACGTATCTGTCGCCCAGTTAAGAGCGTCAGAAGCAATGCCCTGCCCCATATCATCCGACTGATATGTATTAGTTATAAAACCGGTCTCGTTATTAACCATATCAACGCGGATACTTTCATTCTCATTTCCTGCAAACGATCCGTAGAACTTTCCTATGGCAAAGAGCTTGCCCGCAAGCGTAAGGATCTCGGTCTCTGACATCTCGGAAGTGTAAATAACAGAGAATGCAGAATAATCTGAATTATGAGAGATGGACAACACATTACCTGCAATGAGCTGGGACAGAACAGAATCATCGTAATAGACGCTCATCTGACCTAAGATCTCATCGCGGTATTCATCAGCGATTGACAAAGAAAGACTGCCGTCTGACTGTCTTGTTGCAGTAAGTCTTCCATCGGAACTGTTGACCATCTCATCTATCTGTTCATCCGTCACACTTGAGGCATATGTAGACGGAACATTAACCAGTATCCTTACCTGACCATTCTCATCAACAACAGTCTCTGATGTCGGAAACAACTGGCTGTCATCGGTAACACCGGGCACGCTGATACCTTTGTCATTAAGGAATTCAACGATCTGCGGCTTATAACGCTTGTAGCAAAAGATTGCCACAATGACCAGTATCAGGAAGATAAAGAACTTATAACGGAACTTCATATCTTACATACCATAGAGCTCATCAGCTTCAGGCGGAGTAAGCTCGCAAGTCTCACCCGTTAACTTATCAATACGCTTAAATCCTTCATCACGGGAATTAAACTTTCCTATTACACATGCATCGATACCGGCTTCATTAAGAGCGGTAAGGATCCTGTCAGGCTCAGACGAAGCAATAAGAAGCGAACCTGATGATATAAGACGGAAAGGATTGATATCAAGAGTCTGACATATCTTCTGAGTCTCTTCCGTCATGGGAATAAGACGCTCATCTACAGTTATACCGAGACCTGAGATATGAGCCATCTCATATGCAGCACCCAAGATACCGCCTTCTGTGACATCATGAAGAAGATTAGCAGCACCGAGCTTGTAACCCCTGTCATTAGTCTTACCTGTAGAAGAACAGATATTACCTGTTACAACACCTTCCGGCACAACGGATATCATGGACGAATAAGATGCGGCCTTCGATATCAGCTCTGAAGGAAGCGAACCAAGCTTGGATACATGTTCTGTAGCAGCAATATAAGTTCCTTCAATGCCGCAGCTCTTGGTAACAATAAGGCTGTCACCTTCTTCGGCATGACCCAGAGGAACAGGATGGTCTTTACTTACAAGTCCGAATGCTGTTGAGATAACGATGAAGGTATTAACTGATTCAGATACCTCAGTATGTCCGCCGACGATATCGACGCCTATCTTCTTGGCTTCTGCCGAAGCATCTTCAACTATCTTGCTGATATCCTCTTCAGAACATGAAGGAGGAGCAATAATATCAATAAGGATTCCCGTAGGCTTAACTCCGCAGGCAGCTATGTCGTTACATGATACATGAACTGTAAGCGTACCGGATTCCATGCCGCCTGCAGTAACAGGATCACTTGAGATGACCATCATCTGATCACCGAGATCGATCCATGCACAGTCAGCACCGATATCGGAACCGACCACAGTGGAAGACGACAGAGCCGGAAGTCTGCTCAGTACAAGATGCGACAGCTGCTCATTTGTGAGTTTGCCTATCTTCATATCTTAATGACCTCGAGGTTCTCCTCTACGCCCTGCTTAACCATAGCTTCGATATCAAGATTCTTCTCAGCTTCTTCGATATCAACGTGCTTCGGATGAGTCTTTGGATGCTTTGCAACAAAGATCGTGCAGCAATCCTCGTAAGGCAGGATCGATGTCTCGAAAGCTCCGATATCTCTTGAGATCCTGACAGTAGCCTCCTTATCCATACCGATAAGAGGACGGAGGATAGGCATATCAACAACCTCATTAGTGATAGAGATAGCTTCAAGTGTCTGGCTTGCTACCTGACCTAAGCTCTCACCTGTGATAAGGCACTTGCAGTCATTCTTCTTCGCGATCTCCTCAGCGATCTGAAGCATTACACGTCTCATAACGATGGTAAGCATGTCATGAGGAGAATTCTTGACCATATCGAGCTGGATCTTCGTAAAGTCAACGATATAAAGATTCATCCTTCCTGAGAATCTGGACACGATCTTGGCAAGATCTATAACCTTCTGCTTAGCCTGCTCGGACGTATAAGGATAAGAGTGGAAATATACCGCATCTATAGGCATGCCTCTGCTTGCCAACATATAGCCTGCTACAGGCGAATCGATACCACCTGACAGAAGAAGCATACCCTTGCCGGCCGTACCGACAGGAAGGCCTCTGTGCCCCATCATCTTACCTGCATAGACATAGTTATTCTCACGTACTTCCACCTGCAGTATGAAGTCAGGATTATGAACGTCTACGCTTAACCTCTCGAAATGCTCGAGGATATATGCTCCGACTTCCTCACAGATCATGGGAGAGTTCATGGGGAACTTCTTGTTGCCCCTCTTACACTCCACCTTGAATGTCTTATATTCAGGATTGCTGCTAAGAAGATTCTCTACATACTCTGCAGCATTCTTATCGATATCATTGATATCGCCGTCGAACTTTCTTGCAAGGCTTACAGATACGATACCGAATACCTGAGTTACGGCTGTCATAAGCTCCTTCGCAGACTCATCAGTCTCGAAGTATGGATTACCCTCTTCTTTGGCTTCGATCCAGATCCTGCTCTGGCTTTGGAAGATAGATACCTTGCCATAGCTTCTTAATCTGTATCTTAAGTTATTCATGAGCTGTGCTTCGAAGCGTCCGCGGTTAAGGCCCTTAAGAGTAACCTCACCCATTCTTGCCAGGATTACGTTAGTTGCCATTATCTTACATTTACCTCATACAAGTTATATATCTCATCTATCGCCTTAACAAAGGCCTCCGCCTCTTCCATGGTATTATATCGCGAAAAGGATAGCCTTACACTGTTGGCGGAAATGCTTCTCTCTATCCCCATGTTCTCAAGCACATACGAAGTCTTCTTGGACTTGGAAGAACAGGCCGATACGGTGGAGATAAATATGTCATACATCTCGAGACAGTGAAGCATCGTCTCGGACTGGAAATTTCTGAAGGCTACATTAAGAACGAACGGCAGCGCATCGTCAGGAGAATTGATCGTAGCGCCGCGCCTGGTAAGTTCCTCCCTAAGATATGCATTGATCTTAGACACTTCTTCATAAGCGGATTCACGCGCATTCTCGGCTTCCTTGATAGCAACAGCCATAGCACCAGCAAGAGGAAGGCTCTGAGTTCCCGATCGCATATTATTCTGCTGTCCGCCGCCTATGATAAGCGGACTTACCTTTATGCCGTTTCTGATATACAGAAGTCCCACACCCTTGATGCCGTGGATCTTATGGGCGGAGAAGGATGCCATATCGATGCCCATAGCCTTAAGGTTGATGGGAAGCTTACCTAATGACTGAACGCAGTCTAGGTAGATGGCAGCCTTGGGACAAAGCTCCTTACGGATATTTACGATCCGATCCAGAGGCAGGATGGAACCTGTCTCATTGTTGACATGCGTAAAGCAAAGAAGCGCTGTATCTTCATCGATCAGAGAACTCAACTCATCAAGGTCAGGCTTACCTTCACGGTTTACTTTAACGTACTTAACTGTAAAGCCCTGCTTTTCGAGCAATGAGAGTGTCTCGAGTGTGCACTTGTGCTCGGTCCTCGTGGAGATGACGGTCTTGCCCGCGCGCGGATTAGCCTTGAAGTAGCCCTCTATGGCAGTGTTCGCGCTTTCCGTGCCGCACGACGTGAAGATGAGTTCAGCGGGAGTGCACTTAAGATTGGAAGCGCACTCAGCAAGAGCCGCGTCATAAGCCTTGCTTGAAGTCATGCCGAGCTTATGAAGAGAACCCGGATTACCCCACATGTCGCCCGTGAGGTCGTCGTTGATCACGCGGATAACTTCTTCACAGGGTTTTGTTGTAGCGCTGTTGTCAAAATAGATCATAAATCCTTCTTAGAAAAACTGCCGACCGGAATAACTCCGACCGGCAGATTATTAACTTAAGAGTAAAGCTTAAGATCTCTTATTAGAGACCAGCCTGCTTTCTAACTTCCTCAGCGAAGTCCTCTTCCTTCTTCTCGATACCGTCGCCGAGACCGTAACGTGTGAATCTAGCAACAGAGATCTCAACACCCATAGCCTTGGACTCAGCCTCAATGTACTGAGCGATTGTCTTGTCCTCGTCCTTTACATACTCCTGATCAAGCAATACGTTGAGCTTGTAGAAGTTCTTGATCTGGCCGGGAACGATTCTTGTCTCGATGATCTGAGCAGGCTTACCCTCTTCGAGAGCCTTGTTCTTGATGATCTCTGTCTCTCTGTCGAGAGCTG
>JAEEGL014466304.1_pt1 | contig 12776 bp, 12 predicted proteins | sample 9134231 | NCBI WGS metagenome assembly JAEEGL01 (sample SAMN16246548, study PRJNA631951) | gut metagenome | biome: gut microbiome; feature: rumen; material: fiber-attached | host: Bos | place: Iran: Karaj | collected 2018-10 | reverse complement strand
GCATATTAAAGGCGGTCAGGGACGTGTCCTTCGACCTGTACAGGGGCGAGACCCTGTGCATAGTGGGCGAGAGCGGCTCCGGCAAATCCGTTACCTCCAAAGCCATAATGGGCATACTGGCAAACAATGCCATTATCGCCGGCGGCAACATCATCTACAGGGGCGAGAACCTGCTGGAGGTCAGCGAAGAGGAATTCTACAAGATCCGCGGCCATAAGATCGGCATGATCTTCCAGGATCCCCTGTCTTCCCTGAACCCCATCGTCAAGATCGGCAAGCAGATCACCGAGGCGATGCTGCTCAACGCGGACAAGCTCCGTCTGATGTACAACGACCTTATCAGCGACGATCTGATCCGCTACAAGAACACGCTGGCGAAAATGAACATCGCCATCGACACCGAAAAGAAGAAGCTGGACGCGTTCATCGCCGAGGCGAAGGCCGCGGAAGGGCAGACCAGGGAGCAGCTCGCTGCTACCAAGGCGCTTATTAAGCAGAAGAAAGCCGAGTTCAAGCAGTTCGAGCAACAGACCCGCGCGCAGTACGAGGGCAAAGCCAGGGAATATAAGGAGATCCTCAACGAGACCGAGAAAAAGGCCAAAAAGCAGGTGGCGGAGTATAAAGCCCAGGTCACCGGCGAGCACAAGGCCAAGCTTGCGGAGCTCAAAAACCAGCTTTCCAAGGCTGTGACCGCGGAGGACAAGGCCAAGGCAAAACAGCTTATCGCCCAGGAAAATGAAGAGTTTGACAACAAGCTCTCTATCACCAAGGCGGAAGCCAAGCGCCGTGCGCTGGCCATAATGAAGGAAGTCGGCATCCCCGAGCCGGAGAGGCGCTATAATCAGTACCCCTTCGAGTTTTCCGGCGGCATGAGGCAGAGGATCGTTATCGCCATAGCGCTCACAGCGTCTCCGGAGATACTGATCTGCGTCGAGCCCACCACCGCCCTGGACGTTACCATCCAGGCGCAGATACTGGAGCTTATCAACCGCATCAAGAAGGAAAGGCAGTTAAGCTGCATTTTCATCACCCATGACTTGGGCGTCGTCGCCAACATGGCGGACAGGGTCGCGGTCATGTACGCGGGCAAGATAGTGGAATACGGCACTGCGGACGAGATCTTCTACGAGCCCAAGCATCCCTACACCTGGGCGCTGCTGTCCTCCATACCCGACGTGGACAGCAAGGAAAAGCTGGAGTCCATACCGGGCACCCCGCCGGACATGATCCGTCCGCCCAAGGGCGATGCTTTTGCCGAGCGCAGCAAGTACGCGATGAACATCGACTTCGAGGAAGCGCCTCCGTATTTCAAGCTGAGCGACACGCACTACGCGGCCACCTGGCTGCTGGATGAGCGCGCTCCCAAGGTCGAAATGCCCAAGATCGTGTCCGAGCGCATAAAGATCTCTTTGGGGGAGGGAAACAAATGAGCAAATTGAGAGAAATGTTTGACAACTCCAAAGAAGAGAACCGCGAGGCGCTGTCCTTAAGCGAGATCCCGGAGAGCGTGAAGTTGGCCGACGATCACGAGGACGAAAAGGAACTGGACGCCGCCTTGGACTCCCTGGAGGAGTTCAACCGTCATTACCATATCAATCCCCACGTAAAGCAGAAGCCCGAGCTGAGGGACCAGAAGATCCTTCTGTCCGTAAGGCACTTAAAGCAGTTTTTCTTCTTCGGCAAAGGCGCGAAGCGGCAGAAATTGAAGGCCGTGTCCAACGTATCCTTCGACCTTAAGGAAGGCGAGTGCCTGGGCATAGTGGGCGAGAGCGGCTGCGGCAAGACCACAACCGGACGCTCCATCATCCGCCTGTACGACATCACTTCCGGCTCCGTGTACTACCGCGGCGTCAGGATAAGCGGCGGCACACGCTGGAACCGCAAGGAGATCAAGTGGACCCGCATCAGGGGCAAGGAAAGGCTCAAGCAGCTTTCCGCGTCCGCCGACGCCGACGAGATCAAGCAGATCAAGGACGCCCTGCACTACACCAAGGTGGAGCAGAAGGCGAAGATCCGCCAGATCAAGTTCGACAACAAGCATGTGAGCCGCCGTCTGTTAAACGAGATCCAGATGATATTCCAGGATCCCATCGATTCCCTGGATCCCCGCATGACGGTCGAGGATATCATCCAGGAGGGTCTGCGCATACAGGGCTTCCGCAACAAGGAGGAAAACCACAAAAAGGTGGTAAAGATGCTGGAGACGGTGGGTCTGGTGGAAGAACACGCCAGCCGCTATCCCCACGAGTTCTCCGGCGGACAGCGCCAGAGGATCGGCATTGCCCGCGCGCTCATCATGAACCCCAAGCTGCTTATCTGCGACGAGCCCATAAGCGCGCTGGACGTGTCCATAAGGGCGCAGATAATCAACCTGCTCAACGATCTTAAGCGGGAACTCAACCTGTCCATCATATTCATCGCCCACGACCTGAGCGTCGTCAAGTACTTCTGCGACAGCATCGTGGTCATGTACTTCGGCAAGGTGGTGGAGAAGGCACCCAGCGACGAGCTGTTCAAAAACCCCATGCACCCCTACACCCGCTCGCTTCTGTCCGCCATCCCCAAGCCCAACCCGCGTTCCGAGCGCACCAGGGAGAGGATACTGTACGATCCCTCGAAACACGAATACGGGAACGGCGATCTGCCGCAGCTCAGGGAGCTGACAAAGGACCACTTCGTATACTGCAACCAGGCCGAGTTTGAACGCTATCAGACGGAGCTTAAGAAATGAGCCTGACCGCCCGACTGTTCAGGCATCACTGGGGGCATTACCTGGCCGCCGCGCTTTTCGGCGCGGCGGCAGCCTTAGCGGTGCTGTACCAAAGCAGCTTTACGCAGCTGTTTTCGTATTATTCCGCCCTCACCACCGGCGGCGCGGTGTGCGTGCTGCTGGGACTGCTGTGGTGCGTGAGCTATAACGGCTCTTTCGACATATTCGGTTACGCGTTTTCCCAGTTCGGCACCCGCAGGTACGAGGACCTGCGCACATACAGCCGGATCAAAATGGAAAAACGCTCCAAACAAGGCTGGACGTTCATGCCGTGGATAACCGTGGGCATCATATTCATCGCAGCGGGACTGCTGTTCAGAGTGTTCGCGTAAACCGCATGCATTATAAACCAAGCCCTCCGCAGGTTTTGCGGAGGGCTTGTGCATATATAAGATTTATTAGTAGAATGCGTCGGTCGGTATATCTTCAAGGCTTTGTGGCAGCTCAATTTCTGTGAATATTCCGTCACCGCAAAACGCGAGACTTCCGATATGTTTTAATCCTTCATTGAGCTTGATACTGTTGCACCAACATTGGTAAAATGCTTTTTCTTTTATGGTTTCGACACTTGAAGGTATCTCTATGCTATCAAATCTGGCTTCAGCAAACGCTTCCTTCCCAATCACTTTTACGCCATCGGCAATTGTAATACTGTCGACAAAAGCATAACAGAATGCCCGCTCGCCTATCTCTTCCACCGTTGACGGTATGTTGATGCTACCTATATCAAGTCCCGCGAAAGCCCCGTAGCTGATTGTCCGAAGTCCTTCCGGCAAAGTGATGTACAGCTTACTGTCGTTTATTGGACCGAAGTTAAAGGTGTCCTCCCCAAACGCATTTGCGGCTATAGTCATAGTATCAGCTTTGACGGTTATGTGCTGTTCTCCGCGTGTATAGCTCGCGGCGGCTATGGGATAGCTGATAAGGGATTTCGTCTGTTTGTCGTACAGTATGCCATCGAAACTCTCGTAGCGTTCGTTGGCTGGGTCGACCAGTATTTCTGTGATGATATAGTCACACCCGCTGAAGGGATTGAGACCTATATAATTGATTCCGGCGGGAATCACTACGGTTGTGATGTCGTACCAGTTAACCTTGTCGGCATACCGGAATGCAAAATCCCCAAGACCCGTGACCGGGTGACCGTCAATTGTGTCAGGTATCGTGACAACGGACCTATCCGGCAGCATGACCACGTCCGTTATCATAGCGCTGCCGTCTCCCAATACGCTCCATTCATAACATTCCTAAGGAGGTATGATGAGCATATCCTTTATACGCTGGGAGGCGCGTATGGTTTCGAGATAATTGCAATTGGCGAATGTATCGTATGATATATAGTCGATGCTGTCCGGCAGAGTAACTTCGTTCAGTTCAGTATCTCCGAATGCGTTTTTGCCTATATACGAGAGAGAATCATTAAAGAGCACTACGATCAGTCCGCTGCTATAAAACGCTTCTTCCCCAATCTCTTTCAGTGAGGCTGGCAGTTTTATTGATGTTATCAGGCTTTGTTCGAACGCTCCTTTTCTGATCTCTTCGACGCTGTCGGGGAGGTAGACCTCATTCAAAGCGCTGTGGTAATCTCCCCACAATTCGTCGCTGCCGAAGGCAAATTCGCCAATGATCTTCGTGCCCTCGCGCACGGTAAAGCTGCCTTCTATCGTCAGAGGGCAGGCGATCATGCGCAGTTCATCGTTGTCATAAAGCGCTCCGTCTACCACCTCAAGGTACAGGTTGTCCGGATCGACAATGATTTCTATAAGGTATTACCAGTTGCGGAAAGGGTTCGCGCCGATATATTTGATCGAAGCGGGAATATATACCTTTTCCACATCTGCCTTATAGAAGGAACCGGAATAATACTGAAACGCATAATCGCCGATGGCGACGACTCTATGGCCGTCCAGCTCTTCCGGCACATACATCTGCCTGCCTGACCACGATTGTCCATTGGTTATAGTCGCTTCGCCTTTTTCATTCAGCGTATACTCAATCCGAAAATCGCCAACAGACGTGCTGTAGGTCGTTTCCGCACTCCGGCTTTCTTCTGCAAAAGTATGGAGCAGAAACGAAAAGAGTATAACTAAAGCTAAAATGAAGGGAATAAGCCTTTTTGTCATTGCTGACACCTCTGCGCCTAATGAACGTTCGCTAGATCAGTTTCACCGTGAACCAGCTGGTGTACACCTGACCGGGCTTGAGCAGCGTCACATAGGGCTTGCTTTCGAAGTCGTCGCCGTCGCTTGCCCTGCCGGGCATGCCGTGCCAGGGTTCAAGGCAAACGTAGGGCGCGTTGGCTTTGGGCTTTGTCCATACCGCCAGCACTTCCATCTTCGGAAACTCAAAGTATATGCCCTTGCCGCTGTCTTTGTGCACGAGTTTCACCGCGCGGCTGTTCAGCCCCGCGAACAAAAGCGCGTCCTTGTCGAACAGGCTGTGCTTAAGCGGCAGCGTGCGGGCGTCCGTGAACGCGGTCAGCTTTTCTTCGCCGTCGATAAGGTATCCGTCGGGCGCCATGCTGATCATGCCCTTTTCGGGTTTGTCGAATATGAGCGTATAGTCCTCAAAGGCGGCGCCTTCCTCCATGGGGCAGGCAAAGCCCGGGTGCCCGCCCGCGCACACGGGCATGGTCTTGTCCGAAAGGTTCTCCACCAGGAAGGTGGTGGTGTAGCCGCCCTCGAACAGGCGGTACGTCACGTGGAAGGCGAAGGAGAATGGGTACATCTCCTGGGTCTCGGGGTTGTCCCTCAGCACCAGGTCGATGAAATCCTCGCCCAGATGGCCGAGCTCGAACTCCGGGTTTCGGGTAAACCCGTGCTTGGGCATGGGGTAGAAGGTGCCGCCGATCCTGATCTTGTTGTCCCTCACCGAACCGCACACGGGGAACAGCACCGGCGCGTGCTGAGCCCATACATCGGGGTCCGCCTGCCAGATGACCTCCCGTCCGTCCGCGCCTTTGAAGGAAGTGATCTGCGTACCCTTCTGCCTGACGGTAGCTGTGGTCGAACCGTAAGAAAGTTTGAATTCCGCCATAAAAACCTCCCTGAGTTTAATATTAGTGTTCAGCGCGGCAGTTGGTCCATATGGAAGGGTATGCCGCGTTTATTCAGTTCTGCCTGTACAAGGGCCGCGCTGCCGCCCTTTTGCACCGCGATGCCCGCGGCTTCCCCCGATACGGCGCAGCAGGGGATGACCCGCACTATATCCCACATCCTGTCGTCCGCGGACACGATCCTGCCGCAGGCAAACAGGTTTTCGATATCCGTGCTCAGGGCGCCGAAGGGCAGCTCGTACACCGGGCCCGCCTGCCTCCAGTTGGAGATGAGGCCCACGCTGTCTTTAAACGCCCCGGATCCGTCCTCGAGCCTCATCGTCACCCTGCCCGCTATGCGCCGGGACATGCGTACCTGGGGGATGGATGGCAGCATCGTAAGCGTATGGTCATCCGACAGTTCGCCGCGGCTCAGGAAATCCCGCAGGACGACAGAGTGCGTGTCTGCCATCACTCCGGATAATTCCGCGCCGTCCGTGCCCGTGAAACCGTCCCGGACGCGCTCTCCGGGCGCGGGAGCCTGGCCCGGCATATGCAGGACGTGCCTGCCGTTTTCATGGGAATAGTACCACGCCGCCTGCCGGTTGCCCAGCGGATAGTCCACGGTCTTGGCGCCGGCAAACCTGAACAGAGCCGCGTCCCCGCTGGCGTCCGCGAAGCTGGCGGCTTCGTACGCGCTCATGTTCCCCGCGCGGTCAAGGCACACAACGGCTGTTACACGCTTCTCTTTGGTCACGCAGGCGCACACTTGCGCGCCGAAAAGTATATCGATCGACGAATCCCGGAGCAGTTCTTCGGCAAGGCAGGCAAACAGATTGGCGTTGAACCGGCACATGAACCGGTGTTTCGCCCGCTCCTCCCTGCCGGCGGGACTCTGCCAGCATTCGGGGACAGGCTCCTCCGCGCCTTTGGATACGGACAGGCGCAGCAGTTCCTCCGCAATGCCGAAGGACACCTGAGTGCCCTTGCCGTCGCACAGGGGCAGGTATATGGTCACCAGACCCAGGGTCGCAAGCCCGCCCAGGGCGTACTCCCGCTCGATCAAAAGCACCTTTTCCGCGCCCGCGCGCCGGGCAGAGAGCGCCGCGGAGATACCCGCGATGCCGCCGCCGACCACGATAACGTCCCGGCTGCCGCGAAGGGGCACCCTTCTTTCGGGCAGTATCACCGATCTGTCAGATAATACGTTGTTCATAAGTCATCTTTTGTAAGTCATATCGGAACAGCTTGCGCTTGCTTCGGAGCCGTCTTCCGGCTTTGAGACCGGGGAAACGGACCTTTCGCCGGACTGCGGCACTTTCTTCGTCCTTATTTTCGCCTTTACCGCAAAACGCCGGGAAGGGGAATCCGCTGTCCGCGCGCGCCTGCGGGGTCAGGAAGATATATTTCTACGCGCCTGCCGCGCTTTCCTGCATCCGGTGCGCCCGGCGCGGGAAAACGTTTGACGGTACGCCGGGCTGTAAAGTTGACAGCCGCACGAAGGCGCTGATATAATACGCATAACGCCGTTAAAGGCATAATTATCGGGAGGGTATTGCCATGAAGATAACGGGTATAGCGCACGCGGCTTACAACGTGAGCGACATGAAGGCTTCGCTGGAGTTTTATGTGGCCAAGCTGGGCATGAAACACGCGTTTTCGATCCCCAGGGACGACGGAACGCCCTGGATAGAGTACATCAAGGTGGCGGACGGCCAGTTCATAGAGCTGTTCTATTCCGACGGGGGTTTTGAGGGCAAGTCCTCCTACAATCATCTGTGCATAGAGGTGCCCGACTGCGCGAAGGCGGCGGAGGAGCTCATGCGGGCGGGCGTGGAGATAGACGTGATGCCCAGGCAGGGCAAGGACCTGAACTGGCAGATGTGGATACGCGACCCGGACGGCAACCGCATCGAGATAATGCAGATAGACCCCAACGCTCCCCAGGCCAAAGCGTGAAGCGGAAAGCATGAGCGGCTTATCGACCGTGAACGCGGAAAAAGAGTATCATTCGCTGCTGAAGACCTGGCTTGACGCGCTGCTTGGCTATGTGCTGGACGAGCCTGGGCATCCCGCGCTGCACGGCGCGATCGTTTGCCCCGCCTGCTCCATGATACACGGGCGCTGCCACGACGCAGTGTACCCGCTTTTGTGCATGGCGGAGCGCACGGGGGAAAGCCGGTACCTGGACGCGGCGAAAAAGCTGTTTAAGTGGGCGGAGTACATGGTATGCGACGACGGCAGTGTGTACAACGATTCCCAGAGCGAGTGGTGCGGGGTGACCGTGTTCGCGGCGCTGTCGTACGTAAAGGCGCTTAAGTTCCACGGGCAGCTGCTCGGCGCCGAGGAACGGAAAAGCTGGGAGGACCGTCTGCTTAGGATGACGGACTGGCTCAGGCGCAGCATAAGCGCTTCGACCCGCACGAACGTCAACTATCTCGCGTCCAACGCGGCGTATCTGGCGCAGGCGTCGGAGTATTTCGGCGACGATTCGCTCATGGACAGCGCGCGGGAGCTTGCCCGGGAGGTGCTGTCCCACGTGAGCGTGAACGGGCTCATAGTCGGCGAAGGCGGCCGGCCCGAGACAGTCACCCCAAAGGGCGTGCGTCCGGTGGATATGGGTTACAACGCGGAGGAGACGCTGCCGAGCCTGTACGAGTATGCCCGAGCCGCCGGGGACGAGGCGGTCATGGGCGAAGTGTTCAGGATAGCCCGGGCGCAGCTGGAGTTTTACCTGCCCGACGGCGCGCTGGACAACAGCATGGGCACCCGCAACTACAAGTGGACGTACTGGGGCAGCCGCACTTCCGACGGCTGCCAGGCGCTGTACAACGCGCTGGGCAAGACCGAGCCCGTATTCGCGGAGGCGGCGTACAGGAACCTCGAGCTGCTAAAGAACTGTACCGACGGGCTGCTGTACGGCGGGCCGCATTACAGGCGCCACGGGGAATATCCCTGCGTGCACCACGCCTTCTGCCACGCCAAGGTGCTGGCGCAGGCGCTGGACGAGGGCATAGCGCCCTTTGAACGCACAGATTTGCCCTCGGACGCGCCGTCTTCCGTCAGGCATTATCCGGAGCTGGGCACATACCGTCTCGCCCGGGGCGGCTGGCGCATGGACGTGTGCGGGAGCGACCTGGTATCCACCAAGGGCGGCCAGGCCACGGGCGGCACGGTGACGCTTCTGTGGAACCGGGCATACGGACCTGTTTTCGCGGTGGCTACCACGGATTACACCCTGAGGGAAGCTCACAACCAGCAGCTTTCCCGCAAAAAGAGGCTGCAGGGGGCTGTGCATCCCCGGCTGGAAGTGAGCGCGGGAGATGTGATATACAGTCAGGCTTTCGACCCGGATGTGCGCATGGAAGCCGAAGAGCAGGACGGAAAAAGCATAGTCAGAGAGGAAGGCACGCTGTGCGACAAGGCGCGTACGCCGCTGGACGGGAGCGCTTTCGGCATAGAATATACGCTTGACGACAACGGACTGCTCATACGCGGCAGCCTGAAAGGCGAATGGGCGCGTTCCGCCCGCTTTGTGCTGCCCGTGATACTCAAGACCGGGCAGAGCGTCACGCTTGAAGAAGATACGGCAGAGATAGACGGGCTGCTCAAGGTGTCCTCCCGAACGCCGCTGCGCGACAACGGGCAGGTGTTCTGCCTTACGCCCGGTTTCGAGGCAGAGGAGCTTTGGGCCGAGCCCGACTCGAGTGGGCGATTCGAGCTGCGCCTGGAAATGAACAGGACCGAATGACGCGCCTGTTTCTGACAAATATAAACGACCGCCGCGGAACGATCTCCGCGGCGGTGTTCGTTTTATGGACGGCTCGGCGGCTTGACTTTGCCTTCGGTGTAATCCAGCCAGCCCTTTACCCAGTCCCTGACTACGCTCCAGTCCGTCTCCATGCACATATGGCGGGTCTTGATGGGGTGGATCTCCCGCACCTTTACCCCGGACAGGGCGCTGAACAGGCGGTCGAATACTTCCCGGCCCATGGGATCTTCGTCCCCCATAAGGGTCATTACGGGGCGGTCGGTCTCGTACACCTCGTCGGGCAAATAATAGCCGTTTTCAATCATATCCAGCAGGATGCGTCCCCGCCCCCTGCGGAAGAAATTGCGGTAAAGCTCTTCGCCGCGTTCCCGCTTGAGCTTGGGACCGTAGAGCTCCCTGATCTTGTCAAGCGCGCGCCGGGGATGGGACTCGAAAAACTCATACTTGCGCAGATAGAACCAGCGGGTGAGCCCGCTTAAGCGGAAAGTGAGCCTTTTATAGCCGAAAATATGTGTGACGGGCGAGATCAGCACCCGGCTTATAACGCTCTCCGGGAACAGGGTGGTCATAAGCAGCACCACGCCCGCGCCGGAGCCGTGGCCGACCAGGTGCCACCGGGTTTCTTCCTCGCCGCGGGATATCTCTATCTCGTCCAGCACGCCCCACACCAGCTTGGCCCGGGTGGTATTGTCCTGGGGGGCTTTCACGGGTGTGTGGCCGAAGCCGGGCAGTTCGACCGTAACGCACAGGCAGCCGTTTTTTGCAAGTTCGCGGCACAGGCTGTCAAAGCTGCCCGCGTCGCTTATGGGAGAACACACGCAGGCGACCCGGCGGGTCACGGGCACGTCAATGGGAGTGTAGACCTTGAAATACATGCCCACACCCTCGAACCGGCGCATGCCCTTTTGCACCCTGAATCTCACCTGACGCCTCCATACGATAACAGTTCAACTTTTATTGTATCACAAACGTGGGCGCTTGGCAAGCGTCCGGGCGGCGCCGCCGGGTTTGTGATACTTTTTTAACTTTTTCGGGGGTGACAGTCCCGCGCTCGCAGAGTATAATATCATACGTGTCCGAATGATAAAAAAGATCGCCCGTGCGGCGGGACCGGAGCTTAAGAAATGAGTAAAACCTTGCGCTGCGCGCTTATAGTACTGCTGGTGCTGATGCTGCTCGCACTGCCGTTCATAGTGCCCAGCGGAAATATGCTTACCGATTACCAGTATGAATGGATGGATATGGGCGCTTTGCCGCTGTTTTCCGCCTGCGCGGAAGCAGAAACGGCTCCTGCCGAACTGCCGCTGGACCTGTCTCCCGGCATGCTGCCCAATCCAGACGCGTATACCGACGAAGGCTACGAGGACGCGTCCATAAAGGTGACCATAGAGCACTATGTGGACGAAAAGCAGGGCTTCTCTGTCCGGATAGCGTACATAGACGTGGCGTCTCCCACCCAGCTGCGCACGGGCGTGGCGGGCAGGAACGCTTTGGATCTGCGCATAAACAGCGTGGTGTTCATGGCGAACAGGTACAACGCGGTGCTGGCGATGAGCGGGGATTACTACACGAACGACCCGGAAATGACGCCCTTCGAATACCGCATGGGGACCAAGGCGCGCCGCAACTTCAACGTGGCGCGGGATATACTCATTACCGACGAGAACGGCGACTTTCACATCGTGCTGGCTTCCAATGCCAACGCCCAGAAACAGGAGATTGCCGATATAGAGGCCGAGCATCAGATAGTAAACGCGTTTTCCTTCGGACCCGCGCTGGTGAAGGACGGGGAAGAGCTCACGACTTCCTACAAAATCTACAGCGCCCACGCCCAGGATCCCCGGGTGGCCATTGGTCAGAGAGGGCCCTGTTCCTATGTGGCGGTGGTCTCCGAAGGCAGGGGCAGGAAAGCCAAGGGCATGACCCACCAGCAGCTGGCGCACTTTATGTACGAGTATCTGGGCTGCGTGCAGGCGTATAACCTGGACGGCGGCAACACGGGCACCATGGTGTTCGGAAACACGGTGTTCAAGGCGGACCAGCAGACCAGCCAGCTGAGGGTGCTTAACGACTGTATCTATTTTGCCACCACAGTGGACCCTGAAACGTGGAGCAAGTAAAATGCCTGAAGAGAGCCTGTATTTTGAAATATTCGGCCTAAAAGCATACTGGTACGGCGTGTGCGCCGCGCTGGGCGCGTTGCTTGCGCTGTCAGTGCTGTGCTTTACGGGAAAGAAGCGGGGGATAAAGGCGGACGGAGTACTGCTGTTCGGCGTTATCGCGCTGCCGCTGGGGCTTGTATGCTCAAGGCTGCTGTTCTGCCTGCTGGACGCGAACTTCCGCGTGCTGTTCTCGTGGAAGGCGGCGGTGACCGTGTGGGGCGGAGGCATGTCCATGATGGGCGCGCTGCTGGGCGCGGGTCTTGCGGGAATCATCGCGGCGAAAGCGACCGGGACTTCCTCCTTGCGTTTCATGGACGCGCTGTCTCCCGCGCTGCTGGTGTTCGTGATGTGCGCCCGGATAGGGGAGGGCTTCACGGACTTCCTGGGCCGCAGCCGCAACCTGAACGTGGACTGGTTCAACGATACATTTATGGCTACGAGCGATGGTTACGGTTCCTATAACCTGAACACCTATCTGCTCGAGGCGGCGTGCGCCCTGATACTGGCCGTGGCCGCGTATATCGGACTGTGCCGGGAAAAGCGGGCGGGGGACGCGTTTTTGACCGCGCTGCTGCTGTTCGGCTGCACGCAGACGCTGTGGGAAAGTCTCAGGTTCGACAGCCATATGCGCCTGTCCTTCGTGAGCCTGCAGCAGGTGATGGCCGCGTGCATGTTCGCGGTGCCGCTGCTTGTCTTTGCGTTCCGCAGGGGCAGAAACGCCGTGATCGCAGCTGTTGTCGTGATCGTGCTGCTCGTGGGCAGCGTGGTTGGCATAGAGCTGATGATAGACCGTACCGACGTGAGCAACGTGCTGCTTTATATCGTATACGCGGCGATACTGGCTGTCCCCGCCGTGCTGGGACTGATCTGGAAGAAAAAAGCAAAAGCGTAAAAAGAAAAAAACGGCTCCCGAAATGTGATATGCTACCCCCAAGTATGACAATGAAAAATAAAACCTACTTGGGGGTATTTCTATGTCCAGAAAGAGTAAGATTGATTCAGTCCTAAAGGTACAGTTAGTTGAACAGTATCTGAGGG
>JAEEGL011316552.1_pt1 | contig 12776 bp, 9 predicted proteins | sample 9134231 | NCBI WGS metagenome assembly JAEEGL01 (sample SAMN16246548, study PRJNA631951) | gut metagenome | biome: gut microbiome; feature: rumen; material: fiber-attached | host: Bos | place: Iran: Karaj | collected 2018-10 | reverse complement strand
TCAGCCCTTGAGTCCCTGCTCCTGCCGCTCCATGTTCTCCACAACCACGTCATAGATCTCACCCAGGCTCGCGCAGTATTCCAGCACCTTCCAGGGTTCATTGGTATGGTAATGGATCTTGATCAGCTCATCATCGCCGACCGCCAGAAGACAGTCACCCTTGAAGTTGTTGGTGAAGTAGTCGTTAATCACGTCTTCATCCAGATCGTGTCCCTCAATCAGAAGCTGGGTATCGAATTTAAACTCAAGCATGCCCCTATCTCCTTCCTCTCCGGATTCCTTCCGGCAACGCAGTACAATGTATCATCATTCCCGTTAAATGTCAATTACGGCAAGGTCTGCAGCTTATTTTGCCTCCGCCCAGTTCACACCCTGATGCACCTCCGCCACCAGCGGAACCTGCAGCCCGATCGCGTCTTCCATTGCTTCCTGCAGAAGGGCAGCCGCCTGCTCCGTTTCCTCCGGCGGACACTCCAGCAGCAGTTCATCGTGCACCTGCAGGATCAGCCGGCTCCGCAGCCCGGCTTCCCGCAGTGCGCGGTCTACCCGTACCATCGCCAGCTTGATGATATCCGCCGCAGTACCCTGTACCGGGGTATTCATAGCTGCGCGTTTTCCAAATTCCCGGACCGGTGCCTTCGGCGAACGCAGTTCCGGCAGGTACCGCCTTCTTCCCATCAGCGTTTCAGCATAACCCCTTTCGGCGCCCTCTGACGCTGTCCTGTCCATGAACCTTTTTACACCCGGATAGGTTTTGAAGTATTTCTCTATAAATGCCGCCGCTTCTTTCCGGCTGACACCGGTATTCCTGCTCAGGCCGAATCCGCTGATTCCGTAGATCAGTCCGAAGTTTACCGCCTTAGCACGGCTACGCAGTTCGGGTGTTACCCATTCCGGGGGAACATCAAAAATCTCGCTTGCCGTCCGGGCATGAATGTCCTCTCCCTTCCGGAAAGCATCAATCAGCGCCGGATCACCCGAAAAATGTGCCATCAGCCGCAGTTCAATCTGGCTGTAGTCCGCGTCCAGCAGCACCCAGCCGTCCCGGGGCAGGAAAGCCTCCCGGATTTCCCTTCCTTCCTCCGTCCTGACGGGAATATTCTGCAGGTTCGGTTCTGATGAGGAAATACGCCCGGTCGCAGTAGCCGTCTGGTCAAAGGTGGAATGCACGCGCCCCTTTCCGTCCACCAGGCGGAGCAGTCCTTCCACATAGGTACTGTTCAGCTTTGTCAGCTGACGATACCGCAGCAGCGGTTCTATTATTTCCGGTGCGTCAAACCGCAGTCCCTCCAGTACCTCCACGGATGTGGAATACCCTTTGGAGGTTTTTTTGCCATGGGGGAGATTCATCTCTTCAAAAAGCACTTCCCCCAGCTGCTGGGTGCTGTTCAGGTTAAACGGATGTCCCGCGGCTGCGATTACCTGTTCCCGTTTTTCATTGATTTCTTCCGTATATCTCTTTCCCAGATCCCGCAGAAAACCAGAGTTTACGGTAAATCCAGCCTGTTCCATCCGGAACAGCACAAAACTCAGCGGCTGTTCAACCTCCCGCATCAGCCGCATCATGCCATCCTCCTCCACCCGGGACTTCTGCCAGGCAGCGAGAGCACAGAGCGTTCCGGCGTCTTCCGGCATATCCGGACACAAAGCGCCAAGCCGGTAACTTTTTTCCTGCGGATTCAGCAGATATGCCGCAAGCATCGTATCCCAGCCGAAACTGTCAGGAATCGCGGCACCGCAATGGTCAAGCATATGAAGCAGGGCCTTCCCGTTATGGACGACTGCTTCCCCTTTTTTCAGTTCTTCAGAAAGGCTCGCCAGCACCTCCGCGGGATCAGCGCCCGGATTCAGCAGATCGCCGCCGAGTGTAATCACCGCCTGCTTTCCGTCTTCCCGCGCCAGCGAAACAGAACTGTCCGTCACAAACACGCACAGCGGACCGGCATCCTTTGTCTCCTCAAGCCAGGCTCTGATCTCTGTCCCGGTTGACATTTCCGAAACCGGACCGGTTTTTATTGCGGCCGGACCGGGCCTGGCTGTTTCTTCATCATTCTGTCCGCCTTCATCCAGACGCCGGATAATACTGTTCAGTTTCAGTTTTGACAGCGCCGGTATTCCCTTTTTCAGGTCCGGCAGCACACAGGCACTGAGGGAAAACTCCACCGGTGCGTCCCGGCGGATCGTTGCCAGATCCTTGCTGAAACGCGCCTGATCCGCAAAAGCCGCCAGCTTTTCTCCCAGCTTGCCTTTTACCTTGTCAGCGTTTTCCAGCACGTTTTCCAGTGTTCTGTATTCCTGCAGCAGCTTCACTGCTGTTTTGTCACCGACACCCGGCACACCCGGAATATTATCGCTCGAATCACCGGCAAGCCCTTTCCAGTCCGTAACCTGTTCCGGCGTGAAACCGTATTCTTCCAGAACCTTTTCCGGCGTAAAACGAATCGTCTCGGAAATCCCCTTGCGGGTGAACATCAGCTCCGTACCGCCGCCCACCAGCTGCAGTGCGTCCCGGTCACCCGTCAGAAGAAGCGGCGTTACCCCTGCCGCCGCGCCTTTCAGGCTCAGCGTGCCCAGCAGGTCATCCGCTTCCCATCCCTGAAGGGAAAAACGGCGAATGCCCATCTCATCCAGAAGTGACAGGATCGTACCGAACTGCTGCCTGAGTTCCGGCGGGGTTTCCCGTCTTCCGGCCTTATAATCCGCATATACCGTATGGCGGAACGTCGGTCCGTGTTCATCAAAACATACTGCCAGATACTGTACATTTTCCTCTTTGATTACTTTCAGGAGCATGCTCAGAAAGCCGTAAACCGCGTTCGTATATATGCCGTCCGCGTCCATCAGCGGCAGTGCGTGAAACGCGCGGTGCATCAGGCTGTTTCCGTCAACCAGCAGAAAGATATCCTTCAAAAGAAACCACTCCGTTTCTGTCTGTCTTCCGTTTCTTCTGAAATTATATAGGAAGTCGCTGTTCTCTGTCCATTCCTTTTCAAACCATGTCAAACATGGTATAATTCAACGTTGTATTAATGATAAACCGATCAGGAAAGGACTGTCGTTTCATGGCTTACACTGTATGGGCGGTTTCCCTCGGCTGCAATAAAAACCGCGTCGATACGGAAACGGCGCTGGGCCTGCTGCGGGACAACGGTTTTCTGCTGGCCGGTAATCCGGCGGACGCGGATATTCTGCTGGTCAACACCTGCGGTTTTATTGATCCGGCAAAGGAAGAATCAATCGATACAATCCTTGAAATGGCTGAATATAAGAAAACCGGGAACTGCAAAGTGCTTGCCGTTACCGGATGTCTCAGCCAGCGCTATTCCGGGGACCTGTTAACGGAAATTCCGGAAATTGACCTGCTGATGGGTGTAAACCAGTATGCTGAACTGCCGGCTGCTGTCATGAAAGCCCTTGCCAAGGAACGTCCCTGTCTGTGCAATGATGACAACAGTTATTTTGAACATGACCGGGTACTGACAACACCGTCCTATTCAGCCTATATCCGGATCGGGGAGGGATGCTCAAACCGCTGCACTTTCTGCGCAATCCCGATGATCCGCGGTCCTTACCGCAGCCGGAATGAGGATGCCATTCTCCGGGAAATCCGATCCCTGGCTTCAGCCGGTGTACGGGAACATATCCTGGTTGCCCAGGATACAACCCGTTACGGTACAGAAAACCATCCCCACACAACACTTCCGGACCTGATGCGTAAAGCAGCGGCAATAGAAGGTGTGGACTGGCTCAGGGTGCTTTACTGCTATCCGGATGAAACAAACGAAGCGCTCCTGGATGTACTGGCCGACGTGCCTAATGTGTGTCCCTATCTCGATATCCCGATCCAGCATATCAACGCGGATATACTCCGCCGGATGCACCGCCGCGGAACAAGGGAAGATATTCTTCGCTGTGTCAGGGGCGCACGGGAACGGGGACTGACACTGCGAACCACCCTGATTGTCGGCTTCCCAGGAGAAACAGAAGACCAGTTCAGGGAATTGCTGGACTTTGTCGAAGAAACGGAATTTGACCGTCTCGGCGCTTTTGCCTACTCTCCGGAAGAAGGAACACCCGCGGCAAAAATGCCGGATCAGGTTCCGGATGAAATCAAGCAGGACAGGCTGGACAGGCTGATGCTTCTGCAGCAGAAGATTTCTCTCAGGCGCAACAAGGCACGGATCGGTACAGTGGAACAGGTGCTTGTTACGGATTCAGACGAACAGGGAAATATTCTGGGCCGCAGCAGCAGGGAAGCACCGGAAGCGGATGGCGAGATCTATGTTTCCTGCGGAGAAGCCAGGCCCCGGCCCGGCCAGTTTATTCCGGTCCGGATTATGTCCGCCGAAGAATATGATCTGAGAGGTATAATGCTGTGAATCTTCCCAATAAACTGAGTGTTGCGCGGGTATTATGCATTCCCGCAATCATTGCTCTTCTGCACTGTTCTTCCCCGGTATGCCGGTATATTGCGGCTGCCCTCTTTATTATTGGCTGTATTACAGATTACCTTGACGGACAGATTGCCAGAAAAAACAATCTCGTAACGGATTTCGGAAAGTTTATTGATCCGGTAGCTGATAAACTGCTTGTTCTCACCACCATGATCATGCTGATTCATCTTGGAAAAATGCCTGCCTGGATTGTCATCATTATCCTTTGCCGGGAACTTGCAGTTGACGGACTGCGGATGGTCGCTGTCACAAAAGGGCATGTGATCGCTGCCGGACCCCTCGGAAAATGGAAAACAGCTTGCCAGATGATTCTGATCAGTTCCATGCTGATCCTCAATCTTTCGGTATATGATGCCTGGCCCCTGATTCTGCTTGCAGGTGTGGTTATTCTTCTTACTGTTATTTCCGCTGTGGATTATTTTATCCGGAACGGCTCAGTATTATCGGAAAAATAACCTCTTTATGTTTTCACAGGCATTTTTCCACAGTGAAGTGAATTGATTGAAAACTGTGGATGAATGATTTCCATCACACCGGTTTTTTCCATTTCCTGTCATTTCCTCCCGTATACCCGTAACACAGTCTTTCCCAAAAGAAGGATTTAATTCGGTATATATGGAATATTTACAGGAAACCTGTTGAACACTTACCCGCATATCCACACTTTTTCAACTCACAGGAAGTTTGGTATTCCTTTTCTGTGTGTGTTCTCCACAGTTTTCACAGGGTCTATTACGACAACGAAATGATACTATATATCAAAAAATCATCCCGTGTTATCACATGAGAAAGGTTGAACCAAAATGATCCTTACCATGAATTCCCAGGACCTGCTTGAAGGATTGAACATTGTTACAAGAGCGCTGTCTCCGCGTCCGGCTAAACAGATTCTGGAAGGCGTACTGATTTCCGCGGAAGACAACAGGGTTCTGATGACCTGCTCTGACGGATCACTGACTATTGAATATACAAATACCGCCTCTGTACAGGAAGAGGGCCAGACAGTTCTTCCGGGAAGAATATTTGCTGAAATGATCCGGAAGATGCCTTCGGGAAACGTAACAATCACCGAGCAGGATCACCGTTCCGCAACTATCCGCTGCATGAAAAACCGCAGTTCACTTGCAGTGATGAATCCTGCGGAATATCCTGAAATCAATCAGATGAAAACAGGTTCCCTGGTTAAAATTCAGCAGAATAAGCTGAAGGAAATGATTTCTCATGTTGTTTTTGCGATTGCGACCGATGAAAGCAGGCAGATTCTTACAGGAAGCCTTCTGGAAGTCAACCGCAGTGAAGCGAGACTGGTGGCACTGGATGGATTCCGTCTGGCGATGTACAAACTTTTCCAGCCTTTTGAACTGCCCGATGGCATGGATATGGTCAGCGCGGTGATTCCGGGAAAGGTGCTGAATGAGCTGACTAAAATACTTCCGGATGACGATGCGTTCTGTTCATTGCTTATTGATAAGGGAAGAATGCAGTGCACGTTTGGAAATATCCGGTTGTCCAGTGTTCTGCTGGCGGGAGAATATATTGATTACCGCCGTATTCTTCCTTCTGATTTCAAAACTGAAGCCCTGGCAGCCAAGAACAATGTTCAGGATGCTATTGAGCGCGCAAGCCTTATGGCACGCGAAGGAAAGAATAATCTCATAAAAATGAGTTTCCGGGATGATGTGCTGAAGATTTCTTCCAATGCCGAACTGGGTGATGTGGAGGAAGAAATGGAAACTTCACTGAATGGCGAGCCTATTGATATTGCATTTAATGCCCGGTATATAACGGATGTTATCCGTAACGTGCCGGATAATGATCTTTGCATGAAGTTTAATTCAAATGTCAGCCCCTGTGTTGTTGTTCCCCAAAGGGGAGATGAATATCTTTATCTGATTCTCCCTGTCCGGGTATTCCAGTAAAATTACAGAAAGTATATGAAAACGGCCGTCCGATACCGGACGCAGCCGTTTTCTGTTTTATGGAACTATGCTGATTGAAGAACTGAAACTGAAGAATTTCAGAAATTACCGGGAACTGACACTTTGTCCGCATCCCGGTGTTAATCTGTTTTTTGGAAGAAACGGTTCGGGAAAAACAAATCTGCTTGAAGCAATTCATTACTGTTCCCTTGGAAGATCTCACAGAATTTCGAATGACTCAAATGTGGTAAAAAACGGTGAAACGATGGCAGTTTCTTCGGTAATTATCAAAAACACTCTGTGAAAAATGGAACTGTCTGTCAGGTTTAATCCGGATGATACACAGAAAAAAACTATTTTGATCGACCAAAAAAAAATATCAAAGTTTTCAGACATGATGGGTTGTCTCAGATGTGTTATTTTTTCTCCTGAAGATCTGGGACTGATCAAGGACGGACCGTCTGTGAGAAGAAGATACCTGGACATGATGATCAGCCAGATTAACAGAGGATACTTTATTGCGCTTCAGCAGTACAGGACTGGCCTTGATCAGCGGAATGCCGTAATACGTAATATCCGCGCCAATACCGGCGGCGATATATCAATCCTGACTGCTTTTGAGGAAACAATGGCTGCTCCGGCAGCTGTGATTATCAGGGAAAGGCGTAAAATCACAGAGCTTTTGTGTGATACAGCCAGGGAAACGTATCAGAGAATTTCGGATACTGACGAAATATTTCGTTTATCCTATCACTCATCAGTAAAGGACGATACGGAAATAGAGGATACTCTTTGCCGCATATACCGTGAAAACCGGGATGATGATATAAGAATGGGTTTTACTTCCGTTGGTCCGCACAGAGACGATCTTTCACTGTTACTCAACAGAAATCCGATGAAACAGTTTGCAAGCCAGGGACAAATCAGGACTGCAGCATTAAGTATGAAATTATCACAGATGAGAATTCTGAAAAATCTGAGCGGGGAAGAACCGGTTCTGCTGCTTGATGATGTGATGAGTGAACTTGACCGGAAAAGAAGAGCCTGCCTGATCGGGGAAATCAATGATTTTCAGACGTTTATAACCTGCGCGGACCGATATGATGTTGAATGTGAGAAAGTTCAGCAGGTGTGGAGTGTTGCAGCTGCTGACGGAGAAGCCACCGTACAGAAAGCAGAATAAAATGTTTCACGTGAAACAATCGTGTTTGAATTGAGAGGATACGTATATGCCGCAATGGACTGAAGATCAGCAGAAAGTGATATCATCTGCTGCCGGAAGGCTGATCTGTTCTGCTGCCGCCGGCAGCGGAAAAACCGCTGTCATGATTGAGAGAATTGCCCGACTGATCCGGGAAGGCGCGGATCCTTTTTCTTTTTTAGTAATTACTTTTACCAATGCGGCAGCGGCTGAAATGAAGGAAAAGATCAGGAACCGGCTTTTGTCTGAACGGCAGAATCCGGTAATTGCAGCCGCAGCGGAAAAAGCAGGCGCTATGGAAGTATGTACCATTCATGCGTTCTGCCAGCATCTGATTCGGCAGGAATTTCAGATTGTGGGTGTAGATCCGTTTTTCCAGATCAGTACAGGGGCCCAGCGGGATAAACTTTTTTCTGATGCTTTCCGCCAGGCCTGCAATGAACTGCGCAGGCGCGGAGATAAAGATTATTTGTCTTTTATTCAGCGTTACAGTCCGGAAAAGGCACAGGATATTGTTTCAGCTGTATGGCAGTTTATTATGAGCCTTCCGGAGCCTTTTGACTGGCTGGAGAAAAAAACAGAAGATCTTCCTGTAAACCTTGAGCAGGATCATCCCTGGTTCCGGACTGTAGCCCGGATGATTGACGAGAAAATGGTCACTATGAAGCTGATTCTGAGACGTCTGGCGGATATGTTTGATGAATATGAAAAACTGGACGCATACCGGGATGTATATAAACAGGATCAGCAGATTGTTGATAATCTATGCCGCTGGAAGGAAGGGATACCGGTTGATCCGGAAATGCTGCTTCCCGGTTTTGCGAAACTTCCTGCGCTCAGAAACCTGAATGACCGTGAAATTGACTGGCGTGAACGTTATCAGGATCAGAGAAAACGGCTGAAGGAAATCTGTGATGACACGGGCAGATGGATCCGGTTGAATCCGGAACAGACGAAGAAGGAATTTTCCGAAATCCGGAACAGTCTGCTTGGATTGAAAAAAATCACAGAGGAAACACATCTTGCGTATGAAAAGAACAAGGCACAGGCATGTGTACTGGATTTCACTGATCTGGAACATAAAGCGCTGGCGATTCTGAGGGATCCGGACGGACAAACTGCAGTCCGGAACAGGTATGAAAGGGTGTTTGTGGACGAGTGCCAGGACGTCTCATCTGTTCAGGATGCGCTGATTCAGGCATTAGCGGGGGAGCACAATACGCTGTTTATGGTCGGTGATGTGAAGCAGAGCATCTACCGTTTCAGGCTGGCAAATCCGAAACTGTTTCTTGCCAGAATTACGGATGACAGTCCTGATGCCGGGGAAAGAATTTTCCTGCAGGAAAACTTCCGTTCCCGGCCGGAAGTACTGGAAACAGCAAATACTGTTTTTCGGGATGTGATGCGGCAGAAAACCGCGGAAATGGAGTATACACCGGCGGATGAACTGAAACCGGGAAGACAGGACTGTACGGGTTCGGTTCCTGTTTCAGTGGATCTTCTGAAGATTGAAGAAGATAAGAATCGATTGGAAGTAATAGCGGATCATACTGCGGAACGGATCAGTGAACTGGTCCGGGAACAGGGATACAGATACCGTGACATAGTGATTCTGATGCCGGAAGTCAGCACTGACGGGCCAAAGCTGTCGGAATTGCTGAGAGAACGGGGGATCGGGGTTTTCTTTGATGGAAAAGGATCTTTTTTCGAACAGCGGGAAATTGAGATATTCCGGAACCTTCTGATGCTTCTGGATAATCCCCGTATGGATCTTTCTCTTCTGACGGTATTGGTTAATCCGCCGTTTGACTATACGGAAGAAGAACTGAGCCATATCCGACTGAGAGACGGAGGGAAACAAATACCGTTCTGGCAGGCATTCAATAAAACAGCTGCGGAAGAAAGCCCTTTTGGCCTGCGGTGCCGCCGGACAAAGGAGAAAATTGAAGAATGGCGTTTTCTGGCAGCAAGGACCAGCCTTCCTGATTTTCTCTGGTATCTGATAGAGGATTCTGCACTGTATGCGATCATCGGTGCGACAGACAGGGGCCGGGCCGGCCAGAAAAACCTGAGAAATCTGTGTCTTCAGGCGGACCGTGCGGCGGAACGGGGAGTCAGTACTCTGCGTGAATTTCTTGATTACCTGACAGAACAGGCAGCAGGCGGTGAAATGCAGGCGGCTGCGCAGCTGGGAGACGCTGATGATATCGTTCGTATTATGACGATGCATAAATCGAAAGGACTTCAGTTTCCGGTCGTGTTCTGTATCGGGCTGGACAAAGGCCTGAAGGGAAAACCCGGCGGTGCTGTAAAAATGGATGAGGAACTGGGATTGTGTCTGCAGTATAAGGTTCCGGAATGGCGTCTTGCCCGGAATACAGCAGCTGACGAGATTTTTGAGTGGAAAAAAAGCCACGATGTGAAGGCAGAAAAAATCTGTCTTCTGTATGTGGCTATGACACGAGCTCAGGAAAAACTGTTTCTTGTGGGAACAGAAACAGACAGGATGCTGTGGCATCTCCCGTCAGGTGACCATCGCACACTGGCTGCGTCAGATTACCTGGATCTCATTATGCCGGCGCTAATGGATTATGAAAAAAAATCCACAACCTTTGCACAGGGCTCAAAGCCTTGGAAAATAACGATATTTGACAATATTCAACAGAAAAATGTGGATATCGGAAAAGATATCCACAACCTGGTGCCATGGTTAAAAATCATGCTTTCCGCGCCGCCTGTGGACGATTTGTGGAAGACTGAATCAGAGGAAAAAAAGCGCCGGGAGCGGGAAAACAACCTGAAAAAATACTCCGTTACCGCAGTATTGCAGAATGCGCGTAACCGGATTTTCCTTGATGAGGATGAACAGACACCTGAGGAGAAGAGAACTCCGGATTATGTGGAACGGGCTATGAAGCGGTATCAGATGTCAGACGGGATACTGTTTTCTGCTTCATCAAAAAAGGCAGGCGGTGCGCTGCGTGGAACAGTTATCCATCGTTTTCTCTCATTGGTGGATCTGGATGAAGTAAGGAAGTCCGGCGGAACGGATATCAATATGTTCCTTTCCCTCCGTGAACGGTTAACAGAGGAACAGGTATTCACAAAGGAAGAAGCTTCCTGGATCCGGCCGGAAAATGTTGCTGGATTTTTTGCGTCTGAGATCGGGCAGAGGATGCTGGCAAGTCCTGAAATTCATCGGGAATGGGATTTTAACCTGTTTGTCCGGGAACGGGAAATGATAGTCCAGGGGATGATTGACTGTGCTTTCCGGGAAGGGGACGGGTGGATCCTGCTGGACTATAAAACAGATCATATTGAAAATGAGGAAGCATTTGTTGAGGAATACCGTCCGCAGCTGGAATGGTATGCGATTGCTCTGCGTGAACTGACGGGAAAACCTGTACTGGAAAGCTGGCTTTATGCACTGTCTGTGGATAAGGCATTTATTGTCAGCCGGAATGGCGGACAGGACGACAGCTGACTGTAATAAAACAAAGGAGTATACCGGGAAGAGGAGATAAAAGCTTCTGGTACGGGACAGTTTTTGTCCACAAAAAAAGATCAGTTTTCCACAGGCTGAAAAGCCTTGAGTTATCGGTGTTTATAAAAAGATAACCCACAGAAGCAAGTAATTTCAACGCTTCTGTGGGTTGTTTCTTTTTTTCGGGCAATTGTGCAAATCTGTGGAAAACCTGTGGAAAATGAAAAGCAATTGTTGATGGATTATTCGTCGGACTTTTCAAAATCACTGTCTTCAAGGAGGGTTAGGGGCAGGTCGCTTTCCAGAAATGGATCGTCTTCTGAGAGCATCGTGTCGCCTTCGTCCAGCGGAAGCTCAGCATCCCTTTCGGTGTCTTCCCCGGCGGATTCTGTTCCGTCTGACGGGAAGGAGACGTTCAGATAGTGATCCTGGTCCATTTCGATCCGGATGCTGTCACCGTAACCGGGAAGAGCGATTACTTCCGTGGTGCGGCAGCTGGCTGTGCGTGCATAATCCATTGCGGTGTCAGCACGATGAAAATAATGCATCGGAATCAGGATCCGCGGTTTTACGGTAAGGATAAAATAATTGGCGCCTGCCTCAAACATTGTGCCCTGACGGGGATCCACAGGAAAGAACGCCACATCAATGCTTTCCCTGGAGAGCGGCTGGACAGCCTTACGGAATTCCTCGTCAGCCTCCTCGATTTCCTGCATGGTGGATTCTTCCCGCCAGTGCCAGAAATTCAGGTCTCCTGCATGGAAAATACGTATTCCGCAGAATTCAGCCAGAAAACTGACACCCAGGTCAGTGGAATCAAAGGCTGTAACAGTCAGTTCATCTGACAGTTTAATTGTATCTCCCGGTGCCATGCGTTTTCCCCTGGTGCCAACAGGCATATCGGAGGAAACGATATAGGTGACGTTTCCGGATTCATTCCAGCTGTAGACGACAGGATCGTAATGATCAATATGTTCATGGCTGATGAAAACAAAAACATTCTCAAAATGCTTCATGGTTTCAGGTGTCAGCTGCATGTCCGGGGCCAGTTCCCCGTGCTCTCCTCGCCAGTAATCAAAAACAGCCAGCGTATGTTCACTTGCGACAGAAAAACCGCTGTGATAATAGTGTGTGATTAGAAGGTTCTGTTCCACGAAGATGCGCACCTCCAGGGCGATACAAATAGCATCCTTTGTCTTTTTGCCAAAGGGTACAAGACAAAACATCTATCTAAAAGCCGCCTTTGGAGAGAGAGGCAGCGAACTTAACTGAAAAGAAGTTTAACACCCTTTCCCACTGTTGTCAAATTCAGGCCGTGATTTTTCCACATTCAAGACTGTTTTACGGAGGAAATAGTGAAAAAATGACAACAAATCCCCACTGAATGAAAAAAATGAACTGATATCAGGGGAAAAAGTGGAAAATGAAAAAGGACCGCCGGCCGGCGGTCCTTCATAATCATACCGGGTTATGCCCAGGGATTCTCCGTGGGATAAGGCAGATTCTTCGGCTGGTTCCAGGCGATATCCTTCACACCCAGATATTTGAATACTTCGAAGAGAAGCTTTCCGCAATGGGCGAAAGCCACGGCGCCGTGATGCGGATAGCGCTTCTGCACCAGCACGTGGCGGTAGAAGCGGCCCATTTCGTGGATGGCGAAAATGCCGATGCCGCCGAAGGACTGGGTCGCCACGGGCAGCACTTCGCCCTCTGCGATG
>JAEEGL015631091.1_pt1 | contig 12777 bp, 14 predicted proteins | sample 9134231 | NCBI WGS metagenome assembly JAEEGL01 (sample SAMN16246548, study PRJNA631951) | gut metagenome | biome: gut microbiome; feature: rumen; material: fiber-attached | host: Bos | place: Iran: Karaj | collected 2018-10 | reverse complement strand
TTTACAAGCTTTTGTTGTTGACTTTGATAATATGTATGGAATGATACATATCTATCATTTGAAGCTTTATATTTATAAAAAGAACCATTAATAGCATTATCTACTCTAATTGCACTTTCTAAACGAGATTTTTTAAAATTCTTGTCAGTATAATTAGCCATGTATAGACGAATTGCTTGAAGACCTGAATATGAAATATCTGTATAAATTTCATCTTGATCAAAATAATCGCCTCTAAGCTCACCAATTTCACTAGCTACTTCAGCACATAGTGATAATACTGCTGCAATAACTGGTGTTTGAAGAACCTTTTCTTCTACAAATAATTTATTAACTGCTTTCTTTCTTAATCCTGCAAGAACAAATTTAACTACATGAGGAAATGGATTTTCCTTTAAATAATTTTTAGTTAATTCTTTTTCTGTTTTTTTATCAGCAATAAATGTTACAGGAAGAGTAGTTTTAATATCAAGCAATTTTGCTAAATAATCATATACTCTTTGAGCATCATACGCTTTATCTAATAGTATCTCTTCTTTATCCATAATAAAATCCCCTTAAATTTTCATAGATATTTCATAGGCTCTCCAAATTACTGTTCTTAAATTACCTATTTGCTTACAATCACCAACTAAATGAATTTTGCCTTTTTCTTGAGTTAGTGGATTGCTGATATAACCAGCTGATGAAATAACAGAATCACATTCAATTTTAATTTCATTGCCGTCTTTATCCTTACAAATTACATATCCTTCGCAAACCTTATTTAGTGATGTTTCAAGATATACAGGAACATTCTTCCACTTAAACCATTCTCTTAGATAGCTTGAGTTTGCTAAGCATACACCTTTTTGTGCAATAAGGTCGTTTTTCATTTCAACAATAGAAACCTTTTTACCTTTTAATGCTAAATCATATGCAATTTCACAACCAGTTAAACCGCCACCAATAACGCAAACGTTATCTCCGACATTCTTTTTACCAGTTAAATAATCACAAGCTTCAACCATTAGCTCATGTCCTTCAATTTTCTTTAAAACACGAGGAGTTGAACCAGTAGCTATAATAATATCTTTACCTTTAAAGCTTGATAAATCTTTAATATATGAATTTAAATGAATTTCAATATTTAAACGAGCCATTTCATTCTTATACCAAGCAAGTAAATCTCTTAAAGAGCCTTTATAACTTTCAGCACTTGCTGCTACAAAAACACCACCAAGATGGTCTTCTTTTTCATAAATGATAGGATTATGTCCACGTAATTTTAAAACACGTGCAGCTTCCATACCGCCAATACCGCCACCAATGATAATAACATCTTTGCTCTTCTTAGTTTTTTTAATATAATGCTTATTCCATTGCATCATTTCAGCATTAACAGCACATCTAGCTAAATGAAGTGAATCAGATAAATCTTGTTCATTTGGAACACCTTTGTAATGACACATGTTGAAGCAACCATTATGACATTGAATACAAGGTCTAATTTCAGCTTCTCTACCTTCTAAATATTTAGTAAACCATTCAGGATCAGCTAAGAATGCACGTGCAATACCAATACCATCAAGCTTGCCAGAAGCAATAGATTTTGCACCCTCAGATAAAGTCATTCTTCCGGCGCATACAACAGGCTTAGTTGTAAATTTCTTAATATGTTCAACATATTCAAGATTACAGTTTTCACTCATATATACTGGTGGATGAGCCCAATACCAAGCATCATATGTACCGTTATCACAGTTAAACATATCATATCCAGCTTCTTCTAAGAACTTAATAGCCTTCTCAGATTCTTCCATATCACGACCAGCTTCAACATATTCTTCTCCTGGTAAAGCACCTTCTCTAAAGCCTTTAGTCTTAGATACTACAGAATAACGTAGTGATACAGGGTAATCGTCTCCACATTCTTTTTTTATAGCTTTAACAATTTCAGCCGCAAAACGATATCTATTTTCTAAAGAACCACCATATTCATCTGTACGCTTATTTACATAATGTAATGTGAATTGGTCAAGTAAATATCCTTCATGAACAGCATGAATTTCAACACCATCTACTCCAGCATTCTTTAATAATTTTGCAGAGCGGGCAAACGCGTTAATAAATTGTTGAATTTCTTTTCGAGTCATTTCTCTGCTTGGCAATTTATCACTCCATCTATTAGGACTTGGTGAAGCACTAGCAGTAATTTTATCTAAATTCATAACAGGCTTAGAGATAAAGCGCAAGAACTTATTATTGTATAGCTTTTCCATCATACTAGAAACAGTGAAACTTCTACCAAAGCCTGCTGTTAATTGTACAAATAATTTAGCTCCTGTCTTATGAAATTCAGGCATCCATTTAGCTAAGTCTCTATACATCTTTTTATTTTTATAAAGCCATTGACCAAACATCGGATTATAAACAGGTTGACATCCTGGTAATACAAGACCAACATTATTTTTGGCAATTTCTAAAATAAAACGAGATCCCATCTTATCAAAATGATTTTTTTCCATCCACCCAAATAAATCAGTACCTCCCATAGAAGTTAGCACTAAACGATTCTTAATTTCACAATTACCAATCTTCCATGGACTTAAAATAATCTCTTTTTCTTTTTCCATATAAATTCATCCTTTTTTGAAAAATAAAAAGGTTCTAAAATAGAAATATTAAATTTAGAACCAGCAACTTACAATTCAATTTTAACACAAATTATCTATTAAAAATAGATATAGAATAATAAAAGAGAAGAAAATGATTTTAAATTAATCATTAATAATTTTTTCAAACTCAAACATACCTTCACCATGATCTCCAATAAATCCATCTTCATTTATTTCTCTAATAAATTCAACAGCTTTAAAATGGCATTTATTTAAGTAAAAATATATATTTCTTTGATCAAAATAAGGCGTACAAGTATGCCAAATTTTAACATCTTTGAAATATCCTTCAATATAATTCCATAATTTAAAGCCAATACCTTTTCCTTCATATCCAACCTTAACATATAAAATATCTAAATGTGCAAAAGTACCATCTACATTTACAATAGCTCCACCAACAATATTTCCATCAATTAAAGCGACAAAAGTTATAGCTTTATCATTTTTATAGCTTTCAATTATATCCTTATCAGGAATTATAATTTCATCAGTTTTACCAAAATAGCGTTCAAATCCATTTTGAAAAGAATATTGAATTCCATTCTTAAGTTCATCAAATTCTTCATTTTTTAATATCCTAATTTCCATAATTTCCTCCAAAAAAAAAGCTTGAAATAATTGTAGTTACAAAAATTTCAAGCTCACTTGACACCTTATCTAAATGGCGGCCACATAAAATATGTTCCCCTCTACTACGGTAGACATTCCTCCGGTGACATTATTTAATTTTAATAAGAATATAATTTAATATAATTAATAAGTCAATATATTTTTATTTTAATGATTCATATTTTAACTTAGATTTAATAAATGAACCATTATTAATTTCCTCAATACCTTCTTTTAATTCTTCTTTTGAATTCATTAATATTTGATTATCCCAAATTAGAGGCTCATTAATCTTATTTGAACATGCAAATATTACTTCAATAGGCTTATCTAATGATTTAATAATAACTTCATTTCCTTCACCAAGTTTTGCACATGTCTTTTCTTCTACTAATGTACCAGAAACCTCACAAACTCCAAGTAGTGAAAATATGATTGCTGATTTATTTTCTCCATTAACTTTAAAGCTTAATGACTTATTAGGTTTAAGAAATATATCATATAAGTCTAAATGTAAATTTTTGATTTCTAAACCTTTCATTTTTTTATAATTACCAGCCAGAAGTCTTAATTTACCACCTTTAAAATCTTCTACATTAATATTATCATTTAAAAGATTAATGCATAAAGGTTCTTCTTTCATTTTTAATTCAGAAGGCATATTTATCCATAATTGTAAGCCTAATAATCTTTCGCACTCCTCAAAAGCTTCTTTATGAGAAACTCCTGAACTTGTTATTATAAATTGTGCATCACCTTCATTAATAGAGGTTTTTTTATTCTTATTATCAATATGATTCATATTACCTTTAGAAATTAAAGTAAATGAATATATACCTCTATGGTAATGAATAGGAAAACCAGCTTTAAATTCTTCATAATTTTTTGAATCTATCGCATCTAATTTTATAAAAGGATCAAAATCTTTAATTGTATCTTTCCCAAGTACTCGGAATAAACTCACATCGCCTTCTTTAATCTTATACCCTTTAATCATGCGAGTTACTTGTCTATACATAAAATCACCTATTTAATAAAATTAAATATAGATTCCCAAATTATTTCATCCTGTTCAGTTAATACAAACGGATCAACATCTTTCATAAGCTTAATCTTATCTTCTTTATTATTTAAAGATAAATATTTATTATTAAGTTCATTATATAATTTGACCGCTTCTAAAGTATAATTAGGATTATGATATTTATTTTCAACACACATAAATCTTAAAGATTTATTTTTACAATTCTCTTTAATATATCCTGTTGCGCTATTAAAAGGAACAATAGGATCATCCTTAGAATGAATAAATAAAATATCATCATTTGTATTTGTTAAATATGGAATATTAGCTAAGCTAGAATAACCACTACTATTATTAGATTCATATTCTAATACCTCAGTCAAATCCTCTGTATAGCCAGTAAAAGCTTTAAATTGATTCTTTAAAGTAATAATAGGAGAAATTAAGACGCCTCTATTAATATCACGTCTATGATTTAATATATTAAGCGCAGTAAACCCCCCAAGAGAATGACCAATAACATATATTCTCTTATCAAGTTCTAGCATATTTAATAAATCTAATGCTTCTACAGTTGGTTCATAAAAAGATATTAAATTATCTCCCTTAGATGCACCACATCCACAATAATCAAGCGTCAATACTTGATAACCGTGTTCACAAAGTTTATTAATTTCTCTTAAATAAGCTGTATGTCCTGGTCCTAGACCTGGAAGAAATAATATAACTTTAGTTTCGTTATAATTTTCATAATTATAATAGAAATAATGAATTTCGATTCCCTTTGAGTTAACAAATGACTTTTCTTTTACATTTAATCCCTTAAAATCTTCCGCTTTTAAATAAGGAATAATACCATCCTTATCATAACGAATGATAAATTGAGATAAATGCTTCTTTAATAAATCATCCATGCTATCTCTTCTTTCTTTTTGTAACTTAATTATATAACAGATTTTACAAAATAAGAATATAGATTTTATAATTTAAAAATTTTATTATTTATAAAATAAATAAAAAGCCTTAAGAAAGGCTTTTTAAAACAATGTATTAAAATTATAAGTTGAAGAAACTTTATAAAATATGTCTTTATACTTAAAAATATTGTTAGTATATACATATATAGGATTATCAAATCCTTTTATAGTATATCTATAATCTGATAAATCATCAGTATCATTAGTTTCAGCAAATTCTAATTTAGATATATCAATTATTTCATCTGTAAGCTTATCATCTACATCATAAATCTTAAATTCATTAAGGGCAATGACAAAGCATTTTGTAGGACTAAACTTAGAATAATTAATATTAACAAGCTCACTTGGAGTGTAACGCTTATCATCCTTTTTTAAATATCCTTCAATTAACTCAATTGAAAATGAATAAGAATCCGAAATATATGTAAAAGTTTCTGTATAAGCGTTAGGTAATAAATATGAATTATTTGTTGAATCAATATAAGTGCAACTTAAATATTTATTAGCTTCGTTAATATCAATAAATTCTTTTAAATTATATACTTCATTAAAGTCACCAGCAGTTGAAGAATTACCTCTTACTATTTTTACGCTTGATACATTATTTATATATAACGTATTAGGATAAATATCAGACAATTTATTTGTATTATCTTTATTGCATGAAGCTAATACCAAAAAAGGTAAAACAAAAAATAATCTTCTAAATTTCATTTTATTTTGCTTCAATCTTCTTATTGTTAGAAATTTCGTATACAATTCCTTTATATTTTATTGTTGTAGGATTATATATGTAAATAGTATCTTCACCATTAATATTAATGTAATATTCATAAGCATTATCATCTAATTCTTTAGTTGAAATCTTATATTCGATTTGTTCAAGAACAGCATTATCAATGCTCTTAATATATTCTTCCTTCTTATTATACATACTATAATTCTTAAATGCTAAATCAATAGAAATAGTACAGCTAGAATAATCAAGAGTGAAATCAAAATATTGATCTGGTTGATACTTCTTATCTAAATATGTATAAATACCATTTTCAAATTTTACATCATATTTAGATGTATCAGTTTCAAATGTATAAATATAATATTTTTCTTGTTCAGGCTTCTTATAAGTGCTTGTAACATCTTTATATTTCATATCAAAGAATTTAGCAGCCTTATCTAAATCTGCAGAATCACTTGTACGATAAATATATCTTAAGCTTCCTGCTACATTACCGACATTACCCTTTTCAACTGTAATTGAAGTAATCTTTTCTCTACTTAAATCAAGCTTTGTAACTTCACTAAAAGATAGTTCATTTTTTACTTCTTCATTAGCTTCAGCTGTTTTTTCACCACAAGAAGCTAATAAAAATAGTGGCAACAAATACAAACATTTTCTTATTTTCATAATTCATTTTCCTCTTTTTTATTTGTTTTCTGTTTTTTTATTAATACGTAGATACTGATTAAAGATACTATTACAGTAATCGTATTAAATGCAGTTGCTACATATAATTTAATAAATATAGTATAAATGATCCAACCGATTGCGTTAAAAATTAAGCCAATTTTTAATAATATTTCCTGTTTACTTAATATAATTTCTCCTAGTACTAAAAAAACAGTATAAATAATAGTAGCAATAAGTGGTATATATCCATACCATATATTATCGTTTAGTTTTATATTTAACAATATACCTATAATTACTCCAATTAAAACACAAACTAAACTAACACTGATTTTAACTAGACGTTTCTCATTTGGCACAAAAACTAAAACAACATCTCTTAGTAGACTCACTATCTCAATTACCATTCCACTAAAAGCTTTAGTTAGTATTTCTGCTACACTTGAAATAATATGTGCAGTTGACTGCATCAATAAGACAATATTCTTCTTTTTAAACAAACTTGAACTTGTAAACATTATGTTTCCTAAAAAGGACAAAACGTTTGCAATAACAAGAATTGTTTCCAATTATATCCCCTGACTTTCTTTTTCCGAAATCTATTTACAAATTAATTATACAATAAAATATTAGTAAAAAAAACTAGGAAAGTCCTAGTTTTTAACATATTTTTACATTATTTTTAACGTTTTTAAATATTGTTTATGAGAACTTGTTACTCTTAAAGACTCACAAGCCTTTTGAATAGTTTTATTTTGTATAAATTTAGATAATTCCTTTGATTCTAAAATATCGATAACTTCATCATAATTTTTTGCAAGGGCTGTTGCAAAATACCATGAAATCATCATATTAATGTAATATTCATTTGATGTGATTTTAGCTATTCTAAGTGCATATTCTTTTTTAAAATTTTGACCTAAATATTTTGACATATACATAAGAATTGAAAATCTTATATGATATGTATATCCTAAATCAATCCATTTATTTAAATATAAAATAAGACTTTCATCACTTTTAAAAGCTTTAGGATTTAATTGATCACATGTTGCCCAATTATTAATATATGGTAAAAATGATTCAACTAATTTAATTGTTTCATTAAAATCTTTATTTAAAGATATTATAAAAGAATGGATTTGATTTTCTTCAAAATATTGATGAGGAAGATCATTTAAAAATAGAGTAATATCTTCTCTAGAAGCATATTTTTTAGCAATAGCTTTTAAAATTGGCGTTTTAACACCAAGTATTGTACTTTCATTAATATTTGGTATTAATTTTGATTGAAAGCTTTTATATTTCAAATCAATATTTTGTTTTAATTCTTCTCTTATCTTTAAAATTATGTTATCCATCACTATGCTCCTATAATCTTTTTATCTTTAATACGATTATAGCATAAGAATATAGAAATAAAAAAATACTTATAGAACAAATCTATAAGTATTTCTTATTTAAAAATAATATTACTTAGCTAATGCTTGAGAAACAGATACTGCAACAGCAACTGTAGCACCAACCATTGGGTTGTTACCCATACCGATTAGACCCATCATTTCTACGTGAGCAGGAACTGATGAAGAACCAGCGAATTGAGCATCAGAGTGCATACGACCCATAGTGTCTGTCATACCGTATGAAGCTGGACCTGCAGCCATATTATCTGGGTGAAGAGTACGACCTGTACCACCACCAGAAGCTACTGAGAAGTACTTCTTACCTTGTTCAATGCATTCCTTCTTATAAGTACCAGCAACTGGGTGTTGGAAACGAGTTGGGTTAGTTGAGTTACCAGTAATAGATACATCAACACCTTCAAGATGCATGATTGCAACACCTTCACGAACATCGTCAGCACCGTAGCAACGTACAGCAAGTCTGTCTGGGTTTGAACCATACTTAACTTCCTTAGTTACAGTAACCTTACCTGTGAAGTAATCAAATGAAGTTTCGCAATAAGTGAAACCATTTACACGAGAAATAATCTTAGCAGCATCTTTACCAAGACCATTTAAGATGACTCTTAATGGGTTCTTACGAACCTTGTTAGCCTTCTTAGCAATACCAATTGCACCTTCAGCAGCTGCAAATGATTCATGACCAGCTAAGAATGCGAAGCACTTAGTTTCTTCGCTTAAAAGCATAGCACCAAGGTTACCATGACCTAAACCTACCTTACGGTCATCAGCAACTGAACCAGGGATACAGAATGATTGTAAACCTACACCAATCCACTTAGCAGCTTCAGCAGCATCCTTAGCGTTGTTCTTAATAGCTAGAGCAGCGCCAACTGTGTATGCCCAGCAAGCATTTTCAAAACAAATAGTTTGGATGTCCTTTACCATTTGGTAAACATCTAGACCTTTGTCCTTGCAGATTTTTTCTGCTTCTTCAATGGATGCAATACCATTTTCGTTTAAGCACTTATTAATTTGAGCAATACGTCTCTCATAACCTTCAAATAATGCCATAATGATATCCTCCTATTATTCTTGACGTGGGTCAATGAACTTGACACCATCATCATATCTACCATATTGACCCTTAGCCTTAGCTAAAGCTTCTTCTGGTGATAAACCTTTCTTTAAGAAGTCAGTGAACTTACCAAGTGATAAATATTGGTAACCACAAATTTCACTGTTTTCATCTAGAGCTAATGATGTAATATAACCTTCAGTTAATTCTAGATATCTTGGACCCTTTTCCTTAGTTGAGTAGATTGTACCAACTTGGCTACGTAATCCTTTACCTAAGTCTTCAAGACCAGCACCGATAGTTAAACCACCTTCAGAGAATGCTGATTGAGTTCTACCGTAAACGATTTGTAAGAATAATTCTCTCATAGCTGTGTTGATAGCGTCACATACTAAGTCAGTATTAACTGCTTCAAGTAATGTCTTACCAACGATAGCTTCGCTAGCCATAGCAGCAGAGTGAGTCATACCAGAGCAACCGATTGTTTCGATTAATGCTTCTTCGATGATACCATTCTTAACATTTAAAGTTAGCTTGCAAGCTCCTTGTTGAGGTGCACACCAACCAATACCGTGTGTTAAACCAGAGATGTCTTTAATTTCTCTAGAATATACCCATTTACCTTCTTCAGGAATTGGGGCACATCCGTGGCTTGCACCACAATTAACCTTACACATGTTTTTTACTTCATTTGTGTATTCCATATGATTAATTTCACAATTTTATTGTACTTAAAATTGCATTTCCTCCATTTTTGTATTTTTATAATTACCAGTACAAGGAAACCTTATAAAAACGTACGATTTAATTATATAACACTTAAAAAATATCTCAAATACTTTTTTGATAATTTGAACATATTTTTTTGACATATTAAAAGAAAAGACACAGACTTTTAAAAAAATCTATGTCAAAAAATACTTAATTTAGTTTAAATTTAGCATATGTGAATAATGCGATAAATGCTACAAATGCAACTAAGAATAATAACCACGCAAGGAAATTAATAAATTTCTTCTTTGTAAAAATACCAATGAATTCAAACAATAAAGCTGCACCTATAATAGCAATGCCAAAATAATAATAATTAACAGCATTACTTGCATTGTATTTATCATATACATCAATAAATTCAATGAACCATTTAACAATTTTATTATCTTTATTAACCTTGCTTATATCAATTAGATAAGATTGGCTAGCAGGTATGCTAAGACCTAGCATAAGTGCTGCTAATACAGTACCAATTACCCTTTTTATAAATCTAAACATATAAAACACCTACTTCTTTATAAATATTTCTACGCTTATATAATAATACAATTGAAAATTAAAAAAATGTATATTTTGTGAAAAAACAATTTCATTTTAATATTTATATATGCTATAACTAAATTAATATTATTATTTACGAGGTATTTTATGAAAATATATATAGTAAGACATGGCCAAACAAATTTAAATAAAGCTCATGTTATACAAGGCAAATATAATGAACCATTAAATGAAGAAGGAATAAAAATGGCTCAATTAACAGGAGAATCTTTAAAAGGAATTACATTTGACGAAGCTTATTCTTCTCCTTTAAATAGATCTTATGAAACAGTAAAAGAAATATTAAGATGTTCTAATAATAATTGCACAATAAAAACAGATTCTCGTCTTGAGGAAGTAGGATTTGGTTCTTGGGAAGGTAAAAGCTTTAACAATCCTTTATATAAAGATATATTAGATGATTATTTTTCTAATCCCATTATAAAAACAGGACCAAGCGATGCTGAGGATGTAAATGATGTAATGAAGCGTACACAAGAATTTTTAAAAGAATTAGCAAATAGAAATGATAATAAAACTTATTTAGTAGGTTCACACGCTTTTGCTATACGAGCCATGCTTAATTTTTTATATGAAGATAAAAATGATTTTTGGCAGGGACATGGACCTAAAAATCTTGCAATTAATATTTTAGAAGTGAAAGATGGAAAAATAACATTTATAGAAAAGGACAAAATATATTATTAAAATAAAAACTTTCTAGAAAATTTTTATATTTCTAGAAAGTTTTATTTTTCAAAAGTCACTTTAAGTCTGCCATTTATTTCAGTTGATTTAATAAATTTAAATCCTTCTGCTTCTTCTTGTTTAATACGTTCTTCTAAATCAGCTTTATCAATTAAGACAGTCTTAGCATGAATTTCCTTTTGCATAAGCTTTTTAATTTTTTCATCTATATTTTCCATACCATTATTATACATAAATAAGTATGATTTTGAAAATTTATTTTTTTTTGATATAATAAAGTTAAAGAAAAGAAGGAGGAAAAAATTATATGTCATTAAAATTTTATAAATTAGATGGTAATGTGATTTTTGATGAGAAGGAATTAAATTTAGAAAAGGTAGAGATTAAAAACAGTGATGCTAATGAAAAGCATGTACCTGTAGTTGAAATTAACAATAATGTAGTTGATGTTGTTGTAGGCTCAAATCTTCATCCAATGACTGAAGAGCATTATATTCAATATATTATTGTAGAAACAAATAAAGGACTTCATTTACAACAAACTAAATCTCTTAAGGAAGCTAGAGCTAAGGTATTACTAAGTGATAACGAAAAAGCTTTAAGAGTTTATTCTTATTGTAATCTACATGGAGTATATGTTAAAGAAATCTAACAAAAAAAGCTAATTCAATTAAAAATTGGATTAGCTTTTTTATTATTATTTAATTAAGAATGTAAGAATGTAAAATGCTGTTACTATAAAAGCAAATATTCCTGATACAAGCATTGAGCTTCTTTCATTTCTTAAAATCTTTGTATAGCTCTTAACAAGAATAAATGTTGCTAGAGAAATTAATGTTAAAAGACCAAATACTAATAACATTTGTGAATTTTGATTAGAAATCCAAATTCCACGTTCACTAACAATATCACCTGAAATAGCACTCCAGCTCATAAAGTCAGCAATTGCCATTATAGAGAAATTAAAAGTACATGAACCAATCATATTACCAAATCCAGCGTCATAATTCTTTAGTTTAAATAAATGTACTGTAGAAATAATTTCTGGAATTGATGTAGCAATACCAAGTAAAATAGCTCCACCAGCAGTACCAGATAGCCAAGGAATATGATTAACAATAGCATCTGTTAAATATGTAATAGAAATTGAAAGACCAATTAGTAATGAAGCAAGGATAAAGAATAAAATTAATATTTGACCAATTGTAAGCTTTGAATCAGTTTCTTCTTTTTCTTCTTCAGCCTCTTTAGGACTAAATACAAGAAGACAAGCATATCCGATAAAGATTACAATAGATATAATATTAATATCTCCAAGCATTAATTGATGTGGAGCAAATACAGCATATAATGCAAGACCATACATTACAAATAAGCTAATTAAATTTATTAAATGAAGCTTAGTTGATAATTTTGCTTCAAAGAAATGCTTACCAAATATAAATGTAATTACAATTAAAGCACACATATCAAAGATATCACTACCCATGATATCACCAATAACAAGACTAGGATTTTTAACAAATAAAATACTAGATATTGATGTAAATAATTCTGGTAAGCTTGTAACTGCGCCAAGCAAAACAGAAC
>JAEEGL015550749.1_pt1 | contig 12777 bp, 24 predicted proteins | sample 9134231 | NCBI WGS metagenome assembly JAEEGL01 (sample SAMN16246548, study PRJNA631951) | gut metagenome | biome: gut microbiome; feature: rumen; material: fiber-attached | host: Bos | place: Iran: Karaj | collected 2018-10 | reverse complement strand
GTACTTAAATAGTTCTCACAAATCCTTGCAACATTAATCTTAACATTATCCGCATCAGGTCTAATAACGCCCCTGCCTCTGAATATCTCCAATCCGTCAACCGTAATATAGTAGTCAATAGGGGAAGTTGAAGTTGTGTAATATGTGTCTTTCCAAATAGGTGCTGTAACCATCTTATTTATCGTTTATCAAAAATATATCTGTCTTATTTGTAGGTGTTATCCGTGACCGACCATATAAAAATAAAGCCCATCAACTTAATAGTCAATAGGTTTCATTCATAAGTTCAAGTCCAATCTAGATTAGTACAGATACTGCGTGAAGAGAATGTCAATATACCGACCAACATCTTTGCCTACTGCTTCGGACAACTTATCTTCAAACTCAACAAGCACCTCTTCCTGTGATTCTGCCAAATAGTGTCCACCTTCGAATCCCTCTTCTGCAATCTTTCGTCCGATTAAAAAGGCGAGTTGATTTTCGGTAGGTAATTTTCCTGTCTTTTCGTCTGGTACTGCTTGGACGGGTTTTATAGATATCCACTCCCTGATTTTGTTTAGCGGAGGAAACTTACCTGGTCCACGCCCTTCTTCCGCATAAATCCAGTAATCTTCCAATTGTAATGAAACTGAAATACTCCTGCTATCTTTTTCGATAATATATTCCACACTATTGAGAAGTTCACCAGACGCTATTCTATTGTCATTTATCAACTTATCTTGGTAGAGGTTTCTTAATTGTATAGCGAATTCCTCCAATACTCTATATGTCTCTGTCCATTCAATTAGTTCTTCCATATCTTAATATCCCTTTATTTTCATTTTTTTTCTGTATTCGCTCTGTTCCCACGTACTCTTATCATACAAATAAGCCATACAGTTCAGAAATTCAATAATGGACTTTTTCAGTATGTTGTCCCAAGTTTCGTGTCTTAATTCCGCTACTTTGTCGAGGTAATATAAAAATCCCCATTTGGCAAGGAATCCCGTAGGTTTTTCATCATCTTCAACGCTTCCTTCATCTCCTGCTTCTTGGTCGCTTCCCTTGTCATTCGAATTCCCTTCTTTATCCTCTTTTCCAAATATCGTAGGGTAATTGTCGTTAAGCGAAGCGACCATTTCTGAAAAAAACGCATAAGTGAAAATGCTGTCTCTATGTCAAGGTATTCGGCAATCTCATCAGCAACCGCCATAACATCATAATCACCGTAGTTCTCATTCTCTGGCATTATGAAACACGCAAGAAGGTTAGGGAGATAATCGTCAACATTTTCACTCTGCATAAGCGTTTGAAAATCAATATATTGTCCTGCTGATAACTTCCTCACATCCGTTATAACCTCATATTTCCGACCATTTAAATTAAGTTTCTTCGGAGTCCTGTTAGATATCTTTGGAACTTCGGTCAGGAAATCTATTGTATGGACTTTCTTGGTGTATTCCGTTAAGGGGAGATTCAATACTTCCTCTTCGGTCATATCATTCACTATCGCTATTAACTGTGACTGAACCCTGTACAAATCATCAGTATCGTCCAGCACCTTCTTCAACTCCAAATACTTCTTTATGTTAATGTCTTTGTATGTCATCTTATTCTCATTCTTGTTCTCGTTATTCCTATGCTATAATTACCGACCACTCCTGACTTCTTATAACAATCCCACGCTAACATAACTCCCATACATATATCATCGTGTAATCCTTGTGGGGCATTATATGTTACTACCTTTGTTTTCGGATTATATTCAGCAGTAAAATATTCCAACTCCCTTATCTGTTTTTCGTCAGGCAGTAATGTGATATCCCCGTGTTCAAAAGCGACCTGTAATTTGCTGACTATCTCTGCTTTACTATTGTTCGTTGTTGTAAATCCCTGAATCTTGTTTTGTGTCGTTGGTTGTAGCCGTTCTTTCAATAAATCGGTATAGGGAGCACCCAGCGAGTTAAGTTCGGGTTCTATCACAACTATCTGCTTTTCATACGGTCTCAACTCATCCACAATCTTATCAATCTGTCCTAGTGGTGTCAGGTTGTTCCAATACTTCAATAAAACCTGCTGTCCGTCCTGATTGACTATGCATAAACAGGTATCGTCATTATTGCTCTGATTACTCCAGTCAATACCCACGAATAATCTGTCTTCGGGTTGTATTGTGGTGGATAACAGACAATTATGAAAATTTGAAAATACGCTTCCCTCATCATCCAACCATTCGCCCAAATATTCTGTACGGAAGACATTTCTCGGCAAGACATTCCTATATTCCTCCAATCTTTCAGGGGGCATAATCTTTTCTATATCTTCCTTGAATCTTGAATCCGACCAATTAATACTTACCGTGTTGTGACTTCCCTCCAATCCATAATTATAATAGTTGTAAAAGAAACCTGACTTTATAAATGGAGTTGATACTAATAACTTCGGTGCTCTATGGAAATCACACCAAGGATTAATCAAGTTGAAAGCATCATCACTAATATAAGCACACTCATCTATACAAACGATACCCGTGCAACTATATCCTCTTAATGCCTCGCCCATCTCTGCCGAAAGAAACTTTATTTCAGAACCATTTATTAGGTTGATTATCAGGTCAGTAGCATTAGACGCTTTAACGATACCTGATAGAGTTATTGCCTTTATAATGGTTTTGAATATCTCTTTTGCCTGTTTTAGTGTGGGGCTTACGCAGTAGTTTTTGGTGTTGGAAAAATTTATGGAATAGTAGAGAAGAATATTCGCAATCATAGTTGTTTTTCCTTTTTGACGGGAAGAAACACAAACGACATTCTTACCCGTTCCCTTTGCATCCTTTACCTCTTCTATGACTGCTTTTTGGTGAGAGAACGGGTGGAATCCTTTGAATTGCTTTTGTTTATTTTTCTTCTTATCCAAACCATTTATGAAAAGTCAAATGTTATTGTTGTATCGTTCTTGCTGTCTATATTTAACTTCTGCTCATACAAACCATTTACCTTTGCCATTTGGTCCAGAATCTTTAATGCCAAGTCTTCCCTATGGTCTTCAAGTGCTGTTAACAAGAGGGAATCCAATCTTTCCAAATGTACCTTGCGGATATCGTCAATATATTCGTCATAGTCCCTTGTTAAGTTTGATACTGCTTCCTTAACATATCTTGTGGCGGTATTGGTTGATACATTCCATCTGTCTGATATTTGCTTTACGGTTTCGGCAGTTGATAGACCTTGTTTGCAGATATATTCAAGAATGACGGAACTTCTTAACTGAATCTCTCCTTCATTCCATTTGATACTTGAACTTGTCTTACCATCCTTGACTGCGAATGTTGCTATCTTTGCTTTAATCAGTTTATCTGCGTCTGCTGGTGATATGAAACGATAAATGCCCTTTCTGATATCTTCCCTTAACTTTTCATTATATTCGATTTCTTCTGGGATTGGGTCTCTTTTTCTCTTATACGCCATCTTGTTTTTTCCTCCTTGTTTTCTTTTCTTTTATTTCTGTATTGTTCTCTGTCTCTTCCTCTTCTTTTTTAGGGGGGACATAACTGAAATACTCCTTCGCTAGTTTCTTGACCTCTTGCATAACACACGCTGGACAACCTGATTTAAGTTTAGAAGCGTGTCCGAATAATCCCTGATAGATTAAATCAAGGTCATTAACTGCTGTCTGACCGAGATTCCTTAAATAATCCAACTTATATGCGGTTGTGAGTTGCTGTTCGTATTTCTTCAATTGTTCGTATTGTTCTTGTGTCATAGTTAATATGTTTTATATAAATATATCTGTTATTCAAATAGTTTATAAATAAGGTTCAGTAGGTTGTTAAATGCCTCACGGACAAGGAATAAGATATCTTTGGTTATGGGGGTCAGGAATGCTAGAAGTGCGACATAACCAAGATTGAATATGGTAAAGTGTTGTGTGATAAGTAGATAAATGATTCCTACCCAAAATGTCTGACAAAGTGAGCAGGACAATAACTTTACTAATGGGAATCTGGACCAATCATAATCTAATGGAGGATACACACCTACGGACCATTTGTATATCTTGTTCTCCCAATACTGGACAAATCCCGATAAATCAAGTATGAATACAATTATGCTTGACAGACATAATAATTCCAAGTACATCATAAATTGTCGAATATTTCCTGTCTTATTCTTTTCAGTTCCTTGCCTACTATTGAATGTGATACGCCTAGAATCTTTCCTACCTTTCTCTGTGATTGGAAGTGAGCGTATAATAAGAGAATTATATAATCGGGAAGGGGGAGTTGCTTTGTGGCGATTGCTATGTTTCGGAAGTCATCGTCAAAACTGCTGAATATATCTTCCGTATCAAAGTCATATTCCTTCTTAATGTTTTGCAGTTCCTCATTCGTTATCTGTATCTGTTGGCTCATCTGCTGGACTTATGTCATTTATCTCTATCCATTTATTCTTCCTGTATGTGTAATAAAACCTTGAATTCGTGCTATTGTAGTTGTTCTGAATCATCCTTACAATAAAAAATATAAGTTGATTCTTGTTATGCAGGTTGATTATCTTTTCGGGGTCATATATCAACAACTGCTCATATATGTACTGAATCAGGTCTTGTATCTCTGGTGCTTTGTCTCCCTTTACGATATTCCTGACCAACTCTTCTACCTTTCTATTGTTTGCTAGTTCTTCTATGATTGCTCTTGCTGATTCTTCCTTACATAAATCGCTTCCTCTTTCGTCAGCCATATCTCTTCTTTCTCTTTCTTTCCTTTATTATAATTGACTGCGGTGGTGGAAGTGCAATACTGCTTATATTTCCTGTTCTCTATGTCTGGTATCCTTGCCAAGTCCCATACAATCGAATAATCCGTGAAATATGCTACCAAATAGGGGATTCTGTCTTCTTTCTCCGCTATATCCTTGATTTCCTTTATCTTGGAGTAATCTATCTGAAAATTGGAGTATTGTTCATAGTCCCTGTTTATGTTCTTGATTTCTCCGACCGATATCTTTTCCTCTTTGGTCTTGGTGTACGCTGTCATATAGAAATCCGCTCTGTCAAATGTGTCGCTGGTGAATTGTACGACCTTTTTACCATTTATTATGTCGTTGTAGTTCATTTTCAGCCATTTATCTCTTCCTTCATACTCTTTTTCTGTAAACCTATTCATCTACTTGTCCTGTGTTTATTTCCTTATTCTTCCTTATATAAATAGTGCGATAATTCCATTTATTTCAATATAAGGCAAAAAAAATGAAAGTCAAGTGTAATTACCTGACTTTCACCAACAAAACAAAATAAAAACAATTATTATGGATACATTATGTACGCTATATATTAAGGGAGTGCGTTATTTCACTTATTATTGTGTCTTTCGTTAGTTCCGCATAGAAGGTTTCCGTCATCGTTATACTGCTATGCCCTGCTGCCTTGCTCACCACATCCATTCTCACACCCTCATTCAACAAAAATGTACAATAAGTATGACGGAACAAATGACTATGCAATCTTTTGTTCGGTAGGACTGACTGCTGAATTACCTTCAAGTACAGATTATACTTTTGGTTGCTTATGAAGTGTATTCCCCTCTTATAAGCGTCCATAGCGAAAGGTAAAACAACTGCCGTGAATGGTGTCCCTGTCTTGCGTCTGCGTTTGCTTATGTAGTATGTTCCATTTACCTCCTTGATATCTTCGGGAGTAATGTCGCAGCAATCACAATAACTCATTCCCGTCCCTATTTGAAACAACGCACAATCCCTGACATTTCTCATACTCTCGTTCAAGGGATTATACTTCAATATAACGTTGATATCCTCTTTTGTCAAGTAAGAAATAGGTTTTTGTTGTCTCTTTATCTTAATGTTGTTGAAGGGATTTGTCTTTATCTTCCCGTTATCTATCCCGTAGGTGATTATGGACTTCAACTTGCTCATATGACCGACAAGGGTGCTGTTATCGTATTTCTTCTCCATTTTGCCCTTAAACTGCATAATGGTTGATTGGGTTATCGCATCACATTCCTTGGTCTTGTCTATGATTGTAAAGAACTGGTCTCTCACTATCTCATATTTACGATAGACGGTCTTACACATAGTCGTTCCCACTCGTTGTTGAAGTATGGACAGGAAATCGTTAAACAGGTCTTCAATCGTGTAGGACTTATAACCGCCCGACCTCAAATAGCCCAAAATACGTTCAGTAGTAAGTGGTTCATCGTGGCTCAACATATCCGTCAGTATCTCATTTATCCTCTGACGCATTAAATCACAATAGTCCTTGATTTCTTTGGGCTGACGCTTACGGGCGAAATCTTCTGGATACACCTTATAGGGAAGATTTAGAAAACACCTCTTCCCATTCAGGTTCAGACATAATTCAATTGGTGCTGTGCCGTTCTTGGTGGCCTTACTCTTACGGCAATAGAACTGGACGTTGAAACAATTACGCATAACATTTAAGTTAGTGTAGCCGTCACAAATCAGTCCCGAAAAAGGTCACGCTTCGCTGCAAAATGGTCCGCAAAAACCCCCTTATACCGTAGTACAGGGGGCTTCCAGGGATTTTTGTGGAGCATAGGGGATTCGAACCCCTGACCTATATCTTTTGCGGAAGCCCCTTTTACGAGAAACGGCTACGAGTTAATACACTATTCTTTGTTAGGTTTTATGGTTTTAATCATTTCCGCAACGGCATTATCAGACGAAAGTCCCTTGCTTCCCCTCAATTCGGTTGTTCCGTCCAACTTATACCCACGAATCTTAAAGTGATTAAAGAATTCGTCTGCCGTGATTGTTATTCGCGTATTGCCTTGCGGTGCTGCTGCGATATCTTCCGCGAGTGCTTCCGCAATTTCCAAAATGGTATGATTCTTCAACAGGTAGTGCACGATATCCTTCTGCTGTGCGATACCGTCCTGAATCTCCTTCTTCAATAACTGGTCTTTAATCTGTATCATAATATAGGGGTTTCTTCGATTAACATAAACACTCTGTGGTCATCAGGTACTTCCAACTCCAATAACCAATCTTGTTCATCATGATAGGAGTATTCATCGATGGGGTACTTGCCATAATGCTCGAAATATCTCATCTCCTCTTCAACGAAACACCTTCTCGCACTTTCCTCTGTCTTGAATACTGCGTGGTCAACATCCCTCGTACCTTCTTTGTAGTTGTTGAATATGTAAATAAATAACCATACCTTTTTCATACTACAAGGATAGCAAAAATCTGTTATAAATAGTCATCGTCCATAACAAGTATCAAAGTAGTCCTTAATCTCTTCGGGGTCTCTGTCTTTGACCTCCTGAATAAAATCCTCCGGCAGATAAACTTCGCATTCAGAGCCGTCCCACCTGACCAAACGCAGATACAGGTTGAATACAGTCTCATAAGATAATCCGGCCGGTACTCCCTTTTGTGCGAGAAATTCCCAAGCACCCACATCACTCTTCTCTATCTCCTGCTGTAACTTCTCAAACCAATAATCTTCATCGTAGTTCATAATATGTGAAAAATTTGCGGTTATATTTACCACAAATTTAACACAATTTTCTTAATAAACCAAATCTAAAACGGACAATCATAAAACTCCTTGCATACGAAAGTTTCCCCTGTTGATTTAATCGTCCAATTTGAGAAACGATAATAGTCCAAATCGTCATTATCTACATCGTAATGCTCAACCTTTATTTCATTACCATCGTAGTTCTCCTGCTTGGGTTTTGATTCCCTGATTTTCCTCTTTTCTTCCTTCGTCATATCTTATTCCTCCCCATTTTCATTCACTTCTTTAACACTATAATCACAAATGCACCAACCATATCCTTCTGTCAGAAATTCAATCATATTCTCTTCTATTTCTTCCATTTCTTTGTCTTCATAATCTTCTGGTGTCAGGGTAAGCCCCATTTCATTAGGAAGGTTTTCAATCTCTTCCCCGTCAGTATCCCATTCAATATTACTGATAATAAAGTATCTGTTCATTTCTTATTCCTCCTATTTGAAACTTATTCCCTTTAAGTCAATCTTGTCCAAAATCTTGTCAAGTTCTCTTAATTCCTCTTTTGACAATTCCTTGTAAATCTGGTCAACAACCTTACCGGCACATTCATAGGCATCATATAGTAATTTCATAGTATTAGTCCTCCCTATACAACTTTTTAACGGTTAATAACTCTTTCAATCCTTGATACGTCATAATCTTCGCCATACTTTGCCTTATATAACAATAAGGTGTTCCACAGAATAAAATCGTCTGTTTCTTTGTCCTGTACTCCAGTTGCGAACTTCTCAAACAAATCACCTTCAACATAGTAGGTTTCTGATTCTTCGTTAATCTTAAAGTGCATAGATTCATAACCCAAGTGCTTTGCCTTAACAGCATCACCATACAACATACTGTCAACCCAGTTGCAGGTCTTGAAAAATCTTCTGTCTTTTTCTTCCATAATCTTAACCCTCCTGTGAAAGTATTTGTTCAAGTTCCGGAATCTGGTCATAGTCAACAACCATATATCCATAGGTGTTACTGTGCCTACGATATGTGCTCCACGCTTCCTGAATCATATCTTCCGTCCAATCTTCGGGGGTGTTCATAATCGCAAGGTCGTTCCCACACATAAATAACTTGGTGTTAGGGTTATAGAAGCAATCAACCCGTCCGTAATCTTCGTCCTTAATAGAACAAACATAATACTTCATTTTGTCCGGCTGTTCTCCGTTGAAATAATCCTTGATAAAGCCCCACATTCCCCTAGCAGCGTCTTCCGGACTTACCTTCTCGCCACTAATCTCGTCATCATAGCACCAATAGGTAATCATTTTGGGGTCTTCGAAATCTTCGTCAATCACTTTCGGGTCACGGACAATATAGAACCAATCTTCTCCTTCCGTGTTGACGCTCTCAATAATAACTCCCATACTTTCCTCGTTGACCGAAGCATTTCGATACCGCAAATAGGTAAGAATGTTGGTCAAATGTTCAATCGTCTGCTCTTCTTTCAGGTGAGCATTTTCCTGTTCGTTTACCGCTTCAAGGGTAATGTTAATCATTTCGTCCATAAATAATTGTTTTAAAGTGTTAATAAATTTTCTTTTTTGAAGGGGGCTACTCTCACTTGGATTTCACCCCTGGTTAAACATTAGGCGTTATATTTTGCGGTCTCAGCCTCGTAATCAGCCCGAATCTTAGCCCACCGCTTTTCACTATTGCAGAACCCATATTCGTAAAGGTCATTAGCCCAGTCATTAAAAGTCGGGAATTTATCAAGGTCAGGAACATTAAAGTGTGTACACATAATGTGTCGCACCTGTTTCGAGACAAATTTCCAATTGCAGCGAGAACTACCGACCGAGTAGTTTTTAACGACATTAAACCAATTGCCGTTAGGTAAATGCACCCGAAGTACCTTATCATCATCCGGGCAATATCGGAGATATATGGCATCTTTCTCATAAAAACCATTATTAAGTCTCATAAAACCGTCCTTTCGAAGATGATACTTAATAAGGTCGGGTCCGAGAACACCAATAATACCAATAATCTCGTCGAAATTTTTTTGGTTGGCCAGTCCGTTGTCGCCAGTTGTCATTTTTTTGTCCATAATGCAAAGTTTTAATAGTTAAACAATCAAGTTAAGCCGCTTTTCTCTTGTTAACGGATTCGGTCGCGGTAATCCGAATCTCGCACCCCAGTTCTCGTTTCCACCCGTGAGCGGTAGCGATAACACGTTTGAACTCCGTTTCGTTGTTAACCATAAAGGTCGCGTTGTTTTCCCCGTACTGCACTCCCACGGTAACAGGGTAGTTAAAGTTTTGTTTTGTCATAAACCGTTTATTATTTTTGTTTTGTTTTCCTTAATCGTATGCAAAAACCGTGCCACATTTTTACTATTTCTTTATGATTGGTACGAAATAAATCTTTTGAAATATACTTTTTTCCTATTCTTTCCGTCCCATACATAACAAAATGCTGTTTTACCGGTTAGATTTGCCTCTATTGTGCTTCTTGTCTTCCCATAATATTCCGCACATTCTTTTATATTATCCCATACACGCTCTTCTTCCCCTTTTTCATTAAACTCTATAATCTTTTTTTCTAATATCTTTTTCTCTCGTTTTTCCTCCTGCAATCGTCTTTTCTCTTCGATATATTTGATAGATTCGATTGTCGGTTTCATAATCGCTTGTGCTTCTTCTTCCGGGGTATCTTCCTTGAACCAAAACAATCCTCCGGCCGTAAATCTTCTCACTTTTCCTTCTATAATCTCTGATATATGCCTGTATTCCGCTGGTGTTGCTTCTGCTGCCTGTCCTTTACTGTCCCACCTTCCAATATAGTTTCCTTTAAGGTCATATGCTTTAACGGGTACTGAAACTCCGTCTTCCAATCGGTGTAATCTTTGATGGGCACTCGCTGATATTACGGTCAGGTTTTCTGCTCTATTATCCCTCTGATTTCTATTCTTATGGTGAATATGCGAAAACTTGAATCTTGCTCCACATATCTCCGGAAAACACTCCGCTACCATTATATGTATTCTATATTGTTTCCCATCGCAACAAACATAGTCGTAGGTTTCTCCGTGTTTTATTTTCATTTCTTCACCGTTTTACTTGAGATTACCCAGGTTGCTTACTTCAATACCTTTTTCATAAACTCTGTATTCTTCGGTCATAGTTTCTATTTTATATATACATTTATTTTTTATCAGTACCAAACTACTATAAATATACAAAAAAATATACATAAAACCAAATAATCGGATAAAAAAAATCCTGCCGTTTGTTTGACAGGATTTGGGGAGCGAAAGAAATAGAAATGAATATGAATAATGAATGCAATTAAAAAAGGTGCTCCCCTGATATATAGTTAAAAAAAGGATAATCAAAACAAAACCATTCTTTAAACGTACTTTGCTACTTTGGATAATTCCCACCTAAACCAAATTCGTGTTTCCAGTAGAATGGTGTTGTTGTTCATATTTATCTTATACATACAAAACAGACGATAAGAGGACAATTGTTTATTAATATTACACATCTGTTTTGCTTTGTAGGTCGCGTCAGTACTATTCCAACCGAACTTGTTAACGACCTATATAAATATACTAAAAATATCTTTAAAAAACAACAAACGGAATAAGTTTTTTTCTTACCCCGTTTGCCTCCTTAATTGCCATTATGAAAATAAATACTGAATCTCCATCGCAAGAATCCAAATACCAATTCGCTTCCACGATATTGTTTCTTATCTTTCTGAATAAAAGAGATGCAAGGCAATACCAACCAATCAGCATTCTTAAATAGAATTAAATGAAAAGGCATCCATCTTGGAGAACCTTTTGTTAGCCATATTTCTTTCATTTCTTTGCCACTTTTTAGCCAATCTGGGACACTTTCTTTATAATAAGGTGTAATCTACTGACTGAATATTATCGTGTCTTAAATCGCGGTTCTAATGGAAAACATAGAATCTCCAATCTTGATATGTGCTTGATATTGGTTTTCCGTGTTTTTTGTAATATGATATCGTGGACTGCGGTATATGTAGTTTTTCTTCCACATCTTTCGGGGAATTGTACCTCCCGATATATTTGCCTTTTAAAAACACATCAACCGGATTACTATGAATTTTATGGTGCTCATATGAATTCAATACTATTAAATTTTCCGGCCGGTCATCCGCTGTATCTCTATTTAAATGATGTACTTGTGCCCCCTCAAACCATTCACCACATATTTCAGGATTATTTTTGGCAACATATACTGCATATGCAACTGTTTTGCCTTTTTCGTAAATATAGTTTCTTTTTGTTTTTTTGCTATATAATACCTCCATTTGTCAAATAATAATTATCTCTTATTTTTAGAATTCCAAGTCAGGTCCGTCATCAGTTTCGTTATCGTCTCTGAAATAATCGTAGAAATCCTCCATACTCTTAATCTGATTCGGGTCTTTCCTCTTGGGGTAAATGTGGTATTTCTTCTGTCTGCTCTTCTTGATTGGCTGTACCCTGATATCCCTATCGCTTTGAGACATTCCACAGGCGAGGCAACTCACTCCTGCTCCGTCACCGTAATAATCGCTGTTCATTTCCTTCTCCATTAACTCCTTATATTCGTTGTAATCATCAATCTTCTGGCATTCCTCATCACTCAACTCGGCAATATCCCATACCACTTCCTCTACCGTGTCCATAGTGTTTAATGAATCAAGGAACGCTCTTATCTCGCATTCGTCCTGTGCTTCTTCGGGGTGCATAAGGGCAAATCGGAATATCTCATCCTTATAGTAGTTCCTCGCCCAGAAGTACCATAATTCCCTTTCAAATCGGTCACACAAGTTGGAAATTTCCCTCTGTCCGACATCATAACTCTTGGTCTGCAAATCGTCCACGAGGTCACATAATAAGTTGTTGAAGTCATTTACTGCGTTGTCAATAATCTGTTTTGGTGATTCTTTTCTTTTCATAATCTTACCTCTTTAAATCCTTATTGTTCTATCTAAATATACAAAAAAAATCCTGTTAAAGCAAATCCGTTTTATAATAAATAGTGCGTTAGTTGGAGAAAGTCAAGAAAAATTGTATATTTATATGTGAGCGGATATAAAAGTTGTCAAAAGGTAGAAATTTATTGTCGAAAGGGGATAATTTGGAAAATAAAATAATTTTCTGTATATTTATATTACACAGGGGTACGGTTCACGATAGACCGACCGACAAATAGAAGTTATGGTACTTAAAGCCAATCAGGAGAACTTGTCACATATGTAGCCACTCATATCCTGATTATAGTC
>JAEEGL014998346.1_pt1 | contig 12777 bp, 18 predicted proteins | sample 9134231 | NCBI WGS metagenome assembly JAEEGL01 (sample SAMN16246548, study PRJNA631951) | gut metagenome | biome: gut microbiome; feature: rumen; material: fiber-attached | host: Bos | place: Iran: Karaj | collected 2018-10 | reverse complement strand
TATGTATTCGGGGCGTGGCTCAGCTTGGTAGAGCGCTTCCTTGGGGTGGAAGAGGTCGCTAGTTCAAATCTAGTCGCTCCGACCAATTAAAAAACATCGGGAATCCGCACAGTGAGCGGGTTCCCGAATTTTTTATTTATAACGAAAACTTTGAATGTTTGGTTTCAGATGCGATTTTGCCCCTGTTTTTGCCCTTTTCTAGTTAAAACCAGTTGAACCTGCATGCTGCTAAACGGCATTTAACACTGCGAGCGCTTTATCATACCCTTCGTGAGTAACGGCTGTGTAAATCTTCAGCGTCATAGCTTCGTCTTCGTGTCCTGCCAGTCTAGCAACTTCTTTAATATTGACGCCATTTGATATCAGATACGTTGCGTAGAAATGGCGCAGCCCGTGCGGCGTAACGTGTTCAAATCCATTGCGTTCAATGTATTTATTTACCCATTTGCGACAGGTATCAGGATAGGGAAGGGAACCATCGGACGGATATAAGATTACATGCTGCAGCTTCACGGACGGCAGAGTTTCCTGGTTCCAACCAGAGCGTTTCTCATCGCATAGTTTTTTCCATTCGGTAAGCATGGTTATCATTCTGTTATTAAGCGGAACTATACGTTTGCTTTTTTTGCTTTTTGGCCCTTTTTTAACTCGGCCTTTACCGGCTGACTTAACTTCGGCTTTGTTAATATCCAATTCTCGTTTTGAAAAGTTTACGTCGCCCCAGGTCAAACCCAGTATTTCTTCTGTCCGCAATCCGCACCAAGACACCAGGTTCATGAATACTTTATATATGTTTTCTACAGTATTATCTTCAGTAAGATGATTGATAAATTTCTTAATTTCTTCAATGTCCGGTATCTCGATCTGCTCATATTCACCTTTCGGCAATTTTGTAACACGATGCGTTACGTTATCGGTCAGATATCCTTTTTTATCTCCCCATTTTATTGCACGCAGTAGCAGGCTCTGTATCTGATATTTATAGTCATTGCTGATGCCTCGTATCTGGTTATTGTCGGTCTTGTGCTTATTGGCCCTATTTTCATCGTGCCTATTGGTAGAAATGGCAAGATTTTGGGAGAACTTGTCAATCCGCGCAACAGTCAGTTCCGAAATAGTCCGCCCCTTAAAGGCTTCATCGATACGGCGCCGGTAGTTCCGGTATTTGTCTAATGTGGTTATGGATTTGCCTTCAAGTTCCTTTGCGGCTATATACCGGTCTAACAGCTGAGATACTGACATGTTGCGGTTGTCGCGTTGTTTTTTCGTAGCCGGCTTTTCCTTGGCGACTTCGCTGATCAGTTTACGTAACTGACGTTCTGCATCAGACCAATCTTTCGCTTCTACGGTTTTGTTTTTGGAATGTTTTACGCCTTCTTCATCTTGTGGGGTTTCGGCGCGCAGCAAGTATTTATTATTTCCTAAATATTTAATTGGTTGCATACATTTCCTCCTGTTACATAAAGAAGAGCGTGGCACCAGGTTACAGATTAGCCCTAAGTGCCAACGCTCTTAAATAGTGTTATCGTCGGTGGTGCAGTACTGGTTCCTGTGTAGCTTATACCCGTTCCATCGGTTTATACACGGGCTGTTTTGACAATACAGGTTCCGGCGGTTCAGTAGAACTGAAGTCCACATCCGGTTCAGCATCTTTATCCAAAACTTCAGATATGGTTTCATCAGAACCGTATGGCTTTGATTTAGCCCGGAAGTATTCATCCACGACCGGCCAGTAATAATATATTTGGTGCTGATCCTTGTCAGTAATACAGGGAAGACCTTGTTTTAGCCGCATTTGCCTAACACGGTATTCGGTTAAGCCAAGGATTTCAGCCAATGCTTTTTCATTTAGCATCGGGCTAGACGGTTGCCATTTGCTGTTACCGATAGTATGAGTATTCATCATATGGCCAGCCCCTTATAATTAATTCGTCTGAATACATATTTGTATGCTCCAATAATTCTGAATTGGAGCTTATCCAAACTGTTGGACTTCGCTTTTTCATTCAAGAATTCAAATATAGAACTTCTTTTTTGATTTTCAATGATTTGAAGTTCAAACTGTGACCAGAAATTACGACGGTCCACGACAGTCTGCTCGATCCCAGAGTTGTCCATGATGAGTTTAATCGTTTTGTAGTTAAGTCCTCTAGTCATATCCCTGTCGTATGTATTTGTAATATACGACAGCCATTTATCAGTTAACATAAAAGACTTTATATCTCTGTTATAGGGTATGTTATAGCCATAACGCAAGGTACTATCAATTTCATCTTCTGATATAGTTCTAAAACTATCAGCTTCTCGAATATAATGCATTAAATTAAAGCTGCCTGATAAGTGATCAGAAACAGGATCTTTATCAATGATCGTGCTTTCATAACCAAAATCAGATATGTTTTCAAAACTGTAACCAGTAAGATTATCAGTAAATTTTTCTGCAGTTTTAACTATAAAAGCATAATTTATATTATTAACCATTTTTTTAAATTCCTTTCTTAAATATTGTTATGATTTTTGTTGTAAATTAGGTGACGCCGGAGGCCCCGTCTTAACAATCGCTCTGCAGACGGTGGATATGACGGTGCAAGCGGCAACCGGCTGGTAAAAAGTTTCGATAGTGGCGGACACTTCTCTGATACGATTCACCAGCAGGCAGCTTAAACCTGTCAGAAAGAGGAATTTTTCTTTCTTCGGCATACTTAGCAGCAACGCTAACCGATACTGAATTACTATTTTGCGTATCTCAGCTGATATGGTCACTGCCGCATTGCGGTTTCCTACTTTGATTTGCACGATGCTGAAACTCCTTGTTTGATTTCATAAGTTACTTTCTGAAAACATTATAACTCGCCGAAGGCACCTTGTCAATAGTTTTCATAAAATATTTTGTGAAAACAAAGATTTCACGTTTAATTCGACAAAAACTAATTTTTATAGTACACTATTAAAAAAGCTTAAGGAAAGGCGGCATCGGTAATGTTTAAGACGATTATGATGAAGGGGCTTTCCATTCAAGAAATCTCAGCGTTTTTAACTGAAAGAGGATTTACAGTAGGGAGCAATAAACCTTCTGATTATCTAAGTCGCGGACTCATGCTTCAAGGCATGCGCAATATTGATAATGGTGGAACCAAGGCATATAAGGTCTATTATAATCCTATTGTATTGGTTGAGTTTATGTCGGCCTCATTATTAAAGAAGGGTAACTGGCTCAACCAGGATAGTCGGCAGACACATACTAAGCTGACCGACCAGGATGTGTTTTGCGGCAGGCTCGGAGCATATTATGAGATCATAAGGCAACCACAGTTGTATTCATTCTTCTTTAAAGCGGTTGACGAGATGACAGGTTTGCCGCTGTGCCGGTTTTTCTTAGATGTGTCTTACTGGTATCCGCAGATTTACAGTGGTTCGCCATCCCGCATCATCCTCATGGACGGTCCGTCGGTCTCGTCCGAACTGGCATGTTGCCAGAGATTTTTAAAGGATAAATATTTGACGGAAGAAGCTGTTTCTGCTTATTTGGAATGGGCTAAATGGCAATATTTCTTAACGTTCAAATCTGTATTTGAACATAATATAGCCGATATTTGCAATATGCAGCTGACAGCTATTCGAACCAAAGTGGATGAGATAAAAATAACAGAATTTCATAGACATTCACCCAAGTTACCGATTGATTAGGTTAAGCCGCGGGCGCGGGCGCGCCACAAATATAAGTGAGTGACTGTTGATAGCCCATCTATCTTAGCAATGGAGGAATGGAGGAATGGAGGATTAATACAGTAGTTCCCCAAAAAAATAATTTTCGGTAAAAATTGGGGTTTTTTAATGAAATTTTTTATTTTTTCGTTTGCACCGCATTTAATCCTCCATCCTCCATCCTCCATCCAATCTAAATTGTTAATCCCGTTGCCACTGCCAGCAATGGGATTATTGCTTTAGAAAAGTAATTTGACAGATCCGATTAAAGCGCGTTTATAGGCCATGTAACAAACCGTATTAATGGCGTCCATCGCGGCACGGGCATACTTTTTTTCTGCCGATGAAGCTGCGCCTACTGCTGCAACTATCGGACAACCGTCAGAGTCTACAAGCGTTACCTCAAACGTATACGAGACAACCCCTTCAGGATGGTCGAACACTGCAGATAATAGGCGCGGGACTGGACGGTATCCCATGTAGCGAAGAATTTTCATGCTACCTTCTTTCGTTAATAGCGGTTTGGGTATTCCTGCTATGCGCATATAATCGCGGTTTTCTCTGAAGTTGTTTTTGATGAATTGCCGCAACATTTCTGGAGTAGGGTGAGCTGCCGGAGCAGGGGGCGTCTCCGATGTTACTTGTTGTGCATTTGGCAGGGGGATGACTGGTTCATTGACCGTTTGCTTCGTTTGTAATGCGGTGTTTCCGTTTTCTTCGTAAGTTTTTCTGCTTGCCGCAGTCTGTTTAATCAAATTCTCAATTCTGCTGATTTCCATAAATAATTCTCCTTTATAAATAATAATAGTATGTCCTTATATTTTCGTATGATCAATTTACAAGTCGCCATGTTCTTTAAAGCTGTAATACCGTCCGTCCCCGATGACCAGATGGTCTAACAGGGGAATGCCCAGCACATTTCCCGCTTCCTCCAAAGCCTGGGTCAGATTGCGATCCTCCGTGCTTGGATAGGGATCGCCACTAGGGTGGTTGTGGGCGACTAATATTGATCCACAATGGGCTGTAACCGCTGGCGCAAAAACTTCTCTTGGGTGGACTACAGCGCTGGTCAGCGATCCCAACGCAATCTGTTTTACCCGAATGACTCTGTTCTTCGTATTTAATAAAAGCACCACAAAACGCTCTGTTGGCAAATTACGCATTTTGCCCATCAGGTATTGTGCCGCATCACCTGGACTAGTGATATGCTCCATGTCCGAAGTCGATGCATAAGCGATACGTTTACCAATCTCAATTGCAGCAAGAATACGTGCAGCTTCTGTTTTGGTCAGATTGCCCAGAAACTTTAAGCCGTCAAAGTCCTGGCTTGCGATGCACTTTAAACCATCTTGCGTTGGCGAGAACAACGTCTCGTCCTGATGCAGCAGCTTTGATGCCTTTTCGCTGTTGCCCAGGATGATGGAAATCAGTTCAAAATTCGTGATTCCATTCGGCCCATAGTTTTGCATGTGTTCCATGCTTTCTGCGATACGATAGTTTTTCATCTTGTATTCCTCCTTTTAATCAAAATCGCCAGGAACCTGATAGGCTCCTGGCTGATATAAACCTGGTCATTTAGTTTTGCTTACACCGAACCGACGGTATGAGATCTCCGTCGTACAGCTTTCAATCTGTTCTGGCGTCAGTATTTCTTTCAATTTGGCGTTAGAGATGCGCCGGGTTGTGGTTTCAGACCACGTAACCTTCCTGCTGTTCCATACTCCGATGGAAGCTTCCTTCATTAAATCCTTCAACGAGGCTTCTGCTGAGGCTTTCCGCTGCTCTGCTTCTTTCAAATCTCTGCACGCAGCATCATACGATTGAATCAGTTGTCCCGCAGGTTCAGGCAGCTGTATTTCCTTTTTCTCTGCCTTTGGATAAAGCTGGGCAAGCAGTCCATTATCGTCACCGGAAACAAGCGGGGGAACTGAGCGTTTTAAACTGTTATAATAAAATTCTTTCTCTAAGGCTATCAGTGCATTTGCAGTTTCATCGTCGTATTCAATAACCTGACGTACCAGTTTCTGGCCTGATATTAAGGCGCAGAGTACTGATTTACGGCATTGGCAGATTATCATATAGTGATACAATTGCAGCACATGGGCCGGGCTCGCGTAGCCTTCAGCTTCGCCGTTAGCGTATTCTGTTGAACCGGTATATGGGCCAAGGTTTTTGATTTCCAGCACAGCCCATTCTCCGGACGGAAGACGAACCGCTCCGTCCAGATTCCCCGCCATCCACGGGTATTTTGTAGAAACCAGCATATAAGGTATTTCCTTAACTTCATAGCCGGTTTCTTCTGCAAAGGCTTGACGGATTACAGGCTCTAATCGCTTTCCCCAGATCATAGCGGAATTTGCCGGTTCTCTTTTAATTAGCCCCTTTTTTTCCATGTAGAGCTGATAAGGGGTTTGGTATTTGTTAACCCCGGCAATCGTGCCAGCGTCCGTACCTGTGATGAACCGGGTGCGGCAGCTTAACCAGTGTTCGAAAGAAGCCTTTCTTACATCAAATAGCGGACGGAAAGCCTTGACTTTTGTTTCCTGTTTTGTGATAGTTGCTGTTTGTAACATAGTGTTATCCTCCTGTAAAAATAGTGTTAATTAGAATAAAACCAACTGCTGAAACTGTGCAGAGGGTTCAAAAACGACGTCGAACAAAGACTCCTTGTAGTTGTTTCTACATGTTTGGATGGCGTCTAATACGAATGGTTTACGGTCTTTGGCTCCCAGTGACCGTTCTATTTTGTCCAACTCTGATGTTATCGCCACGCTTACCGTATCATATTGCTGCGACCATACCGAGATTCCATGACAGTACCCGTGGAGCGGGCAGCTGAGCCAAGAACCAATAATCCATTTTTGATTTGGCAACCGCAGGTACTCTAAGTGCGCGTAAAATGGATGTTTATCGAACAGAATTATTTTCTTTGCGTGTTCGTGGTTTGACAATGAGAGCCCGTTATCGCACCATCCCGCGCTATTTACATGCATCTCACCGGTAAACCCGCAAGAAAGCCATTGCAGGTACTGTCTGTCATTTACACTTTGTTTCCTTTCGTCCATATCTTTTTCACCTCCCTTGTTCTTCATAAATATTTAAGCCCGGTTCTGCTTTGTCTGCAGAATCGGGCAGTTTGCCGTTTAGTATGATATTGACAATCTCTTCCACCGCATTCAGAGATTTGAAGATGACCTGCAGTACCTTGTCAGGGCTTTTATCTTCGCAGTAGTCCCGGATATATTCATAGGCCTGCTTCTGATAGGAATTGATTCCGTTCATGGCCATCAGGACGGCACTGGCCAGTTCTGCTATGATTTCTTCAGTAGCAATATCTTTTGTGTCCGCAATCCGCTCACGAATTGAGTGACTTGCTTCATGATAGAACACCGCCCAGTCCGTGGATTGCATCGTTATAGAATCCGACGCCGGGGAGTACCATCCATAGGCAGGTCTTCCAGCCGGTTTCCAGTAAACAACGATACCCAGTTTTTCGCAAATATCGTAAAACGGCGGTAAGGTTTTCGGCGTATAATCATACTTTTCCAATGCTTCTCCGTCGGTTGATTCCACAGAAAAAACTGGAATTGGCCGAAACCCGTATATAATTGTTTTTTCCTTTTCTTTTCCTGTTGCATCTGTTTCCTTTACGGTCTTGGTCAGGGGAGCATATATGCCAAAAGCATGGGATCCTTTTCTGACCTGCCTTCCGACTGCCTGCCACTGCTTATAGGTGCCGCATAGCTCGGTCTTGCCAATGAAGAACATGATCAACTGGTTTCCCAGGCTGTACTTCTGACAGGGCATCTTTATCAACGGATCATCTTCACGTCTGCGGATTATCGTCAACGCAATCTGTTCGGGAAAGGATTGTTTCTGGAAAATCTGCATTAAACTTTTTACTGCTTCGTCTTTGGATAACATAAATCAATACCTCCTATAATTAATATTTGAGGCCGGTTCCGCCTGTAGTTGACGGAATCGGCCTTATTGCTGATAAAAAAAGAAGAATCACCAGACTGTTTCTCTGGGAATCTTCTTTTCATATTCTTCTTCTGTGTACGGCTTTACGTTTGCAATAGCAATGCAGATTGCTCTGGCACCTTCGATGTCATTAATTGCAAGACGATCGATCAGCTGCATGTATAGGGAATGTGGTTCGTCACAGTATCTTTCGCCTGGCCAGTGGAGAGGGCAGAAAGTGCAGTCCAATCCGTCGTCGGGATTAAACCAGTGGGCGTATTGTTCTTCAGCCGCCGTATTGCAGGCAAAGCACAGATTGCGGATGTTCCGGTCATCTTCCGCAAAAGAATCCTGCAGGAGCCGCCGCTTCAGCTTTTCCAGTTCAGAATAACCGCAGTAATAGCCGGTTCCTTTGTAATTTTCTTTTGCTGCTTCTGCAATGTTCACAGCCAGCAGGTTCCATAGTTTTTGGTGTTTTTCATAATTGAATTCCATTTCCTCACGTCCTTTCTTAACGCATAACCGCAATCAGTACACCTAACAGTCCAAAACCGCATACGCTGGCAGAAAGAAAAGCAACTGCCTGTGCGAATGTGACCGCATCGATAAATGGTTCAAAAACAGTAACCATCTCTCTGTACGTCCAACGCACGGAACTAATCAGATAGCTTGCCGCCACAAAAGCTGCGATCCACACCCATAGAACAACTTTTTTCATATAAACACATCCTTTCACAACTTACTGGCTTTAACGTCGCCGCACGGCCTGTTCTAGGCACAAAAAAAGCCTGCTAAATAAGCAGGCAAAGTCAAGCTACCAGGGGCGAGAATAAATCGCAGGGGTAGCCTCATTAAGAACCACCAGGCTTTCCGGCATAGATATATTTTTAATATCTATATGGAAAATATATTTTTCAGTTTTATATTCGTAAATGCAAATAAATTTTAAAAAATTTTTAACTTAGTGTGTAAAAAGATTTGTACTAGGTAATATTATAGTCGAACAGTGCGGAGAGCATACCAGCATTGTATTGTTATGGCGGTTCAGCGTGCACCAATCATTTTACATCTTATATAAAGTTCCTTGACAGGCACTGCGATTGGTTAAAAGTAATATTGCAAGAGAAGGTATGCGTATACTGCGTTGGTCTAAATATTATATTTAGGGAGAATTAATTACCTATGTCCAAATCATTATTTGAACGACGTCGGGCACTTGCCCTGACTACAAAGAATGTAGCTGCGTTGACAGGTCTGTCCAGACAAACAGTGCGCAACTACGAGCGAAATCGTGGCAATTATGTCGCACAGAAATATCAAAGGCTAACCGATCTTTACGATCGCCTTGAACGTAAAGCTGCCAAAGCTGAGGAAAACAAAGATGGCCGGATTTAACCAGAACGCATTAGAATTTTCCAAGGCTCATTTGGATGAGCAGAAGCAGGCAATCTTTGATACTTTGCCTTATATCGTAAGAATTGATCTGACAAACGCTTCTACCGGCGATCCTCAAGCTGTCGATTTGTTTGCTGACTATATTAAAGGAATTGACGGCCACGCTTTCGATGTTGTGGGGAATCACTACAGCGTTTCCTTTAAGAGCCGGTTACCGTCCGAATTGCCTTTGGATCTGCGTCTTGAGGCTATTAAGCTGACGGATACGGCTTCTCACTATAACAACAAAACCGGATTTATATATAAAGGCGACCGCTATGCCTTTGACGGTTTTGCCGATATCAACGTCCAGTGGATTGACGGGCGAAATTATGTATTTCTTGGAAGCGAGATTCAGGCGCTTTCACTCTGTTATCGTTCTTATGAAAACGAATTGGTAAGACAGGTCAAAGAAAAAAAGAGTACAGACCGCAATGGGAATCAATTTTTATCAGGAAAATATTATGTATTTTTAGATCGTGTGCGATTTTGCAAATACATAAACTGGTTATGCCAATACAGAATGTCTTATCAAAATAAAGTAGGGGAGCAATAATGATTAATTTTTTATTTGATGATTATTTCGGGGATCCGTCTGACGGAATATCTTTCCAGTACCATCGTGCCAGGGAACGATGCATGAATTCCGTCCGGCCCAGCTTAAGGCGTCTTGTGACTGAAACGGAAAAGGAGAGGAAAATAAAACTTGGTATGTTTACTTTTATCAGGGAGTTCTGTGTAAGTTGCCACGCTGCAAAAGTCCTGGAAGCGGGCACGAACCGAAGATATTATATATCCCTTATGCTGGGGCCTGAGCTATACCTTGAAGAATTCGACCCTGGAAACCTCCATGACGACAGTATTTATGTGATAGCCGGTCTTTCTTCTTCAAAGATTATTATCACCGCTGATAGGTTAAGAGAAGTTTTCCGGTTCATACCTGCCTATGACTACGACCTTTCTGGAAGGCGCTGTTATATTAGCAAGGAAAAATTCTGTGCCGGGTTCCGCCGCTGCCTGAAGGAAAAGCAAAAACAGAAACAGATTCGCCAGAAATCTGCTAAGAAATCTTAATAATATAAGGCGGATTTGTCGTGAAGATTCAGACGAAGAAGGATCGCGCGAAGCAAGAGCTGATGCGCGTTCCGAACTTCGGCACAATTTGCTACAAATTGTTGCGAAACTTTCACAAATCCGCCGATACTAACGATTCCATGACCACTTGTATCGATACCATTGAAATTTATTACCCACTGTCTCATTTCGAAGCGGGTTACGTAGCCTATCAATTGGATGCTATGACACATGCAACGGATGAAGGGAAGCGAAAGAGGTTCCTGTCTATTGACTTTGATGATAAGGATAACGTAAGGGAGCTGGTGTATGACAGGTTTTACAGGTATATAACAGGCATAACCAGAATAAAACTGCTAAAACTTCGGGAAAAATGGGTTGTCAACAGAACGTCCTACAGGTTTAAAATTTATATATGGCTTAAACCGGAGCTGCTGGTTACTGGAAGATACTCGCTTCAACTTTTCCGATGCAGCCCGTTTAACTATCATGCGCTGCAGGAAGCTTATGGCTATGCTATTTGGAGAATGTTTCCACGTTCCTTTGATTACGCCCCGTTGGATGTGCAGCTTGAAGCCTACGAAGATTATCCTCCGTCAGAAGCATATACAAATCAGAACCTGAGCAGATTGCCGTATCTTGGTCTGTGTCGTATCGAAAGGTTGGACATTACGAAGGATATTGTGGTAACTGACCCGTCTCGCTTTGAAGAACTTGTACGCAAATCCTATCAGGATAATCAGCAGCTGAAAGTGAAAAAGAAAGAGTATCTGTTAGCAGAAAGTCGAGCCAATGCCCTTAAAGCCTATGATAAATATAAAGAACTGCGTGAACAGCATACTCGTAACCCAGACCTGCCTCAACTCCTTCAACAGGCTTCCGGTGTAGTCAGAATAGAACTATCTATAAAAAAGCCTGACAGAGAGACATTGAATAAACTATTTAACCTAAGTATCCCAGCTGCGTCACGTTCTGCTCCGTCTTATCTGCTATGCGGTCTTATTCCTTTTCTTTTTAATGATTATGGCGACAGCCTGTTTTATAAAGTGTGGCAGGCACATATAGGCTCTGTTCCATGGGTATCTAAGTACCATGTTAACCAGGCAATCGATAAAAGCCATGCATGGCAGGAAACAAAGAAACTTGCCAAAGATGTATCTTACGTAATTTCACATAAGCGTAATCTGAATGAGGCAAAGGACACATTTGTGAAAGGGGTAACCATTCACGGAAAGGAAATTAAAGGTACGGTTGATGGCTTTGATAAAGCTGTCAAATTTATAAAGAAACTGGGTGTACAGCCTTTCCGTATTCCTGGGAGATGGAACATTGCACGAATAGAAGCCGACTATCGCATGTATCCCTCCGTAAATGAAGGCTCGGACCATTTGACCCGAATCAGACCAGGTATCCCGAGCGCGTCGGAGAAAACTTATGATTTTATAAAAACGAAATTGGTTTCCATTTACAATTCTTACAAACCGCAGTAGTATGCGGTTTTTTAATACTTCTGTTATGATAATTACTTCCGTAAAGCCGAAAATAATGGTACTTCTCGAAAACTGCCGGTAATAAAGAATGCTTTTGAAAACTATAAGAAATTAACCTGTTCCAATGGAGCAGGTTCTTTTTTATGTGTGGTTTTGATGGTATAATATAAGTTAAGATATTATACAAAGCATTGTTCGGGAAGAAGACCACAAAGACGTGCGTATAATTGGCAAAGCTGTCAAAAGATTAACTGATGTAAAGTGAGGCGCAACATGGAAGAGATTTATTTAGCTTGTTATGTACTATGGCTTTTGTTCACAGTTTATAAATATCGTGGTTATAAAAACGATGTAGATAAAAAGAGATACGCCCAGCGCATCATATCACGCTTGTCTCCGGAATACATAAAGGAAAAGCATTTCAAAGACTTATACACTTATGATGACAAGGCCTTTGAAGAACGCAATTTTCTTTATGACCATTTTATTGAAAACGCTAATGTGCTATTAAACAAAAAACTTAACCATGAAGTTCTTCATAGCTATGAAAATATGTTAGGTATTGCTTGTTTTGGTGGGATGATTTTTTTAGGTATTATCATACAATCGTCTCTCGACTTTCCAATAATCTTGAAAATCGTTTTAGGTTTAATCAGTTTTTTATTTACAGCTCCATTGTTTTTTGGCAAGTTGGTATCCTTTGAACGCAATAAAAGCTATAGAGGGGATCCTTTATATTATTCCAAACGTGAAACAGAATTATCTTCTCGTTGGAGCCGTTACGTTGCACCAAAACTAAATGTAAGAGAAGACCAAATAATCATAGACGCAGAAGAGCTTGCAGATATGTTTTATTAAGGAGTAACAAATGATTGTTTTTAATGTAATTGGTTTTGCATTGTTGTTCAGGAGGAAACATTATGAGAAAATTTAAGTTACCAGCTGATTTGAAAGAAGACGCTATTAAGAACCTGGATCCCAACCAAACAACTAACAGGCGCAGTTGCGGTCCATTGCTTAGATTTGATTTTAATGATTCTGGCAATGCAAGCAAATTCCTTGAATGGTATAAAGACGATGTTCTGTACGACCCTTGTTAATAATTAAAAGT
>JAEEGL014581677.1_pt1 | contig 12777 bp, 14 predicted proteins | sample 9134231 | NCBI WGS metagenome assembly JAEEGL01 (sample SAMN16246548, study PRJNA631951) | gut metagenome | biome: gut microbiome; feature: rumen; material: fiber-attached | host: Bos | place: Iran: Karaj | collected 2018-10 | reverse complement strand
GAAGCACCATATGGATATCAATTAAATAAGAATAAAGTATCATTTAAGGTAAATAAAGATGATAAAACTGTAAGTGTTGAAATATTAAATACTAAGAATGTAACAAGAGTTGAGGTTAGTAAGAAAGATGCAACAACTAGTGAAGAATTACCAGGCGCACATCTAGTAGTAAAAGATTCTGATGGAAATGTTGTTGATGAGTGGATTTCAACAGATAAGGTACATATTATAAAAGGTTTAAAAGAAGGTAAGTTTACATTAACAGAAACTATCGCTCCAGAGGGATATAGATTGTCTACTACAACAGTTGAATTTGAGGTAAAAGCAGATGGAACTACAACTAAGGTAGAAATGTTAAATGAACCAATGAAAAATACAAAGGTTAAGATTAACAAGATAGATGCTGATACAAAAGAATCATTAGAAGGAGCAACTTTAATTATTAAAGATTCAAAGGGTAATGAGGTAAAAAGTTTTGTTACTACTAAAGATTCATATGAAATAACTGATTTAGCTAAAGGAATTTATACTGTATCTGAATCTAAGGCCCCAGAAGGATATGAATTATCTAATGAGGTAAAGAAATTTACTGTAGGACAAGATGATAAAGAAATAACTGTTGATTTTGTAAACAAAAAAACACCTAAAGTAAATACAGTTGAAATAAGTAAACAAGATGCAACAACTTCTGAAGAATTACCAGGTGCTCATCTTGTAGTTAAGAATTCTGAAGGTAAGGTAATTGATGAGTGGGTATCAACAAGTGAGGTACATATTATAAAAGGTATTGAAGCAGGTAATTATACATTAACAGAAACGCTTGCTCCAGAGGGATATGTTCTATCTTCAAGTACAGTTGAATTTACTGTAAAAAGCGATGGAACAACTACTAAAGTAGTAATGTATAATAGTAAAGAAAAAACACCAGTTCCACCATCTCCGGTAAATCCGTCTAAACATCAAGTTGAAATAAGTAAACAAGATGTTACTACAAAATCTGAGTTACCAGGTGCAACATTAATTATAAAAGATGCTGATGGTAATGAGATTGATAGATGGGTATCAGGAACTACTCCACATTATATCGAATTAGATGAAGGAGAGTACACATTAACAGAAATACAAGCTCCTATAGGATATGATTTAAGTTATGAAGTAGTTAAATTTACTGTTACAAATACAACAGATATTACAAGAGTAGTAATGTATAATTCTAAAACACCAAATACTTCTGATAGAAATATTACAAGTATTCTTGGTATGATGTTTATATCATTATTAGGTATTGGTGGATCAGTATTTAAATTAAAACTAAAAAAGAATAACTAAGATAGAATCAGTTATTCTTTTTAGTAACTATTTTAATCATTTCATTAGTTGCAAAATTATTAGTTAAATATGGTTATGTTGATAGTGTCAAAGAAGCATTTAATAAATATCTAAATCCTGCATATAGTAAAACAAGAAAACTAATAAAGGAATAAGTTATGAAGAATGTATTAGATTAATTAAGGATGCAAATGGATTATCTATTCTCACTCATCCAAATCAATTATTATTAAATGATTATGAATTAGAAAGTACATTAAAATATCTTATCTCTTATGGACTTGATGGTATTGAAGCATATCATAGTAGTCATTTCAAAGAAGAGATAGAGAAATATTTATATCTTGCAAATAAATATAATTTACTTATATCTGGTGGTAGTGATTTTCATGGAAAAGATAAAAAGAAGAAATATTTAACTAATATTAAGCATAAAATAAAGTGCGTTAATCTGCACTTTTTACTATTTTGCCTGGTATTCCAACTGCAGTAGAATTAGATTTTATATTTTTAAGTATTACTGCGTTAGCTCCAATTTTAACATTATCACCAATACTAATATTGCCAAGTATTTTCGCACCACTTCCAATAAAGACATTATTACCTATAGTAGGATGTCTTTTTCCTTTTTCTTTACCAGTACCACCTAGTGTTACACCGTGAAATAGTGTTACATCATTACCAATAATAGCAGTTTCTCCAATAACTACGTCTGTTCCATGATCAATAAAGAAATTACTCCCTATAGTTGCCCCAGGGTGTATTTCAATTCCTGTTTTTCTTTTTGCTCTTTCACTTAGAAATTTTGCAATAAAATAATGCTTTTTTAAATAGAAATAATGAGATATCTTATAATATATTAATGCTTTAAAAGAAGGATATAAGAATACTTCTAAAGTACTATTAATTGCTGGATCTTTTGCTTTTATTACTTTTATTTGTTCTTTGATATACTTAATCATAACTCCTCCTTTGCTATAAGATATTCAAATTAGTTACTAATAATCATTATAATTGTTTATCATTAATTAATCTTTTAACTAATTTTTTGGCAATTTCTTCTTTTCCATAAGCAATTTCTTGATTATTTTTTTTATCAATTATAAATGCTTTATGATTTCCTAATTTTATATTAGCGAGGTCGTTTGCAATCACATAATCACATCTGTTTTTATCTCTTAATTTCTTTGCAACCTTAATTAGTTCTTTTTCTTCTACATTATCTAATAATTTAAACCCCACTAAAGTAGTTGTTGGACTGATTTCTTTTATAATAGAAATAATTTTAGGTGTTGGTTTTAATACAAGTATTAAATCATTTAAACTGGAAGATATTTTGGATTCATTAAATCTATTAGTATTATTAAATAACTCTTTAATGGAATTATTATTATTTGATTTAAATTCTTTATCAAGATATTTAATACATGTTACATAATCAATTGTATAATCCGATACTGCCATAGAATGTATGAAAAAATGTATCTTATTATTTTTTAAAATATCTTCTATTTTTTGTTTGGTATCAAATGCTCCTTCAACCTCAATTATATTAACGAGTTTTGAATTAGGTCTTAATGCTCCTTTTGGACATATATAATATATATTATCTATATTACTTTCATCAAGAAATGTATTTGCGATAATCATGCCAAGTTTTCCAGTTGATGAATTGGTTATTTTTCTAACTTTATCTATGTGTTCACTAAGTCCTCCTGCAGTTATTACAATATTCACATTTATCTCCTCCTTAAATACTTTTTATTAATATAAGTTTTAGTAAGTATTTTGTTAACATCTTCATCTGATATTGGATAAGTATTAGACTTAAATTCTGCTTCAACTTTATCACTATTTATTTTTAATTCATCTTCCATATTAACATCTATACTTATATTATTAGTATAATTAAAGTATAATTGACCAATATATAGTTTAAAATTAGTAATATTTTTAAATATATCTCCATCAATTCTTGTAAGTAATACATTTGTGGAATCACCAAATACTAGTTGATTTTTTAAATAATTATATATATTAAATAAATCCTCATATTTTTCAAATAAATCTAGTATTTCAATAATTTTTATATCTTCTATTTCAATAATCTTATAATAATAATATTTTCCAAAACTATTGTTAGTTATAAATGCCATCGATTTTTCTTTATCATTTCTTAAGTAAAACATAGTTTCTTTATAATTAGCCATTAATGGATTTTGTAAATATAATCCTAAGCATCTGTAATCTTCTTTTTTAGAGTAACTAACGAAATCAATTTTTTCTGCTAGATTAATATTAAGATTGTTATATTCAGTTTTAAACTTTTGATAAACTGTATTAAATTTGTTTAAAAGTTCATATAAGCTTATTGAGTTGTTATAATTAATTTCTTGCTTATCTAAATCAAAGTCAACTACACAAAAATCATCACGTGTAAGTGTATTTGTAAATACTAAATTCATTTCTTTTATAAATTTATCTAATTCATTCATGTTATTTCTCCTTTATTAATTGTTTTACATTTTCAATTATTGTTTTAGTTTTAGGAAGTTTTCCTAATGCTTCATATCCACATGCTAGATGACCATAGTCTGGTTCTATAAACATATAACCAAAATGCTTTAATCTTGTAATATTTTCCCTAACAATTCTATTTTCATACATATTGTTATTCATTGCTGGTGCGAATATTACAGGTGCTTTAGTTGCCATAATTGTAGTTGATAACATATCATCAGCAATCCCCCATGAAACTTTACCTATAATATTTGCAGTAGCAGGAACTACTAAGAATAAATCTGCTTTGGTTGCTAGAGTTATGTGTTCAACCTCTCTGTAATCAGGCCTTTTAAACATATCTGTTATTACTTTATTACCTGATAAGGTCTCTAATGTTAGTGGCGTGATAAAATTAGTAGCAGATTTAGTCATGATTATGTCTATATTTGCTCCTTCACTTTTTAAATAGTTTATAAGTCCACATACTTTATATGCAGCAATTCCTCCTGTAACTCCTATTACAATATTCATATCTTTAAACATAATATCTCCTCCCAAGTTCATTGTATGATAAAAACGTTGATAAGTAAAATATATATATGTTATAATACCTATAAGGAGGACTTATAGTGAATGTAGATTTAGAATTATATAGAATATTTTATGTAGTAGCCAAAAGCAAAAATATGACACGTGCTGGTGAAGAGTTATTTATCTCACAACCAGCAATTAGTCAGGCAATAAAAAAGTTAGAAACAGAACTGGGTGGAACGTTGTTTCTAAGAAGTAATAAAGGAATGGAATTAACCGAAGAAGGAAAGATGTTTTATAGTTATATTAAAGATGCATTAGAATTAATAAATAATGCTGAAGCAGAATTTACATCTTTTAAGGATTTAGATAAAGGAGAAGTTAAAATAGGTATATCTACAACTTTAACTAAATTAGTATTAATGGATACGATAAAAGAGTTTCATAAGAATTATCCTAATATAGATATTAAAATTACTAATGAACTTACAAGTAATTTAATTGAAAATTTAAAAAGAGGGAAACTTGATTTTGTTATATATAATGAAAGTGATATTAAAGAGATAGGTATAGAATTAAAAGTAATAAAAAAATTGAAAGAAGGTTTTATTTATAATCCATATTTTTATAAAGATGATATAAAATCAATAAAAGATATCATTAATTATCCTTTAATCTTGCAAAAGAATGAATCAAATAGTAGAAAACGTCTAGATAACTATTGTCTTTCTAATGGAATTATATTAAAACCTAAGATGGAGGTAGTAAGTCAAGATTTGATACTTGAGTTTACTAATGCGGGACTCGGAATTGGTTATACATTAGTTGATTTAACAAAAATAAAATACCCCGAATTAAAAGAACTTAGTATTAACAAAGAGATACCTAGAGTGGATATTATATTAGCTACTAATAAAGGTATTAATTTAACATTTGCAGCTAAGAAATTTTTAAACAATTTAAATAGCGATTTATATTAAATTTTCTCTTTTAATACTTTCTTAACATTTATGTAGTCATATATTGTTACAAACAATATATTCGCACTTGTCGCAATAACAAGAGCCCACATACCTAGTTTAAATGATAATATAAATAATAATAAAGTTCTAATGATTGTACCATATACTGTTCCTCTAAAAGACGTTTTTGCTTGATTCATTGCCTGTAATGATGATGATATTGGAGATTGTATATAGTGTAGTAAACAAATAGGGGCTAAAAATTTTATATAGTTAACTCCTTCGTTGGTATTATAGATCAGTTTTAATGGAACTTCTGGTATTATAGTAAAGATAATTGTACATGGAATGCCTATAATTAAAGAAGCAATTATTGCTTGCTTTATTTTTCTTTCTACTAAATTATACTTATTCTTAGAATAGTTTTTACTTACGTTAGGTATTAACGCTTGTGATAAAGCGGCAGTAAAGAATGATGGTAGTAGTATTAAAGGTAATACATATCCATTAATTATTCCATATTCAGTCACGATATAATTATTTGTATATCCAATTTTATAAAGAATTGAGGTTATTATAATTGGTTCTAGAAAGAATCCAATAGAACCTACTATTCTGCTACCAGTAGTAGGTAAAGCTATATTAAGTAATGATTTTATTATACCCTTGTTAGGTTTTATATCTTTTTTCTTACAAGTAAATTTCGGAAGTAGTATTATAAAGCCAATAATAGATGTTAATTCACTAAATATATTAGTAATAACAATAAAAAATATTGCTTGACTTATTCCTTTAGATAGAAAGTAGGGTAGAAATAGTAGTATTAATCCTAGTTTGACAATATCTTCTAATATATTAGTAATAACATGTGGTAGCATTCTTTCTTTTGCAAAGTAATAACTTCTAAGAATATTAGATATACTAATAAAAGGTAATATTAATGATATACCTAATAGTCCTAGATATACTCTTGGTTCTTTCAATAAATTAGTGCTTATATATTTAGATTCTAATAATAGGAATAGTGCAATTATTAAATCTAGAGATAAAGATATAATTAAAGAAGCAGTTATTAGTTTCTTTGTATTTTTATTTTTTGCTATTAAAACATTTAAAGCAGTAGGAAGTCCTAATTGTGATAATGATATTAATAACATCATAGTAGGCATAATGAGAGCATATAATCCATATCCAGAACTTTTAATCATACGTGTTATTACTATTTTAATAATCATTCCAAGTATTTTAGTAATGAATCCACCAATAATTAGTATAATAGTTGATTTAATAAATTTATTCATATTATATATTATTCTTGCAATTATTTTTTTTTATATTATTAATTTGACATATTATGCATAGTATGATAAATTATTGGTGAAAGGAGTGTTACGATGAAAAAAAGAAGTATTGGAATGTCTATATTTTTAACAATCATTACATTGGGAATCTATGGAATTTACTGGTTTATTTGTATGACTGATGAAGTAGTTGCTTTATCTAAAGGTAAAGTTTATAAAACATCAGGTGGTGTTGCATTTTTACTTACACTTGTTACTTGTGGAATCTATGGAATTTACTGGGCATATCAAATAGGTAAATCAATGTATATTGTTGAAAAAGAAAAAACTGATTATGCATCAGATAATTCAGTATTATACTTAGTATTAGAATTATTTGGATTAGGTATTATTGTATATGCTTTAATTCAAAATAGTCTTAATCATCAAGTTACAAATGAACAAGCTTAAAGAATGTATTATTTTAATTACATTCTTTTTCATAGTAATTATACTATACTATTTAAAAATACCTATCCCATGTATATTTCATAAAATTACTAATCTTTATTGTCCTGGTTGTGGTGTCACTAGGATGATTGATGAAATAATTCATTTAAATTTTAAAAGTGCATTTTCATATAATGCATATGCTTTTATATTATTTATTTTAAGTATAGTTTATTTAATTATTAGTATAACTATATATATTGTTTTTAAAAGATTTATTAAGATACCAAAACAAGTTGCGTATGTGTTGATAATGTTGGCCATAATTTTTACAATTTTAAGAAATTTGCCTTATTTTGAATTTTTTGCTCCATAAATATTGACATATACAAAAAAGGATAGTATACTTTAATTGTAGTACGTTAGTGGTGTTAGTACTACAGGCTCAATTAGAGTAAACCGTTTTTTCTTTTTTGGTTTACATATTACCTCCTTTCTATATAGATATAGTGGAGATTAGAGATTTTGAGAGTGGAGCATCTTTGCAGATTGGGTGCTCTTTTTTTGTATCATTTTAATTATAATTGTGATATAATTTTAATAGATAGAGGGTGTATTATGATTATTAACTTTATAAGAGGATTGTTTATGGCGCTTGCAGATAGTGTGCCAGGAGTATCAGGTGGGACTATTGCATTTATTATGGGATTTTATGATAAATTTATAAATTCACTTGATGGACTTATATATGGAGATAAAAATGCAAAAAAGGAATCATTAATATTTTTAATTAAACTAGGTATTGGATGGATATTCGGAATGGTGCTTGCATCATTAATACTAGCTAGTTTATTTGAGAAAAATATCTATGAGATAAGTTCATTATTCTTAGGATTTATAATGTTTTCAATTCCACTTATAATTAAAGAAGAAAAACAAGAGTTAAAAGGTAAGTATAAAAATATAATATTTACAATTATTGGAATTGCAGTAGTAGTCTTAATTACTAAATTAAATCCAGTATCTTCTAAAGAAAGTGTTGTAGATATTACTCATTTAAACATCGGATTAATACTTTACATAATGATTGCTGGTATGCTTGCTATATCGGCCATGGTATTACCAGGTATTTCAGGATCAACTTTACTACTTATATTTGGTTTATATATTTCTATATTAACCGGTATTAAAGAAACATTACACTTTAATTTCTCATACCTTCCTGCACTTATAGTATTTGGATTAGGGGTAATTATAGGAATATTATCTATTGTAAAAATTATTAAAAAAGCATTAAAGAAATATAGAAGCGCGACCATATATTTAGTAGTAGGTTTAATGCTTGGAAGTATTTATGCCATAATAATGGGACCAATTACTTTAGAAGTACCAAGAAGTCCACTTAGTTTTAATACATTTAATATTCTATTCTTTATTATAGGTGCGATTATAATAATCGGACTAGATAAAGCAAAAGTATTATTAAGTAAAGGCAATGAATAGTACGTTGCCTTTATTATTATTTAATGATATAATCTATATAGAATAGAGGTGTAACATGAATTGTCCGTATTGTGGAGAAAAAACAGATAATAGTGAGTTTTGTTATAAGTGTGGTAATAGATTAATAACTCATACTATAACGACTGATTATGAGTTAAGTGATACTAAAGAATTAGAAACATATATTGATAAAAATAGTAGTAAGATATTAAATAGAAGGTTTTCTATTCCTAGTTTCTTTTTCGGAAGTTTATATTATTTATATAGAAAGATGTATTTCTTGGCAATATTTTTTATTACATTATCATTTGCATATTCCATAGGTATTTATTATATACCAGAAGATTACAAATTATATATATCATTAATATACTTAGTATTTTCTATTTTATTTAATATAGTAATAGCTATAAAGTTTAATAGTATCTATATAAATCATGCAAATAAAAGTATTAATAAAATAAAAAATAGGTATAAAGATAAAAGTAGATTTGAAGTAATGGAGAGAATTAAGTATAGTGGATCTACAAATCTACTAGCTCCAGCTTTAGCCATCCTTATTATTGGACTTCTTAATACATATATTATATATAAACAAAATGATGTGGTAGATAACTTATCAAATGCTAAATATAAGGTTGCCGAAGGATATAGAGAAACAGATGCAGAAATAGAATTAAATGAAGATAGTTCATTTATATGGTATTCAAATAAGAATAACAAAGAAGACAATTTTTTTGTTGGAAAATATCAAGTTTATGTAGGTAGAAATGCAATAAATGAAGCTAAAAGATATAAATTATCTACAGATAGAATTCAAGATAAAAATAGTTATTATATTTTAAAACTAAATATAAATAGACAATCAGTAAATGGTGAGATAATTAATACAAATACTACACTAATATACTATGGATTATATGATAATAAATATCATACAATAGATTTAAATAGAGTAGGTATGAGTGATTACTTTAGATTAGTTAAAGTTAAATAATAAAACTATCAAAGATTAACATATAAGTCTTTGATAGTTTTTGGGTATAACTAGTTTTTTGATATTACCTTCATATTTAGATATTATCATTATTCCATCTTCATTATGGGGATATCTGATGTTAAAATCATTGATTATTTTTTCTAAGTATATTTTATATAAGATATATTCTCTTAGCTTTTTTAACTTATTTAAATCATTTGGTATTGTTGTATTTTTATCTATAGTATATATATTGTTTGTAGGTTTAATTGTATTGGAATCATTTAGTCTTATTTCTAATACTGGGTATGTAGAGTTTATGCAGGGAAACAGCTTATATTGTTTATCTGTTGGTACATATTTTTTTCGAACTAATTTTCTATAATTACCGAATCCAACCTTATCTATAATTTCATTATTATCAAGATAGTACTCCGCTATGCATAAACTGTCGATATTATGATTTAGATTTAATACTAGCTTGGCGATTTCAAAAGCATCTTGGGGATAGTAATAAAAATACTTATATATTCTATCTTCATTAGGAAAAGTATTTACTTTATATAAAGAATTAGATTTTATATTAAACATAGGTTCATTATCATAGTATACTTTATTATTCTTGTAATAGTTTAATTCATTATTATCTATTATAATTCTATAGGCTAACATTTTAATCACCTAGTTAATAATATTAAATATTATATTCATTAATACCATAAACATTATTAGATTTATCTAAAAATATATAGTTATGTATTGGATGATATGTTAGATATCCAAACAATATATAAGATAATATGATTAATATAAGACTTATAATATTTACATACTTAATATGATTATGTTTTAAAATATAATAACTTATTACCTGCGATATAATTATTACTATGATCATAAGAGTAATACTAAATATCATGTTTTCACTAATTAAGTTATATACTGGTAAGAATATTAATAGGTATATAACTATGCTTGCAATTGATGTTATAAATAGATTAAATATAAAATTATTAAATGACACTCTAGTCTTAGATAGTATTATATAGTCTATTATTCCATAAAAACAAATAGATGATATAAATAGTTTCATATGTTCCCATATTGATTCATTAACAGGAAAGAATATTGATGTAATAGTATTTGGTATCCATTCATATAGAAAGTGAAATAGAAAACATAGTAATATAATACCTATAGTACTTATAATTTTATCTTTTTTTAATGTCATAAAAAAACTCATTCCTTTCATAATAATAGTGGTGATAATATGAAGATAAGATTAGGTTATGCCTGCATATCTAATGCCCTTGATGAAACTTCATCTAGTTTAGTTACTTATAGTTATTTTAAAAAGTTAGAAGATAATAAAAAAGGGGCAGGCTATAATAAATTAAATGAAGTAATAATTAGTAATTTTAATAGTCTAGAAAATATATTGCAATATAATATTAGAAACGATATTCATTTTTATCGATTATCATCTAATATAATTCCACTACTTACTCATCCAGAAGTAGAAATAGATTTAAATAAGTATAAAAGTTATTTTTCTAATATTGGTAAGATTATAAAAGAAAATAATATTCGAGTTGATATGCATGTTGATCCGTATTATGTGTTGAATAGTGTATCTGATAATGTAGTTAAATCCACTATTAATATATGTAAAATTTATCATAATATGTTTAAGTTAATGAAAATTAAGTCTAATTTAATATTTCATGTGGGTGGTAAAACTATAAGCAAAGAAGATGGAATAAAAAGATTTATAAATAATTTTAAATTACTTGATAAAGATATTCAGGATATGATAATGATTGAAAATGATGATAAGATATACAATATTATTGATTGTATTAATATTTCTAAAGAGATAAATTGTAAAATATGTTTGGATTACCATCATTATAAGTGCAATAACGATAAAGAGGATATTAGTAATTATTTAGAATATATATTTAATACATTTGATGGTATCCCTAAAGTACATTTTTCTTCTCCTAAAAGTAAAAAAGAGTATAGAGCCCATCATGATTTTATAGATATTAAAGAATTCGTTAAGTTCTTAAATATGATAAAAGTTTGTGATAGAGATATTGATATAATGATTGAAGCAAAGATGAAAGATGATGCGTTATTTAGATTAATAAGACAACTTAAGTATTTAGGCTATAAATTAAGTGAAACTACAATTTATTTGTAGTTTTTTTTAAATATAAAAAGGAAATTTAAAAGTTTTGTCGTATATTATTATTAGAGGGGAAAAGACTATTTATTAAGAAGGAAGGATGTTATGAATAATGATATTATAAAAACTGAAATGATGGTTAATGATCAAAAAATTAATGTATTAAGAATTAATAATAACGATTATATCTCACTAACTGATTTAGCAAGATATGCTGATAATGAAGAACCAAGATTACCAATTAGAGATTGGATGAGAAATAAAGATGTTATTTCTTTTTTGGGACTGTGGGAACAATTGAATAATGAATATTTTAAAGGGGGCGAATTCGCTACGTTTAAAAACGAAGCAGGTAGTAATAAATTCAAAATGTCCCCTCAAAAATGGATTAGAGAAACAAACGCAATTGGAATTATCTCTAAATCTGGCAGATATGATGGAGGAACATTTGCTCATCCAGATATAGCTTTTGAATTTGCGAGTTGGTTATCTCCAGAATTCAGATTATATGTAATCCAAGAATTTCAACGATTAAAGAAAAATGAGGCATATAAAAATAAACTTGATTGGAATGCTAATAGAGTTTTAACTAAAGTTAATTACTTAGTACATACTGATGCAATTAAAAGTTTTATTGTTCCAACACTAACAGAAAAACAAAAAAGATTTGTATATGCAGAAGAAGCTGATGTATTAAATGTTGCTTTATTTGGCATGACAGCTAAAGAATGGAGAGTAAAGAATCCGAGTGTTGCTGATAAAGGTAATATTAGAGACTATACAGATTTATTACATTTAGTAATATTAAATAATTTGGAAAACATTAATGCAGAATTAATTGGAATAGGAATGTCTCAAAGAGAAAGACTTATTAAATTAAATAGTATGGCCAAAAGACAAATGGATTTATTAAGTAATAATAAGTCTTTTGATAATCTACAATATATAGAAAACAAAATTAATAATAATATTACACTAGTTGAATAATTGTGGAATCAAAAAAAGTGCCTAAGCACTTCTTTTAATATCCATCATTACAGGTGATATAAT